>Ga0123336_10000323_pt1 | contig 49272 bp, 36 predicted proteins | sample SSSSmetaG_FD_96466 | JGI IMG/M metagenome (GOLD analysis project Ga0123336, IMG submission 96466) | Glacier valley bacterial and archeal communities from Borup Fiord, Nunavut, Canada, to study Microbial Dark Matter (Phase II) - ​SSSS metaG | ecosystem: Environmental > Aquatic > Freshwater > Ice...
ATTATCAATTATCGATGCAGATAGGCGAATTGGTTTTGTTTCCTGCCGTTCGGAAGGCTGAAAAAGATGTGCTCATAGCTGCGCCAGGCACCAGTTGCAGGCACCAGATAAAGGATGGTACCGGCAGGAAAGCATTGCACCCAGTGGAGATATTGTATGATGCTTTGAAAATGGTATGAGGGGTGAGGTATGTGGTATGAGGTATGACGCTAATACTTAAGAGAAAGATCCTCAACCCCATACCCCATACCCCATAACTCATACCTAATACTGATGAAATGCCTGCGAAACAAACTCCAGCACCGCAGGCAGTGCCGACCTCCAGTAAGTCCATGTATGTGCGCCATCACGAATACGAAACTCATGAGGGATCATCTTCTTCCGCATGGCAATATGCACGAGCGCGTTTCCTTCAGAAAGCCCGTCGTCATCACCTACGTCAATATACCAGCGTACCGCTTTCTTTAACGTATCCGGCATATTATTAACAAGCGACAGTGCACTCAGGGTATTAAAATATTTTGAAATGTCCGCATCGGAAGCACCCGGGCTTTCCCGCTTCACCCGTGTGGCAGCTTCTTCCAATGTCACGGGGCCCACGGAAGCGCTCAAAGGACAAGCCGATGAAAATAATTCAGGATGATGCATGGCATACATAAAAGTTCCGCCCCCACCCATGGACAATCCCGAGATGGCGCGGTAACGCTTTTCAGCCTTAACCCGGTATTTCTTTTCTATGAACGGAAGAAATTCTTCAAAGAAAAAATCTTCATAGCGCCATTCTCCTTTTGTATCATTGAAGTAACCACGTTTACCAGTATTCGCATCCGGCATAACGATGATCATGGGAGTGGCTGACTCATCCTTGACACTTTTATCGGCAATGGAAAGCACTTCTCCGAATTGTACCCAACCGGTGTGATCGTCCCCCGCGCCATGTAATAAATACAACACCGGGTAAGATCTTTGAGATGTTTCATAATCAGGAGGAAGGTAAACAGCATACCTGCGATCAGACTTTAAAATTTTACTTGGCAATGAAAGGTTATCAAATACTTTTCCCGTTTGAGCAAATATCAAAGCAGGAATCATAATAAAAAAGAAAGTAATTACGAAGGCTTGTTTTCTCATGGCGATTAAATATTTAAATGAAATGTACCATTTATTTGGCTATTAGTTATAAGTCGTCAGCTATTGGCAGAACCTTCCATCTGTCACAACGGACAACTTGCATTTATTTTACCATAGCCTTTATAAAATATTTATTTGTTCCTGATTCAATCTTTATAAATTTAAACAATCAACACAATCTGGAAACAAGGCCGAGCGCTTAGAGCTATCGGCTGACAGCCTTTCTTCATGCATACGAACCACATCAACCGGCGCCTGAAAGCTATAGTGGGAGGGTCTATCGGCAACCTGGTAGAATGGTACGACTGGTATGCTTATTCCGCGTTCTCTTTGTACTTTGCCCATATTTTTTTCCCGCAGGATAATCCGACAGCTCAATTACTAAATACCGCTGGCATTTTTGCGGTAGGCTTTCTCATGCGTCCTGTCGGCGGATGGATATTTGGAAGAATAGCTGATCGTACAGGTCGTAAGAAAGCGATGACTACTTCCGTGTTACTCATGTCGTTCGGCTCTCTGATGATTGCCGTTACTCCGGGTTATTCATCAATTGGGCTTGCGGCGCCGGCAATTCTTCTGGTGGCAAGAATGCTGCAGGGCTTAAGTGTTGGTGGCGAGTATGGCACTTCCGCGACTTATCTTAGCGAAGTGGCTACTTCGAACAGGCGGGGCTTTTATTCAAGCTTTCAATATGTAACCCTCATCGGCGGTCAGCTGATAGCGTTAGGCTTACAGTTACTATTGCAAAAACTTTTTCTTACATCTGAACAGTTACTAAACTGGGGATGGCGGATACCTTTTGTTGCAGGCGCCATATTATCTTTAATCGCCTTGTACCTGCGCAGCAACCTGGAAGAAACCGAAGCTTTTAAAAATAAAATTAATGCTGGCGAAAAAAGAGGATCGATAAAAGAATTACTGCAATATCCAAAATCCATTGCCACAGTGGTAGGATTGACTTTAGGTGGAACGATCGCTTTCTATACTTATTCAACTTATATGCAAAAGTTTCTGGTGAATACTGTTCATCTTACCAAAGATCAGTCGACCATGCTGTCTTTTATATCCCTTTTATTTTTTGCGATAATACAACCAATGTTCGGTATAATATCAGACCGCATTGGAAGAAGACCACTGCTGCTTGCGTTTGGGGTGTTGGGTACTTTATGCACCGTTCCATTGCTTACTACTTTAAGCAACACAACAAGTTTATGGCATATCTTCTGGCTTCTGATGACGGCGCTGATTATTGTAAGCGGATATACTTCTATTAACGCTATTGTAAAAGCCGAACTGTTTCCTGCACAGATACGGGCACTCGGCGTTGGCTTACCTTATGCAATTACGGTGGCTATCTTTGGCGGCTCAGCAGAATACATAGCCTTATACCTGAAGAATATTGGCCATGAGTCATGGTTTTACTGGTTTGTCACCGGCTGCATATTTATTTCGCTGGTAGTGTATCTAACGATGAAGGATACCAAAAATAATTCTATGATGGATGAATAAAGAAGACACCAATTTTAAGGTTTGTAAAATCCAACAGATGGATGAAGACATTCATCACTCCAACCTATTCTCCCGCTGGCTAAAGCTTACTGTAGTTTAATATCAAAATATATCGGGATCATGCGATAACAATAATGCATGACTGCGATTGTTAAAGCTTAATGTACCTGTTGCAATAATCTTATCCCGTCTCCGTTATTATTCCTTAAAATCTCTAATTATATTTCTTCGCAATACAACGAACAAGAATATAAAATCCTACTATGAAAAAACTTATATTGGTATTGGATATCTGTGCGCTATTGACAATCGGCTGCAAAAAAGAAACTCACATTACCTCTTCCTTGAATGACCTGTCATCATTTCATATATTATCGTCAACTAGGGTAGAAAGTAGCACGACAGGGCTAAGTTGTTCCGTATCAGATACTCTTATCACAGGTGTAACCGGTAACAACGATGCTAAGACAAATCTTATAGCAAGTTTTACAACAACCGGTAATACTGTTACTGTAAATGGTAAACTTCAGGAGAGTGGTATTACCATTAACGATTTTACTCAACCGGTGGTATATACCGTTATCGCTCAAAACGGCGCTCAGAAGTGCTATACAGTAAAAATTAAGTCCTTTACAGGGCTCCCCATATTTTATATCAATGCCGATGCGCCAATTGTTTCGAAGGATACTTATGTTACGGGTAATTTGGAAATTGATGGAAACATAGATTATACCGACGGCTTGTATAAAGGACCTATACAGATAAGGGGAAGAGGTAACTCTACCTGGCAAATGGATAAGAAGCCTTACAAAATAAAATTGCCGTCGAAAGTCAGTATTTTAGGAATGCCTGCAGATAAAGAATGGGCGCTAATAGCTAATTATGCAGATAAATCTCTTTTGAGAAATGATGCAGCGTTTGAATTGTCTGAAGAACTAGGCGCAGCCTGGACACCACGCAGAAAATTTGTGGAGGTTTTTTTAAACGGCCAGTATAATGGAAATTATCTGTTAACCGAAACGATAGAACAAGGCAGCGACAGGGTAAATGTAGACACCAAAAATGGCGGTTGGCTGGTTGAAATAAATCACAACGCCCCAACCACCGATCCACGCTTTTATATTGCAAGCCCTTCATTAAATATTGTAACAGATCTTAAAGCAGGTGCTTTAGACGTAAGCTTTGTGAGACCACAATTGGATTCATTATACTACATGCTGAACAGGCAGGACTATGACAGCACTACTGGGTACAGAAAGTATTTTGATATGGATGCTTATGTAACATGGTACATTGTAAATGAAGTAATAATAAACAACGACGCAGCTTTCTATTCATCTGTTTTTATTCAGAGATACAATGCCTCTTCAAAAATTAAAATGGGACCGGTATGGGATTTTGATCTCTCCAGTGGCAATGTAAGTACAGGTCACCTATCCCCTGAAGGATGGTATATTATTTACGCTGTATTTGCAGACATGTTATATGAAGACCCTGCTTTTAGAGCAGCACTCAAAATTAAATGGAATAACAACAAATCAAAAATCTTAGCAATTTCTCAGTATATAGATGCTAAAGGAAAAGTACTGGCACCATCGGCAAACGAAAATTTTAAACGTTGGGACATCTTAAATATCTGGTTTCCAAATACTGCAAAAGTTTTTGGCTCTTATCAGGGAGAAGTTGATTACTTTAAAACATGGATGGATCTGCGTATACAGTGGATGGACAAGGAAATAAATAAGTAGTTTGACTGAAAAGTTGTAATGCCAACTTAAAAATTATTTTATGCTATTAACTTTTGGGCTTTCAGCAGGAAAGTATATCATAGATTGGGTAACTGACAACTGACAACAAATTTCTTTAGACATTCAATGATTACTTAACACTAATTTAATTTAGTTGTCCTTGCCATTCCGTCATTGATTCCAAACAACAGTTCCCTGTGTTGTCCATCGGAAATTATTTGTATGCTTCTTACTTCATCCCGTATATTTAATCCACTTTTCCATTGCGGCGAGTAAGTGAAATTACCTTTGCCATCACCCAACAACAACATTCCATGATTGGCGTTATAACGCCCAAACTTAATTCTTGTCCATGTATTATTGCCGGCCAGCACAAGGTCTTTTCTACCATCACCATTGGCATCAAGGGAAGCCATCGCGTATATTGGTGCATACTGCACCTCCACAGGCAGGTCTTTTTTTATAAATCCTTTAGCTCCGTTGTTCTCAAGATAAACTGTTGACAGCATTGTCGCTTTCAGCACCCCGGCATTTTTGAATTGCTCAGTCGTTAATATATCATTGATCGTTGCCGATGCATAACTTTTATAAGTAAGAAATTTTTTCTTAAGCGATGGCAACTGATCCACCAGGTCATCCCTTGAAGCGGCGGGATAGGATACGCCATTGATAAAATAACAAAAAATGGGATCTATAGAACCGTTGCCATCAAAGTCTCCATAATATATACTTAAAGGTTCCTTGTCGCTGGCATGAAACTGTGCGTTCCAACCGAGGTTACCAATTACCAGGTCTTTATCACCATCACCATCAAAGTCTTCTGCCAGTATGCTGTTCCACCAGCCGCCTGATTGAAATTTTATATAGTCGGCCGAAGCATCATTTAATTTTCCGTTTTTATTAAGAAAAACTTTTATGGGCATCCATTCTCCCACCACTACCAGGTCAGCAAATTTATCATTGTTAAGATCTATCCATACCGCGTCGGTAACCATTCCCACCTGCGCTAATGCAGGGGCTATCAGGATAGTAGCATCAGTGAAATTTCCTTTGCCATCGTTTACCAGTATCTTACTCTCCGGTGTAACAGGATAATTACCGGGCACTACCCTTCCGCCAACAAATAAGTCAAGGTCGCCATCGCCATCAATATCAGCAGCTTTTACACAACCTGTGGAGATGAGCATTTTTGGCAAGGCTTCAGTCTTCTTTAAAAAAAATCCGGTACCATCGTTCAGGTATAACCTATCCTGTAATGTTGGATCATCGATGGCAAACTCATATCCACCGCTGCCAACATAAAGATCCATATCACCATCACCATCAGCGTCAAAAAACAAGGCAGCTACATCTTCACTAGCAGAATCCTTTTCTATGGCAGGTTGTAACCTGCGAACAAATGCCCTTGCGGCATTTTGAATAAAGATTTGGGAGGGCTGGCCTTTTGCTCCGCCGATAAATATATCTTCCCTGCCATCATTATTGATATCGGCTTTTGCTACGCATGGACCTTGTCTGGATAAATAATTCGGTAATAACGATTGCCGTGTAAAATCGTTGTAATCATTTTCTTTATGGATAAATCCAAATGGAGAAGCGGAGTCGAAGTATTTTTGTTGAGCCGGAAGCGAATAATTATTTGCAACGGCGTCACTTGCTTTTATTATAAGGGCCTGGTTACTTTTTACATTTTTTAAAACCTGTCTTTTATCATCAGGCCATATTACTGTAATGGAATCTACAACGGCATTGTTGCCGATGCCAAAATTAAGTACGGGATCTACCGAAGACTGGAACCCGCGAACTGGCATCTCTTCCTGGAAGAATTTATTGTTATTGCAGTACAACGTAACTTTCGATCCTACCCCGAATTTATTCTTTGCAGTACCCATTAACCCAATCTTCAGATAATTGCTCCCGGCAGTATGTTCACTGTTATTTTTATAAATGCCAGCAAAGCCATTGGTGTTATTTATAACAAGGTCCATGTCACCATCGTTATCAAGATCGGCATAAGCGGCACCCGCTGCCACTCCTTTCTGATCAAGCCCCCATTCAGCTGTTTTTTTTTCAAATCTTCCATTGCCAAGGTTTTTAAAAGCATAGCCGGGCATTTCAATCGACGGCATTGAATTCATAAAATTTTTCATGCTTTCTTTGTCCTTTCCTTCTCTTGCACTCAACAGCTTGTCTACCGTGTACTTTACAAAATCCATGTCAGTATAATCCTTTACATAACCATTTGATACGAAGAGATCTTTATTTCCATCATTGTCAAAATCGGAAAACAATGCGCTCCAGCTCCAGTCTGTATTTGACATACCTGCCAGTTGCCCTATCTCTGAGAAAGTACCATCACCATTGTTTTTGTGCAGCATATTACGACTGTACTGAAAATAAAAATTCTTTTTAAAAAGCAGCTGAAACTTATCGAAGTTTTCGGCGCCGCTGTGCATCTTCTGGGTGTTGTTATCTTCAGGTAACATGTCCAGTGTTACGAGGTCGGGCAACCCATCGTTGTCATAATCCGCGCAATCGGAACCCATTGAATAAAGAGATGCCTGGTCCATGCATTTATGTAGGCTTTCCGTGAAAGTGCCATTATGATTGTTCAGAAACAAATAATCCGGTTCATTAAAGTCATTGGAAACATATACGTCCGGCCAGCCGTCGTTGTTTAAATCTGAGATGGCAACGCCCAAGCCGAATGTAAGCACATTAGAAGTGATACCGGCGGCGGCGCTTACATTTACAAAATGACCGTTATCATTACGGTATAATTTATTAGCAAAATCGGGGTTAGATTCGTTTCTTAATTCAGGGTGCTCCTGGGCTCCGGTAGTATATTTTTGAAGGGAATGGTTGATAAGAAACATATCGAGGTCACCGTCTTTGTCGTAATCAAAGAAAGATGCCTGTGTTGAATAACCCTGGTCCGCGAGTCCATATTCCTCCGCCTTTTCTGCAAAGGTGAGATCACCATTATTTATAAAAAGTAAATTCTTTCTCCGTTGGGGATTGGCATCGGCAGAGCGGCAGATATAAATATCAAGCCTGCCATCTCCATTGATGTCTACCATCGTTGCCCCGGTGCACCAGCCCTGCTTTTCAGCGACACCGCTTTTTTCCGTTATATCTTCAAACTTAAAATTTCCTTTGTTAAGATACAACCGGTTCCTGACCATATTACCGGTGAACAAAATATCTTGCAGGCCATCATTGTTTATGTCACCGATAGAAACACCACCACCGTTATAGAAATAGCTATAGTTAAATACATTGAATTCATCCGTTTCAAAAAGTTGGTTCTTAAAAGTTATGCCGGTACGATCTTCGGAAAATTTTGTAAACAGATGACCAGTGGAATCATCGCTACATCCGGTTACTAACGGTAACGCCAGGGCCACGAAAATTATATAAAACAGCCGAAGCATCTTATTCGATTGCACCAATTGTTAATGATTAACGGTATGCATTGTCATTTAAATTAACTGGCATGCTTTACATTTTCGTTTATAAAAACTTGAATATCCTGCGTTACCAAATTTTACACTTAATACCTTACATCCTCATACCTCGTACCTAATTTTTATCCCACCAAAGAGGAGTCGTAACTTTATCCGGGCCGTTCAGCAATTTAACGGCATCCGTAACTGCGGCACCATTTGTTTGTGTTTCAGAAACGAGGAATGGTATTCTTCTTATCCATTGAGTGGTAGTATTAGTAATATCAGGATTGTCAGAATTTGCCACCGGGTAAAGTTTCAAGGCACGGCTTCTTCTATAATCTGCCCATGCTTCCATACCATCCGGAAATAATGCAAGCCATTTCTGGGTAGCAATTTGTTCTTTCTGAACAGTTGCATCAGCGCTCCATTTTGCCGCGATGTTTGTCATGGCTGGTGATTTTAAAAAATCATTGGGAGCTACTGGTGTAGTAATTCCATTAATATAAGTACTGATGGCAGCAGCATCGGTTATACCCCATTGCTTCATAGAGTTAGTGATACCCGCTTCATACATATCTTTTGCCGAACCTCCAATATTCCATCCAAGCATGGCGCCTTCCGCGCGAAGGAAATAAGCTTCAGCGGTGCCCATGATATTTTGAGGCGTACTTAAGTAATCGGAGTTACCACCAAATGCCGGGGAAGCCCAACGCTTACCCACATGAGAATTTACATCTGATTTGTTGGCGGCGTCAGTCAGCTGCGTAGCGGTTAACCCGTTTCTAAGTCCTTCATAACTGCCGATACCTGCAGGCTTATCAGCGGTGGCCCCGGCAGAAAGGAAGTATGTTCCCAACCTTGGGTCTGCAAATCCTTTAAGCACTGATTCCATAGAAGCACTCATCCTGAATTCATTCCAGTCAGACATAATAGATAGTCCGTTACCATCATTGCCTTTAGTGCTTCTTTGCACCAGCGCATCATCAGCTGGACTGGCAGTTAAAATGCCACCGGCGTATGCTGCTTCTGCCTCTGTCTTCGCTCTTGCAGGATCCACTTTTGATACTCTCACTGCCAGGCGTAACCGAAGAGTGTTCGCGAATTTGATCCATTTATTTACGTCACCACCATATACCAGGTCATACGAACCAAAGGGTGTTTGTGTTGTCTTTCCTTTTAGTACAGTAACAGCGGCGGCGAGTCGTTTAAAAAAGTCATCATATATCTTATCCTGCGCATCATACGCTACAGAAGAGCCGGGTATGCCTGCTTTGAAATAAGGTATAGGTCCCCAATAGTCGGTAACACGGTGAAAAGTATATACCCACCATATACTCGCCAGCGCATACTCAGCAGAGGTAGGATCGGAACTTGCCATAATGGTTTGTAACTGTGGCATCACATCTGTATACATTGTATTGAATGCTGCCCCTACCCAATCCATTCTTATAACGTTACGGTCGGATGGAAAGTAAGTGGCATCGCATGCAAAAAACTGCGCATACTGATCTGCGAAAAGATTCTGCGCAACCTGGTAATTCCACTGGCTGTTAGGTGCTGCTGATTGCGCCTTGGAAAAAAGAAAAGGTAACTCGGAAGCGCCGACTGTTGCGATACTGTTCCTATCTGTATTTATACCGTCGAATTTTTTTGTACACGACGTTAGGAAAACAATACTTCCCAATAAGATTGTTACCAGGCGGATACTTAGAAATGAATTAACTATTTTCATATCATTTATTATTTTTTTCAATCTTTAAAAATTAAGTTTAAGGTTAAAACCAAGGCTTCTTGTTGAAGGAAGGGTGCCATATTCAACACCCTGGAAATTTCCATTACCAAGACTCATATCAGGGTCAAACCACATTTTGCGTTTTTCGACACCGGGAATATTCAGGAGTGACTTGCCTCTGTATAACCAGAAAAGATTTCTTGCAACCGCAGAAAATCTTGCAGATTTAATAAAGAACTTTGAACCCAATGGGATATCATATCCTAAAGAAAGCTCCCTAACCCGGAAGCTGGTGGCATCATAAGCAAAGAACTCGCCCACACCGTATCTTTTACCCGAAGCTGTTTGCCAGAAATCCTGCGCCGTAATGGTTTTGCTTACAGGGGCACCTGCTGCAGATACTCCCCCGAGGTTCCAGCCGCCTTCCCTGTATGGTTCTGTGCCTTCTGTTATGCCACTGAATGCAAGGTTCATTTCTGTACCTGATACCATTGTTCCACCAACCCTTCCATCAATCAAAACTCTCATAGAAAAAGCTTTGTAAGAAATGGTATTGGTCATTCCCACAGTTTCTTTAGGATTAAAATTTCCAATATACCCCTGTGGCAAAATCAATACGTCCGTAGTTAATGGTTTGCCGGCTGCGGTAACTTCAAAGTTGCCTTTAGCATCCTTCTGCCATTGAAAAGCAAGCAGGTCTCCGTAACTACCACCTTCAGTAACTACCGGCGTTGCTGAACGACCGAATCCACCTGCCAGGTAAACAGTTTTTATATTGTTACTGAGGCTAACAATCTTATTCCTGTTAAGCGCCAGGTTCAATGCGATGTCCCAATTAAGATCTTTGCTTTTAAGCGGGGTTGCGTTTATAACAAGTTCCAGCCCTTTATTCTGAACATTACCTGCATTTATATACTGAGTTGAATAACCGGTGGCGACAGGCAGGTTTATCTGAAGCAACTGGTTTGTAGAGTTACTCTTATAATATGTGAGGGTGAAGCCAAAACGGTTGTTCATAAATCTTGCTTCTACTCCTGCTTCCAGGCTCTTTACAATTTCAGGTTGAATACCCGGGAAGGGCAGTGTAGCACTTCTTGATAAGCTACCGTTGCCTGCACCCTGGTTATAATTGTAAACCGGTTGAATTAACCCAAACTTTGCACCATTACCAACCTGAGCATAGTTTACGCTTGCTTTCAGAAACGATATTGGTTCCGGCATCGCAAACAGGTCTGATAAAATTGCAGACACGCCTATGGATGGATATTGAAAAGTATAAGGCGAAGGAATAGTTGAGTTCCAGTCATTGCGATAACTGGCATCAAGGAAAAGCGCATCCAGGTAAGAAAGGTTAAGCTGTCCGAAAGCCGACTGCGTTTCTACTTCTGTGGCATAAGAAGACAATGCAGGATTGGTTGCAAAATTCAGACTAAACTTATTGGTTACATTCAATCCGTCAGCATTGGAAAGGTTTTGATCGTATTTACTATTCTGGTAAATAGCGCCAAAATGATAATTTACTTTTAAATTTTTAGTGATTTTGTGGTTACCCTCAAATATCAGGTCAAACCATTTCTGCGTAGTGTTGATAGTGTTTTTAGAATAGTGCCCACCGGCCTGTGTGGCCCAGAGGAGCGTACTCTGATTGTATTGCTCTTCCAGCCTATCTAATGTTTTATCGAGGTTACCCCTACCAGTAACATTCAACCAGTTCGTGATCTGGTATTTCGCAGTTAGAAATCCCATAATCCTGTCTCTGGATTCATTAAGTCCGGTGTTATTGATCATCCAGTAAGGGTTCTGGTAAATAGAAGACAAGGTGGATGGCCATGCAGTAGGAACCGGTACCCCGATATTACTTAATGACTGGTATTGTTTTGCATCTGCGATACCAACATTGCGGGGTATCTGGTAGATATCAATTACCGGCGCGTTTTCTTCTCCTGTGCGAGGCCTGTTTTTTATATCCTGGTTTATATACGTGATTTTAGCATCTGTTGAAAAACGTTTGCTAATTTGGTTGGTAAGACGCAGGTTGATGGTATGACGGTCAAGATCGTTCCTGGGAATAATTCCTTCAATCTTGTTATTTGTATAAGAAAGATAAGTCTGCGCTTTTTCTGTGCCACCCGATATGCCTATAGAATTATTTAAGCTTACACCTGTTCTGAAAAAATCTTTTAGATTATTGGGCTGAGAAGAATAAGTTGTCGTGTTGCCAAGGTAATTAGTAAAGCTTTGACCGGTCATTCTCGCTCCCCAGCTTTCACCGGAAGCAGGAGCAAGTACACCTCCATTTCCTTGTCCATAGCTGTTCTGTGTTTTGGGTAAGGCAAAGGTAGACTCAAAAGCAATTCCTGAATTTACTACAACGGAAATTTTATCCCTCGTTCCTTTTTTCGTGGTGATCAATACAACTCCATTACCGGCCTGACTACCATACAAGGCCGCAGCAGAGGCACCTCTTAATATAGATATAGACTCTATGTCATCCGGGTTAATATTAGAGGCTCCGTCTGAACCCTGTATGGATCCAAAATCACTTCCGGAAGTGCTGTTAGTATTGTTAATAATAGGCACACCGTCTACAACAATCAAGGCATTATTATTTCCCTGTATGGATCTGTTGCCTCTCATTACAATCTTGGCGCCACTCCCAGGTCCACCCGAACCCTGCGTTATTACTGCGTTGGCAACCTTACCTTGTAATGAGTTAAGCACATTATTAGCATCACGAACTTCCGTAAGCTGCGAGGGCTTAACACTTTGAGTTGCATATACCAGGGTTTTGGCTTCCCGCGAAATGCCAAGCGCTGTAACAACTACTTCATTTAAACTTGAATTATTAGGGTCAAGCTGTATAGTAAGCGATTTTTGTTCTGAAGAAACTACCACTGATTTGTTTGTATAACCTACTGAAGATATTACCAGGGTCACTTGTCCTGATGGAACTGAAAGAGAAAAATTACCATCCGCTCCCGATGAAGTACCGGTGCGTGAGCCCTTAACGGCAATAGTGACTCCGGATAAAGCGTTGTTGCCGGCGGACTCGGAAACCTTACCGGTAACCAGGCGCGTTTGCGCAAAAAGAAATGTTCCACATAACAGTAGTGAAACACATAACATCAGTTTTCGTTTAAGCATACGCAGTTTTTGGTTTTAAAGAATTTTACAAATCCGAAATCTATAGCAGTATTAACAGAAGAAGCAATCACCCATGAACTCATAAGCCGTACATGGATGACTTTTAATGAATAAGATTTCAATTGATCTTTATTAACAGTTTTAAAGTCTCATCAATAATTCACTTACTAGACACTATTTTATTAAATAGAGCTGCTTTATAAAAAAATTCCCAGGAGATTGTTTGTCTGAAATTAATTTGTTGAACTTAAATCGCGTCAAAGAATGCCTGCAATTCTTTTTGCTGAGAATAAGGGATAGCCGATTTTTCAGCTGCAGCTTCCTGCGGCTGGAAAAATGAAGCGGGTGGTTTTATCAGTTCAATATTTAACCTGTCATCATTTCTTTTTTCATCAATGTTGTTCAATCCAAAACTGATCTGTGTTTTTTCTTCAATCAAACTAATTTTGACCTTGGCATCTATCATTTCTCTTTTACTGTAAAGCTTTGCTATGGAATCTTGTGTAATACTAAGCGGGGATATTTGCCTGCCTGCGATACTGTTTTCTTCTTTCAGTTTATCAAAATATTTTTCCTGGCTCATAATAAAACCCATAGCGGATAAACCTGCAGGTGTTTTATAAACAACTACTTTCCAGAAATTGACAGGCACTAAAAGTCCTTTGATAATTCTTGCTTTGTTGAAGACCGGACCGGAAAATACCGTTATCTTTTTATCAAGAAAGATAGCACGGGCCATGTAATAATCTTCAAGATAGTTCCAGACAACACTGTTATAATATGGTATCTGCGGACAGCAGTTTGAAAAATGAAAAGTATCACCCATCGCCTTTTTCTTTTCGAGTAGCGTGCTTCCCCATGCCGGATCAAAATACCTTACTATATGTCCTTTTTGAAATCCTGATTTAGCATATTCTTTATTACCAAACTGAAATTTATTTGTTCCCTCAAATATCCGGCTGTCAGCGAACCATTCGTCACTCTTTCTTGGACCGTGAACCATATTGATAAGGTTTGATACACCTTCAATGTTTACGGCTGCATAAAAAGGAAGTTTTTTGCTTTTACTATGCACTACACTGAAGTGGGTATAATCCAATACATGATCGCCATTCCTGCCAATATCTTTTTGTACCACAGCAATATCATTCTGAAGCGACGCTGCCAGAACAGGCAATGGTACTGGTGTTTGTAGAAATGCACTATTATATCCCATGCGGTTTTTTAAATCATCCGAGTGAATCGCCTCTACCACAAAAGGAATATTTTTTGGAGACAGGTTGCCTTCGATGTAAAACTTTGTCATTGTAAACTTCGTTGAGATGAAAAATTCTTTCCGGCATGCAAAAAATACAGCCTACCTGCTTTAACACAATATAATAAAATAAAAAAGGAATGTCCAATATAAAAGACAATGAAGATTTTTTAGAGATGAAAATGATAGCTGTTGTAAACCTTGTAACCATTTGAGATGCAAATTCGGTTTGTGTCTTAACTTAGTATGGAGATTCTTCAAAGAAGGCAACTATTTTGTAAGGCAGTTTTTATCAATCAAGTACAAAGATTTTTCAGAAGAAAAGTATGATGCATTTAAATGATTTATTATCATAAATTAAGTCTTATAAATTTAACCACTCTTAGTAGGAATTTACCTGGTGTCCCGGTAGTTATAGAATAAATGTTGACGGTTCAAGTTTATGATAAAAGGGAAACGACCCGAAAAACGCGGCGCAAAAAAGATACCGTGCTGTTTGGTATTTGCAAAATTTGAAATATCACTGATTAATACCACTCTAAATTTACAGATATAAAGTCAGGGGCCTGGCGGAGTATAATACTTCCAGCTTGTTTTAAAATCCGTTGTTGAGGTTTGATTAGTCAGGATAGCCCTTATCATTTCCACCGGCATTGCATTGAGATGTATAATGGCATCGTGAAATTGTTTGTTTGTCATTTTATTTTTCCCTACTCTTTCTTTCTGTAATGCATAGAACTGCCTGCTGCCGGTAAGGTAAGCCAGTTGATACAAGTGCGGGTAACGGTCTGCAAAAGACCGTCGCACTTCTCCTTCAGCGTTAGCCCTTTCATGCCCTACCCTGTCATCTAAAAAATCAATACATTGTTGTGGAGTCCAGCTGCCCCATGTGGTAATTCAGGGAGAAGATGATCCTTGCGCAACGGTGCATATGCCAGAACAGCATTCCGATTTTATCTTAAGCGGTAACTGTAAAGCCCATATCCCATAATATAAGTTACCAGTATAGAGACCAGCCTTCAGTCCAGAACGGAGTAGAATAGCTGCGGTAAATTCTGTAACGGCTGTTCATATATTGCTCAAGGTTATGTCCGGCTATCATTTCATGGTGTACGGTAGCGCGCGAAAAATGAGGGTTGTTTCCTCTCATGCTCATAAGCCTGTCATCTTCATTCATATTGTTCGTAGGATACGAAATTATGATATCAGCGCCGCCCAGAAAGAAAGGAGCAATGAGCTGGCGTTCGGGGCTCATCATAGTGATTCCCCATGTTTCTTCCGCCAGCTTGGGAATAGTTAACAGGTCGTGCTTCTTTAGAAAATCAATTGACTCATTGTTTAATTTAAGAATTGCTTCCGGTTGTTTACCTGCAAAATCTTGACACCGCCCTGAAATCCGCATTGTTTTTTTGCATGATATTAGGCATTTCATAGCAAGGCACAAAGCTGTCTTTGCTTTGAGAAAAACAGGTCGAACAAAGCATGGTAAACAACATGCTACTATATCGCATCCATACAAATGGGATCATATTAATAATTTAAATTTTTATGAGGAGATGATATTCAGGTAGGGCGGGCAGTGATATCTATACCTTAAGATGCGGCTGCGGTGAGCGATAATTTACTTCTTTGCATGCAGTTTCTCCAGCTTCTTACCGGCTATCTTATCAAGACGGGTATTATGGCGGATAACCTGCCAGTATTCCCGGCCGTAGTCAACAAAAATCTCTCCACCTGCAGGAATGTCTTTGGATGCATAAACAAACACCCGCATGCCTTCATTGACATACTCGCTATTATTACGAAGACCCTTGATCTTAGTAAGACCATGAGCATCGTTTGCATATCGCGCCAATACTTTTTTATGACCTCTGGCATCTATAACATGGTGGCGTTTGAGATAATAGATGTACATATTCCTGCCATCGTCATGATCAACGTCTTTCCACTTTGTGATCTTACCCGTATACTCCGCGATACATGTGCCTTGAGGAATAAATTTTTTGGTGAACAATCCTTTTCCAGCTTCGGGTATGGTTGATCGCTTAACGACCAGCTGACTATCTAGTAATGGCATTCAGAAATATTTGACATTGGTAAAAAGTGAAAATATCATTTTTTGTATTCTGTTCCTAATTTATTAGACATAGCATCTTGATATAAACAGATGCGATTGATAACATAAAAAAAAATATCAGCAGAAGACTTCCTTATTAAATTGCTATGGTTTATTTCTTTGTTTGCCTGTGGGGTTTTTTATAATACTATTTACTCAACTCTTATACTTCGTACCTAAGTGAGATAAGCTTCTTATATTTAAAGTACATACCACAACTATGATAAAATTTTCTTTGTTTTTAACCGGGGTATTATTTTTATGCAATTGCCAACTGACAGGCCAGGCGGCAATGAAAGAATTCATGGTAAAAAAATGCGCTGATTTTAATATTACCGGTAATGGCGAAAATGCAGCATGGAACAGAACCTCCTGGACGATGCTTACCAGGCTTGATCCCGGAAATGATTATGAGTCAAAATTTAAGATACTGTATTCAGCTACCGGTATCTATGTGCTTTTCAACGGAGCAGACAAAAAGATTACTACAACTTATCTGAATGATTTTGAAGATCTTTTTAAAGCGGATGTCTTTGAAGTATTTTTCCATCCCGATACTTCCATACCATTGTATTTAGAATACGAAATTAATCAGCTTGGTAAAGAACTTGTTCTTCTGATACCTAACCTTGACGGAAGGGTCAACGGCTGGCTACCCTGGCATTATGAAAACACAAGACGTACGAGTAAAATGGTTAAAGTAGTGGGTGGTAAAGCGGAACCTGGCGCCGCTATTACATCCTGGAGTGCAGAGATATTTTTGCCTTACAGCTTATTTAATCCCCTGGGTAGTGTTCCCCCCGTTAGCGGCACTATCTGGAATGCAAATTTTTATAGGCTTGACTACGACAGCGGCTCCATGGTTAAGTGGGCCTGGGCACCCGTTGAAAAATCATTTCATGATTTCAAAAAATTTCAACCAATACGATTTGAGTAAGCGCATATTACGACCGTTGAAATTCTTTAGGGGTAACTCCTTCCGCTCTTTTAAACAGACGCGCGAAATAATTAAGGTTGTTGAATCCTGATTGATAACAGGCTGATGTGATATTAACCGTTCTATCTTCGAGTAAATTTTTAGCCATCTGTAGTCGTTCGCGGATAATGTACTCCACCGGCGACAAGCCAAAAGTAATTTTAAACAATCTGAAAAAAGAAGACTTGCTCATACATGCTTTCCTGCACAACACATCAATTCCTATCTTCTCTGTAAGGTGCTCACGTATATATTGCATCACCGAAGTCAAGCTCCCGTTGCTGTTAAGCACATCTTCCGTCGCCGCCAGGTTCTGCGTTTGTATAACGCGTACCAGTAATGATTTAACCGTAAGATCAGCAAGCGCGTCTTTAACCATGCTATCGTCCATGCTGATGCTTATAAGACTATTGATGCTGTTCGCCAGTTCGCGGTTATTAAAAAAATGATACTTGCTGAAATTAAGTTTCCATTCGAATTGCCCCTCCGGGTTAGCATAGTTTTCATTAAGAAAATCAATCGTTGAATGAACCATCTTCCAGTCGAGCGCAAGGGTTGCACATTGAACAGGATGTTTATCATCAGCCTCCGGAAAATCCACTTTCAGTGAAACACCTTCAGGCAGGATCACCGTCTCACCGGGCAGGAAATCAAAGCCCGGCTGACTTTTAAGATACAGTACCTTTTTGCCCCTCAGCATACTTGTTATCACCAGTCCGTTATGGGATAAGGAAACATCAGAACACTGCCGGCAAGTCTCAAAAATATTTAACTCGCAATTAGCCAAATTAAAAACACGCCGGTGCTCTATCAGTGAATCGAGCTTGACTGCATCACTCAGGTTTATAGATTGAAGAGCGTATTTGTTTTCCATAATTTCGGCGTTGATAAAATTTAAGAAAGCTGGCAGCCGGTAATAAAAACTAAATGTAAGTAATCATAATCCGGTATGTTTTTTTATTTTGATAATTACCAGTTTTGAAGTAGGCGTATTGCTCTTTTCAGCCACGCTGTTAATGGGAACCAGCACATTGGTTTCAGGGAAATAAGTAGCCGTGCATCCTGCCGGAATGGGATAAGCTACGACAATAAATTTATGAGCCACCCTTTCTATCCCTTCGAAGTTATTATAAAGATCCACTGTATCACCATTTTTCAGTCCCTGTTTATTGATATCACCCTGGTACATTAAAATAACCCGGCGCTCATTATAGATTCCGCGATAGCGGTCATTTAAACCATAAATAGTTGTGTTGAATTGGTCGTGACTCCGGATGGTCATCATCATAAGTTCATCAGTCGCCAGGTTGATGACATTGATAGCGGCTATATTAAAGTGCGCTTTTTTTTCAGGAGTATCGAACGTGCCATCTCTGTTACAATTAGGCAGGTAAAAGCCGCCGGGAATTCTAACTCTTTCATTGTATTTTTCAAAGCCGGGAATAGTACGCCCGATATCATTGCGGATAGAATCATAGTGCTGCGCATAGCCATCCCAGTTGGTTTTACTTTTTGCGCCTAATACAGCTTTGGCAAGCTTACATACAATTACCGGTTCACTAAGCAAATGTACTGACACTGGTTTCAGTACTCCTTTTGATAACTGTACCACGCTCATTGAATTTTCACAGGATACGAACTGTGCCTCTCCATTAACAATATCTTCATCACTACGCCCGAGGCAGGGAAGTATGATAGCTTCTTCGCCATGAACCAGATGGCTCCTGTTAAGTTTAGTGGAAACCTGCACCGTTAGTTTACAATTCCTTATCGCTTCGGCTGTGTAACTGGTATCGGGAGTAGCGGATAAAAAATTACCACCCATCGCAAAAAATACACTTGCCTTTTTATCATGCATCGCTTTGATAGCATCAACTACATCATAACCATGCTCCTTCGGCGGAGTAAAACTAAAGTTGTCCCCAAGTTTTTTCAGCCATTCTTCTGTTGGCTTTTCATATATGCCCATTGTACGGTCGCCCTGAACATTGCTATGACCTCTCACCGGGCAAGTGCCTGCTCCCGGTTTACCTATGCTGCCTTTTAACAATAACAGGTTTACAATTTCTTTGATGCTGTCTACGGCATTTTTATGTTGGGTCAGTCCCATTGCCCAACAGATAACGATCTTCGTTTTATCTTTTAATAACCGGGCGGTTTCTTCTATCTGCACCAGGTCTATCCCGCAGGCGTTTGCAAGTGCTGTTACATCAAGTTGCTTTAAGTGTTGAATAAAAGCATTATACCCCAGTGTATTTTTTTCAATGAAGTCATGATCGAAAACAGATCCGGGATGGCGTTCTTCTTCCATCAATAGCAGCACTTCAATTACCTGCAATAAAGCCATATCACCATTGATCTTTACCTGTAGAAAAATATCTGTTAACGGCGTTGATATGCCGAGCATTCCCTTAAGTTCCTGTGGATTGCTAAAACCCATTAAACCCGTTTCAGGTAAGGGATTGATAGAAATGATCCGGGCGCCGTTTTCTTTTGCCTTCTGCAAGGCGCTCATCATACGCGGGTGATTGGTACCCGGATTTTGCCCTAGTATGATAATTATTTCCGCCTCATAAAGATCCTGCAATTTTACAGAGCCTTTACCGACGCCCAGTGATTCCAGCAGTGCCAGTCCACTGCTGTCATGGCACATATTGCTGCAGTCAGGCAGGTTGTTGGTACCATATTCCCGCACAAAAAGCTGGTAAAGAAATGCTGCTTCATTGCTGGTTCTGCCCGAAGTATAAAAGATAGCTTCGTCAGGAGAAGGCAACTCATTTAACACCGTAGCGATCTTTTTAAAAGCATCATCCCACGATATCGGCTGATAGTGAGTACCGTTTTTCCGCAGGTAAACGGGTTGCCCTATCCTGCCTTTTCTTCCAATCTCATAATCAGTAAGTGCAGCGAGGTCTTTAACACCATTCTTTGTAAAAAAATCAGCCATCAGTTTTTTAGTGGTGGCTTCTTCAGCAACGGCTCTTGCGCCGTTTTCACAATATTCCGCGACAGGTGATCGCTCATCATCCGGGTCAGGCCAGGCACAACTAGGGCAATCGAATCCGCCTTTTTTATTAAGGTGAAAAAGCGCTTTAGCTCCACGAAGCAAACCCGCTTCCTCATATACCTGTTTAAAGCTGGAGAGAACGGCAGGGATGCCTGCAGCAACTTTTTTTATTTTGCCTTTTTTTAAACCGGTGAGGTCGTCCGGATTTTCTGCTTCTTTAACTTCCATAAAAGACTTTTATCTATCTATAAATTTTTTGAAACCTGTCATACTCACATGATAACCCGCTGTGTTCCACTGTATATATTAAACCTTTCATTTTTTAAAAAACCAATCAACGTTATCCCGCCTTCTCTGGCCAGCTGCACTGCAAGACTTGATGGGGCACCCACCGCAACAACTATCCTTATACCCGCCATGGTTGCCTTTTGTAACAGTTCGAAGCTGGCTCTTCCACTTAATAATAAAATTGATCTGTTCAAGGGCAACTCGTTATTTACTAACGCATTTCCTATTAATTTATCCAGCGCATTATGCCGGCCAACATCTTCGCGAAGCCTGAGAAACGCTCCTTCCAGGTTAAAGAGTGCGGCTGCATGCAAACCACCGGTACTTTGAAAAATGAGTTGCTGCTTTTTCAACTGATCCTGTAATCTGTAAAATATTGCAGCCTTTAAACAAATATCGTCTTCTTTATCATTGTAAATGGAAACCGTTCTTATGGCATCGATACTGGCTTTCCCGCAAACACCACAGCTGGAAGTTGTATAAAAATTACGTGCTGCTTTTTGAAGATCAGGAGTAACCTGTTCCTCTAATGATACCACCACAATATTTTCCTTAAGGGAAGAAACATCTATACTTTTTACCTGGTTATGATTATCGATAATACCTTCTGTAAATAAAAAACCCGCTGCCAGTTCCTCATCATTACCCGGCGTTCGCATAGTGACAGAAATACTTTTTGCCTGCCTGTTGTTATCGTTTGCATATAATAATTGTATCTCCAGGGGTTCTTCAACAGCAAGCTCATCTTTAGAATCCAGCAATTGATTATTAATTACTCTTTTAATTAAAACAGTGTTTGTAATACTGGTCATCATGCGAAATTATTATTGTGGTAACGTTGGAATATCACAACAAGCCATCACTAATTTAGTTCTTTCTGTTTTGTTCAGAAACAAATCGACACAGTGATTTGATTTTCGATGATCTCATACCTCAAAACCTCATTCCTTACATGTCAAAAATTGACACGATCGTTTCATTATTTGGGATTATCGTGCAAAGCGTACTTTTATGCGAATCTTATATTTGAATACATTATTTAAAAACATACTATTTATGAACATAACCCTGGAACAAGCTGAATCCGCTATCAAAGCTGCTAAAAGCAAAGCAAAAGAAATCAATACTTTGATGAACATCGCGGTAGTGGATTCAGGTACGAACCTCGTCGCGTTTGCGCATATGGATGGCGCCTGGCTGGGATCTATTGATATCTCCCAGAAAAAAGCCAGGACAGCGCGCTACTTTAATATGGATTCAGGCGAGATCGGTAAACTTTCGCAACCCGGTGGTTCGTTGTATAACATCGAGCATTCCAACAATGGCCTCATTACTTTTCCGGGTGGAGTGTGTATCAAAGATGCCCATGGAGAAATCATTGGCGCTATAGGTGTCTCGGGAAGTTTGGTGGAGAATGACCATACTGTCGCCAGTGCCGGCGCTGCGGAAGTAAAATAATTTTTTCATTTTTAAAATCAATGATTATGTGCCAAAATCAAGGCGTAGCCTACATCAAACCCGGTGAAGTGGAGATTCATGAAATTGAATACCCCCGGCTTTCGCTGGGTGATAGAAAATGCAATCATGGTGTGATCCTTCAAATTGTTTCCACCAATATTTGCGGAAGCGACCAGCACATGGTTCGAGGCAGAACCACCGCGCCATCAGGACTTATACTGGGGCATGAAATTACAGGGCTTGTGATAGAAGCAGGCACTGATGTTGAATATATAAAAGTTGGTGACCTGGTTTCTGTTCCATTTAATATAGCTTGCGGCAGGTGCCGGAATTGTAAAGAAGGACGGACAGGCATTTGTTTGAATGTAAACCCTTCCAGACCGGGTGCGGCTTACGGTTATGTTGACATGGGCGGATGGGTAGGCGGACAGGCAGAATATGTTATGGTACCTTATGCAGATTTTAATCTTTTGAAATTTCCTGATAAAGACCAGGCTATGGCAAAAATCAGGGACCTTACCTTGCTGTCTGATATTTTTCCAACTGGTTTCCATGGTGCTGTAACAGCCGGCGTGGGTCCGGGTTCTATCGTTTATGTTGCAGGGGCAGGTCCGGTAGGGCTTGCATGTGCAGCTTCCTGCCATTTGCTTGGGGCAGCAGTAGTAATAGTGGGTGACATGATCACGGAAAGACTGGAGCAGGCAAAAAGTTTTGGTTGTGAAACAATAGATCTGCGGAAAGAAACGCCGTTGGAAGAAGCCATAGCAGCCATCATCGGTGTGCCTGAAGTAGATAGTTTTGTTGATTGTGTTGGCTTCGAAGCAAAAGGCCATGGTTCAGATTCGGGAGTAGAACAACCGGCTACTGTTCTTAATACTGCTATGGCGGTAACAAGGGCTGGTGGCGCGATAGGTATTCCCGGCTTATACGTTACCGGCGACCCTGGCGCCGCCGATGCAGCTGCTAAAGAAGGAAGCCTGCGCATACGCATTGGTCTCGGCTGGGCCAAGTCACACGTCTTTTATACCGGTCAATGCCCGGTTATGAAATACCACCGACAGCTAATGAATGCTATATTGTTTGATAAAATACATATCGCAAAAGCGGTAAACGTAGAAGTGATCAGCCTTAAAGACGCACCAAGAGGATATAAAGATTTCGATAAAGGCGCAGCAAAAAAGTTTGTGATAGATCCACATGGTTTGATTCCAAATTAATACTAGGTAAAATAATAACCACGGAGACTAGCTCTCCGTGGTTAAAAAAATACTTTAGGTTTCCATCTGCCCGATTGCTGAATAACGGCAATCTACTTTACTATTTTATAAACAACTTGTTTTCTTTCAAAGTCAGCTGTCAGAAAATAAATACCCGGCGAGAGCTTATCGATGCCGCTTACATCATGTTTGCTATATCCCTGGCCGGCTGTTATTTTTTCTTTGGTATAAACTTTTCCTGTTATATCTGCCAGTGTAATTAAAATTTGTCCGCTTTTAGGCAGATTAATATTTATGGTAAGTTTTTCTTTAAACGGATTCGGCACAATGCCGGTTATTATTTCAGCAGACAGGCGCAGGAACGGAATGATGATTATACTGCTGTATTGAAAAACGCCCGACGCACTTACTATCTTAAGTCTGTAAAATAATTTTGCCGTGTTTATAAATGCCGCCCCGGCATCAACCCAATGATAATTACTAAGACCGGTATTGTTTCCCCCTTTTACACTGGCAACTTTATTGAAGGTTGTCCCATCCATACTTCTCTCCACTTCACAATAATCATTGTTCACTTCATTGGTGGTTTTCCATATTAATGTAATATCGTTTGAAACGGACTGTGCCGTAAAGGCTATTAATTTAACAGGCAATACGTCAGATATTGTTTTTACTACAAATCTGTCGTGACTAAAAGAGGTTAGATAACTTCCTGAAAAAAAAGTAAACGCTGTTATAAAAATATACAGTTGTTTCATCTGGATGATACGAAATTATTTATAAATGATTGTATGCTTTATGTTATACTAACTGCGGGGTACAAATGAAAATGTCACAGTCAAACATTCTTAATGAAGCAATGGTTCCTTCCATAAAATATAGATTTAGATAATATCTTATCTTTATAAAATAGAGAAATCAATTATCCTGTACTTATATATGCGTATCAAATAACAATCGGATAACCGGAAGTAAGTAGAACAGTATAAAGTTTTTTTTATTGTAAATAGGTATAACTTTTTATTCGCTGTATTTTTTTATCTTTAACCATATTAAGATTTTTTTAAGAAAATGCATATCATAACAATTGCGATCAGGCGTTATTATTGTGTAAATTACCAGCCATGAAAAAGGTTTATTTACTTCTTCGAAATAATAAACAATCCGGGCCTCATACACTAGAAGAATTATTGCAACTGGGTCTTAAACCCAAAGACCTTATCTGGATAGAAGGGAAGAGTGCCGGATGGTCTTACCCTTCAGAAATAAATGATTTAAAACCTCATCTGGACGCCGCTTCGCAGTCAACCGCTCTTCAGGAGACACTTCAGAAAGCAGAAGTACAGGCTTCGCCTCCAATAGATAACCAGGCATTTATGCCGGTTGAAAAGCAGTCATCTGCATTTGACGAATCGTCACCTGCAAGTAAGGTGTATGTAAGTATGCCGGTTAGTATAAACAAATCAACAGAGTTAAAAAAGCCTGAAGTTGAAAACATAATTTTACCGCAGGCAGATATAATTGAATGGAAAGCGGAAGAACTTAGAAAGAAGATTCAATCTTATACACCAGAGAGCAGGGCTGCTGAAAAAAAGGAGCAAGCTATTGTTACGAAGTTTCAAAGTACAATACCTGAGCGGGAAAAAGAATATACTTCATGGATCTATAATCAGAAAATCAATAAGACAAAGAAGATTTCTGAAGAACAAAAAAAGTGGGGTGCTATTGCTGTCGCTGCATTGTTGCTGCTAACAGTTGGCTTTGGGATAAGTCAATATCATAATGACGACAAAAAAGAAGTGGAACTTGTTACAACAACTGTAACCCCTGACTCAAATAATTCAGCGCCTGGTCCCTTGATTACAGAACCTGAAACACCTACCACTCTACCTGTCACAGAAAAAAATATCGCTGGTAACAGTGCTGCTGCTGTATCCTCACCGGAGCCTGAGAAGAAAATTACTAATACAACGGCAACCATTAATAAGCCGGTTAAAGAAGTTAAGAAGGTAGTAAGTGCGCCTGCTGAAGTGCATAAAAAAATTACCGGTAATAAAACGAATGTAACTGGATCGGTAATTATAAAGCCGGATGAAACTAAACAGCCTGAAATTAAGATAGTCCCAAAGAAAGAAACAGAACCGGTTGTTGTAGCTACTAAAAAAAATAAATCGCTCAATGAAAAAGTTGATGCCTTCTTTAGGAAGTTCTCTCATAAGGTAGAAGAACCTCCGGTAGTAGTAAATACTCCGCCTGCTGAAGATACAAAATCATTTCCCGGTACTACTGAAAGGAAAGCCATTCACAGAGATGACAAACCTGTTGATGTGGCGCCACCTGTAAGTACCAACCTCGCTGAATATGTTGAAGTCACTTCTAATAAACCCTCTGCCAACTGGATGCTGGGGGTTCATGGTCTAAAAGTTAGTTTACATAATACAGGCAATGAAACGATAAAAACCGCGGCGGTGGAGTTGCGTTACTATACAGAACAAAATGAAGTGCTGGAGAAAAAAACCGTCAATTTTATTAACATATCGCCTGGTAAAACGATCACGCTTCCTGCACCGGATCATCGTTTAGCTGACCACGCGGATTTCAGGCTTGTTAACGCCAAATAAAATTGCACTTATATTATGGTGACTACAGAAGAAACCGGCGGAGTTACTAACTCCGCCGGTTTCTTTTTAAACTTCATTAAAATTTTATTTGCTCAGGCAAATATTTAGCAACAAGGTTTTCATAATACGGTTTCAATTGATCCCAGTCCGGAGGATTAGGATTTTTGGAATAGAGATCATAAGGGTTGAAAAGATTCACCCATTTAAACATTTGGTGATCATGTTCATCCATCAGGTGATCATAAGCGTTCTCCCGGTGTTGTGAATAAAAAGAATGATAACGAAGCATGTACAAAGCTTCTTCCGGCAGAAAATCTTTGACCATGTGGTAAACGTATTCATCGTGTCCCCAGGAAAGATGAACATTTCGTAAACCACAATTAGGTTCATAGACACCATATTTGGTATTGAACCTGGAATCGTTTATGTCAGGATTGTATTTAAAAAATTCAGGATAGACAATTTTGTCGGAGTATGCGCAACCAACCGGGAAGGTATCTCCTACAACTGCCCATTGCGGTTCGCCGAATAAGCAAAGCACTTTTCCCATGTCGTGCAGTAAACCTGCCAGTACCATCCAATCGGGATGACCGCCGGCACGTATTGCTTCAGAAGTTTGTAATAAATGCTGCAGCTGATCAAGGTCGGTATCAGGATCAGAATCATCTACCAGCTGATTTAAAAAATTAAAAGCATCCCAAACAGGCATCTCCTTCTTATTGAATTTCAGGTATTCATTCTTTTTCTGTATAACAAAATCATAGGTCTGGCAGGTATGATTCAGCTTGTAAAATTCTCTTACGGTATCTCTGACATTCTCCTCGTAGTTCCTGAATTCTTCTGTGTGCTTACCCTTTGCAATGGTACCAGGTTCAGGATAACGCTGCAAGATATCTTCTTCCCATTCATCAAGGTTTATTAAGGGCGCAAGTTGAGTCATATCCGTTATAGTAGTTGCTGATTCCATATTAATAAATTTAAAGTAACAAGGTAATAATTATACCAGTGAAAATGCTAATAATTGATTTAATTGAGCAACATTAGCGAATTCTTTTATAATGACTTTTATACGCTTATAAGAATATATAAGTTTTCCTTCTGGTAGTAGAATTTTTGATAACTTCAAATTGAAACTAATACTTTCACTACACTGCCTTTTATTAATTGTTAAACCGCCGTTGAGTTGTCGGATCCAGGCAGTTTATGTTTACTATTTATTCTATTGATTCACAAAAAAAATCAATCCAAAAAATATTTAACCTTTACTTTTACGCAATCATTTTATAACAATGCCTGAAAACAAGAATCGACAATTTTTAGATTTTGAGAAACCGATAAAAGACCTGTTTGACGAAATCGGGAAACTTAAACAAACAGCAGAGAAGACAAAAGTTGACTTAAGCGATTCTATCAGAAAACTCGAAGACCAGGCTGTGGAAAAGCGCAAAGAGATAACCCTTCATCTCAGCAGCTGGCAAAAAGTACAGTTGAGCAGGCATCCCGACAGGCCATACACGCTTAAGTATATCGACAAGATGACCACTAATTTTCTTGAGCTGCACGGTGACCGGAATGTGAAAGATGATAAGGCGATGATTGGTGGTTTCGCGCAGTTGGGTGATGAGACGGTAATGATAATAGGCCACCAGAAAGGCACCAATACAAAAATGCGGCAACTGCGCAATTTTGGAATGGCAAATCCTGAAGGCTACCGTAAGGCTTTGCGGTTGATGCGGCTGGCGGAGAAATTTAATAAGCCGGTAATAACGCTTATTGATACGCCGGGTGCATATCCCGGACTGGAAGCGGAAGAAAGAGGCCAGGGTGAGGCAATTGCGCGGAATATTTATGAGATGATAAGGTTAAAAGTACCTGTAATCTGTGTAATAATCGGCGAAGGCGCTTCGGGGGGCGCTTTAGGAATAGGCGTGGGTGACAGGGTTTTTATGCTGGAGAATACCTGGTATACTGTTATCTCACCTGAAAGCTGCAGTTCAATCTTATGGCGCAGCTGGGATATGAAAGAAAAAGCCGCTGAAGAATTAAGACTTACTTCAGACCGGATGTTCAATTTTGGACTAATAGACGGAATTATCCCTGAACCAATCGGTGGCGCCCATTGGGATTATAATGAAGCCGCACAGTTACTTAAACAATATCTTTTACCAGTAATCAGGGAACTTAAATTACTAAAACCTGAGATGAGAACCGCCCAAAGAATTGAAAAATTTGGAAAGATGGGTTCCTGGGAAGAAACGCCTGTTTCAGCTATTGATCAAATTGAAGCCCTGCCTGATGTGGTAACTGACACCTTATTAAAATAGCAGATAGGTTTACAAAGTGCGTGTCTGCTTCGATTTCAACAACCATTGTATAAAAATAATATCCTGAAAACTAATAATATCTCAAAATGCTAAGAGACCAATTAAGAGGAACAGGTGTAGCGCTTGTAACTCCCTTCACTGCTGATAACATGGTTGATTTTAATGCATTGGAAAAATTGCTTGACTTTGTAATAAGGGATGGTGTGGAATATATAGTATCGCTGGGCACTACGGGTGAAACGCCGACATTGAGCATGGAAGAAAAAACGGCTATCTTACATTGCACTTATGCGAAGGTTAATGGTATGGTGCCGGTAGTTGTTGGAATTGGCGGTAACGATACCCGGCACGTTATCGAAGAAATGGAAACCCTTCCGCTGGAAAAAGCTATTGCTATCCTAAGCGCTTCACCTTATTACAGCAAGCCTTCGCAGGAAGGACTGTACGCTCATTATAAAGCGCTGGCATCAGCCACTTCAAAGCCTGTTATTTTGTATAACATTCCGAGCAGGACGGGAAGAAACATAAATGCGTCTACGGTTTTACGCCTTGCTACTGAAGTAGATAATATTTCCGGGATCAAAGAAGCAAGCGGAGATATGGCGCAATGCATGGAGATACTTCGTGATAAACCGGCTGATTTCCTGGTGGTCAGTGGTGATGACGCATTGGCATTACCCCAGATTGCCTGCGGCATGGAAGGAATCATCAGCGTGGCGGCAAACTGTTTTACCAAAAAATTTTCTGAAATGGTTCGGTTTTGTCTTAAGGGTGATTTTAAAACCGCTAAAATTTTAAATGACTCTTTGATAGATGCATACGTCCTGTTATTTAGTGAAAACAATCCGGCGGGTGTAAAAGCGGTGCTTAGCGAACTGGGCATAATCAGCAATTACCTGCGGCTGCCGCTTGTTCCTTTAAGTGAACAGATGCACTCAAAGCTTAAAGAATATTTAAGCGCCATGAAGTAACATCAAACCTGGCAGAAAATGGTTATAGTTGCAATGATCAAAGCTGCCTGTTACCGATAGTCAGGACTATGACAGAAAACACACATACTGCTTCTAAAAATGTTTCTGTTTTAAACGAAGCGTTCTTCATTCCCCAGCTTAACCGGTCACGGAGGATATGGCTGTACTTACCTGAGGGATATGCAACTTCTAAAAAACGCTACCCGGTATTATACATGCATGACGGGCAGAACCTTTTTGATGATGCTACTTCTTTCAACGGGGAATGGGGAATTGATGAAACGCTCGATGCTGCAGGCAATGCATGTATTGTTGTAGGGATAGAGAATGGCAGCCTGCTCCGGATAAATGAATACAATCCCAACGATACGGAAGCGCATGGCAAAGGGGAAGGCTTTTTGTACCTGGATTTTATTGTAAAAACACTAAAGCCTTACGTAGATAAAAAGCTCCGCACGCTGAGTGCAAAAAAATATACTATCATCGCTGGTAGTTCGATGGGCGGACTGATAAGTTTTTATGCCGGTCTGCTTTATCCGCGGGTATTTGGTAAGATGGGAATATTTTCTCCTGCATTTTGGATAGTTCCTGGTATTGACAACCAGGTTGAACAACTGGTGAAAGCCCGCGGGCGTGCGGACCAGCAATATTATTTTTATGGCGGCGGTCAGGAAAATCCGACCTTGATAAGTGACATTTCGCAAATGGCAGCATTGCTTCAAAAAAAATCAGGCGCAAAAATAGCAGTAAAAATAAATCCTGAAGGCTGGCATAGTGAAGTTTGCTGGCGAAAAGAGTTTCCTGCTTTTTATGAATGGGTTACGGACAGCACAAAGTATACATCTTGTCATACGAGTTGAAGACTTCTAATTATTGTCTGGCGCAAGTATGCAGGGATGGCTTTGAAGGCCGATTATTTGTATTCCGGCTTACGAAGGCACAGTAGGTCAGTAGGTCAGCACGCAAGTCTGTGCTGCATACTTGCGCCAGTACCGTACAATTCTCATTTTCAAGCAAGCTTACGAAAATGTTTTCCACTTCTTAAAAATATCGATGGTAAATTCATTCGACTTAAAGGCTTTATTATCTTCTCTTACAACCTTATCCGCGAGGTAAGTAATTAGCAAAGATTTAATCCCTGCAACTCTTCTTCATTCTGGGTATAGCTACACATGTAAAATTTTTAGTTGAGGATCATTCAATGCAGCTCCCTTTATCTTTTTATTTTCAAATTTACCATGTATAAAATCTCATTGAATGAATTTTCTTTTTCTGCTTTAATGTAAAGCCTATAGCTAAATGCTAAACCCTGTAGCTAACGCCTTCCAGCGCCAGGTCGCTGTTCGGAAAAACCTGTCTCGTTTCATTTTCAAATTCATCCAGCTTCTCATATTTAGAACTAAAATGTCCCACCAGCAGGCGGTGAACGCCGGCAATTTTTGCAATGGTAGCTGCCTGGGTAGTAGTACAGTGATATCTTTTCACGGCCTTTTCTTCCAGGTCTTTAAGATAGGTTGCCTCATGATACAGAAGGTCGACACCCTTAACACTTGCGGCAATGGAATCGTCGTATAAGGTATCCGTTACATAAGCGTACGCTTTGCCTTTGGAAGTTGGTTCGGTAACCAACTCATTGTTAATAATCCTGCCATCCGGAAACGCATAGCTTTCACCGCGGCGCAGGTCTTCATAAAAAGAAGCGGGTATATCGTACAGTTTCAACTTCTCTCCATCCAATCTTCTGGGTGATTTCAATTCCCTGAAAATAAATGCCCAGCATTCAATCCGGTGAAATGCCTTAAAAGAGTTTACTTCATAGTTTTCCGTATGTAACACCACACCTTCCTGCAGGGAATGAAAATGTAAAGGAAAAGGCAGGCTCGTTCCGCTGACTTCCAGCTGAAGATCGATTATTGTTTTTAAGGATGATGGAGCGTAAAGGTTAAGAGGATTTTCCCGGCCCAGTAATCCCATGCTGGTAATCAAACCCATCAGGCCGAAGTAATGATCGCCGTGAAGGTGAGATATAAATATATTATTGATACGGCTTCTTTTAATCCGGTACCGCGCCAGCTGTGTTTGAGTGCCTTCGCCGCAGTCTACGAGAAACAACTGATCATGCAGCGTTATTACCTGCGAGCTGGGATGGCGATCATAAGCCTGCAAAGCTGAATTATTTCCTAGGATAGTGACTGCTAACATAAATATTGGTAAGCCGGTTACAAAAGATAAAATTAAACGAATGAATATAATGCACCTAAGCTATGCAAATTTTATATGGAAAATATTGCTGCGCTGATATGCCAGTCAGGTCATCAGTATAAACACAAAATTCTCACCACATACCTGATAACCCCACTCTCATTCCTCATCCCTGTAAATCGCTACATTGTTAACTCCCTCACTCGTTCGCTGACCCCGGTACATCCCGGCACTGTTAAAAACCATCGCTGTATTACCATGGGCGTCTACCGCTATCAATCCCCCCTCGCCCTCCATCTGTACTAACTTTTTCAATACTACCTCTTCGCATGCCTGTTGCAAGGTGAGATCTCTGTATTCCATCAGGCAGCTGACATCATACGCAGCAACAGCCCTGATAAAAACTTCACCGTGACCGGTACAGGATACCGCACAGGTTTTGTTATTGGCATAAGTGCCGCTGCCTATTACCGGGCTGTCACCAATTCTTCCATATTTTTTATTAGTCATACCGCCGGTACTGGTAGCCGCCGCGATATTTCCCTTCCGGTCGCAGGCAACCGCCCCGACAGTGCCAAATTTTTTATCCTTCATTAACTCTTCCAGTTGCTGGTGTGTATGATCAAGAGAATAGTTATCAGAATCCCGGAGCGCTTTCCATTGGTCATACCTGAATTGTGAAAAGAAATATTCATCAGGTTCCAGTTTGATACCCTGGCGGATAGCAAAATCGTTACCACCTTTTCCACTAAGAAATACATGATTGCTATGGCGCATAACTTCCGTGGCAAGCTCTATGGGGTTTCTAACATTACGTACCCCGGCTACTGCGCCTGCTTCCAGGTTGCTGCCATCCATGATAGCAGCATCCATTTCCTGCACTCCTTTTTTTGTAAAAACCGAACCACGACCGGCATTGAAAAGCATGTTATCCTCCAGAAGCACAATAGCAGCCTTTACCGCATTGACCGCCGATCCATCTTCTTCCAATACAGCATAACCTGCATCCAGCGCTTCCTGCAATCCTTTCAGGTAAGCCTTTTCCAACGCAGGTGTCATATCTTCTTTCTGAATCGTACCCGCTCCGCCATGTATAACCAAAGTAAACACTGACATAAAATTTTTTATATTGATATAAGAAACAATATCGACGCACCGATAGTTTCCTTGTAAAAGCCAACAACTACTTAAGAAGCAACTTACATTCCTCCAGCAGCCTGTCCTTGCTGATTGCCACGGTACCTACTTCTTCACAAACCAGTCCGCCGGCGATATTTGCTATCTCGGCCATCAGTGCTACGTTACCAGTGGCCGCATAAACCAGCGAGGCAACCGAAATTACCGTATCTCCTGCTCCTGAAACATCCGAGATATTACGGATGTGAGAAGGTATAATCGCGGCGGCTGTTTCTTTGTGATAAAAGATACCTTTTTCAGAAAGAGTAATGAGAGAAATTTGATGTTGTAAATGCCGAGCCAGGGACTGATGAATTTCCTGCAGGTATTCAAAGTTGATTGCATTAGATCGCAGCCCTAACGCCTCTTTTACTTCTTTAAGATTTGGTTTGAAAATAGCTACGCCTTTATAAGCAAAGAAGTTTTTGTTTTTAGGATCCACTGTGGTAATCACTTTATTATCCCTACAGATCTGAATAACCGAATTGATAATATTTTCAGTGAGTACCCCTTTGTTATAATCTTCAAAGATAAGCAACTGCGGTTTTTCATGCAGTACATATTCGCTTACCGCACTTATCAGCTTCGCCTCTTCTTCGTTGTTAAGATCATGGGTGATTTCAGTATCTAACCGAAGCATCTGCTGATTACGGCTCATTATCCTGGATTTGTTGGTAGTGATCCTACCGGCGCTTTTTATCAAACCCGATACATCAATACCTTCCTGTTCAAACCGTTTTAATAGTAGTTTTCCATCCTCGTCCTCCCCGATAACAGAGAACATGGTAACCATAGTATTAAATGCTTTGAGATTAAGCGCTACGTTTGCGGCGCCGCCTAACCGGTTGTCTTTACTGGTAAGTGTAACTACCGGCACCGGCGCTTCCGGTGAAATGCGTTCCACTTTTCCCCACCAGTAAGTGTCGAGCATTACGTCTCCTATTACGGCAACTTTCAGTTGGGCAAACCCGGCGAACAACTTGTCGAAATCAACATCATCCATTGAATTACGCTTTGTTTTTATTGGCTACCGCAATATAATACAATGGTATTCCGAGTAAGGTAATAATCAGCCCCGGCCAGGTGTATTGGCTTTTATAAATTATCAGTAGTATACAAAAAGCTGAACCCATAAAAATATAAATAAATGGCAGCACCGGGTAACCAAATGCTTTGTAAGGTCTTTCAACATCGGGTCGATTCTTACGAAGTATAAAGATTCCTACGATAGTCAGCACATAAAACCCCACTGCAACAAAGGAGATCATGTCAAGGAGATTACCGTAGCTGCCGCTTAAACTCCACAAACAGGCAACGATACATTGGATCCAAAGAGCTATGCCGGGCACCGCATTGTTGTTCAGTTCTCCTACCTTTTTAAAAAATAAACCATCTTTAGCCATCGTATAATATACACGCGCCCCAGCCAGTATCAATCCGTTGTTACAGCCAAAGGTTGATATCATTATCATGATCGCTATTATTATTGTCCCGGTGTTGCCGAATATAACTTTAGATGCTTCTACGGCAACCCTGTCTTTCTCCGCGGAAGCAATCGCCTGCATAGGCAACACCGCTGTGTACATAATGTTAGCAGCTACATAAATGATGGTTACCACCAGGGTGCCAAAGAATAAACTCAAACCGATGTTCCTTTTAGGATTCCTGATTTCTCCCGCTATAAAAGTTACATTATTCCAGGCATCACTGCTGAATATAGAGCCAACCATCGCCGCTGCAACAGCGCCCAGCGCCGCAGCCATAGTATAACTGCCGATTGAACCATCTTTATTTAACTTATGGATATCCCACGCATGCTCCCAGTTAGCGCTCCACACCGCTGGCTTCATCATGATTAAACCAAAAATGATAAGGGCAAATAAGCTTAGTAATTTTGTAAGTGTAAATGTTGTCTGAATAGCTTTGCCGCCTTTTATGCCCCTGGTATTTATGTAGGTAAGAAGAACGATAACAACGATAGATAATAATTGCGCGGCCGAGATAGTTCTGAATCCCAGATCGAATATAATCAGATCTTCGCTCACCTGTGGCAATAGATAAGCGGTGAATTTTGCAAAGGCAACGCCAACCGCAGCGATAGTTGCAGTTTGTATCACTGCAAAGAAACTCCAGCCATATAAGAATCCTATCAAGGGATTAAAAGCTTCTTTCAGATAAACGTACTGTCCGCCTGCCTTTGGGAACATCGAACTCAACTCGCCATAACTAACGGCAGCAAGTAAAGTCATTACTCCTGTTATGGCCCAGACAGCAACGAGCCAGCCGGCACTGCCAACATTGCGACTTATATCTGCGCCGACAATAAAAATACCGGAACCAATCATTGAACCAGCCACTATCATAGTAGCATCTAATAATCCAAGAGAAGGTTTAAAGGAAGTTGGGTGTTCAATCATATTTTTAAAAATATGTCTGAAGATAACGAAATACTTTATTCAGCTGTCAATGATCAGCTGATCAGTGTATATTCATTTATACGAAGTATTATCAGTTATATCACACCGCGCAGTTTTACAACATCCCTTGCTACTCAAGTTGTATGACTGATAAAACTTGTGATAATTTTCACCTCAAAGGAATGTTACAGTTAAGCCACAGCGGCAAGGTGGCACAGAGAAACACATTTTTTGATTATTATACTGGCTGCGTGTTTCTCCCTGTCTTCGTGGTTATAAACATCTTTAGTAAAACTTAAAATTGATCTTGAAAAAAATGAATTCCAAATTTTCATATTTATTAATCTGTTGATAATGGCGAGCGCCTGGCGCGTACTCAGTGACAAATACCTGACACCTCACAACTCAACCCTATTTCTTCTTATACTCCGCATTCAATCCGTTCACTAAGTCAGGTGTAATATTATAAGTCGTGTCCCTGAAGAAAATAAAATCCGGCTCGTATGATAAAATATAAGAATAACCTTTATCCTTGTTATAACCTTTGAGAAAGTCCTCTATTTTTTTCTTTATATCTTTTTTAAACTCCATTGATTGTTTACCGAAACCTTCTTCGAGGGTTTGTTTACGAACCTGGTAAGCCTGCTGTAGCTGGGCATTCTCACGTTGGGCTGCGTCTGCTTCGACCTGCGACATTGCCGCTCCCTTTTTCTGCCATCCGGTAACCTTCTTCTGGTAATCCTTTTCCATACCTGCCAGTTCCGTATTCATCACCTTTTCTTTTTCTTTGAGATGATTAAGCGCGTCTTTAAAATATGCATAATTCGCCTGAAGACTATCCATTTCAAAATAACCTATTTTAGACGAAACCGCACCGGAAGCCGGGTCAACAACATTTCTACCACTTGCGGGCAATTCTTTCACCGCCGGTTTACTGTTACCCTGGAAATGCAGATAGAATAAAATACCTATCAAGACCAACACTAAAACATTCAATGCGATAGAGAGTTGCTTCATTAATTATTTTTTGTGTAAGTTAAAATACTGATCAATTGTAAAACATAATCAATAAAGAATTTGGCAACTATTTAACCTCGGTTGATAATAAGTTATGTGTTCTAAAAGGTTGGATCTGATCACCGATTAGTTAAGACAAAAAAATAGGAAGTGTAACACTTCCTATTTTTTTTAAAATATTCTTCCAAACGCTGCTATAGCTGTTTACTGATAACCATCATTCGTCATCATCGAAACTCATCGCCTCGCGGGTGGTCTGAAGCAATTCATATTCTTCCTTGCTACCAACGATCATGTTGTCAAAATCCCTCAAACCGGTACCGGCAGGGATTGGATGACCAGTGATTACGTTTTCCTTTAATCCAAGCATCTCATCTGTCTTACCCTGGATGGCGGCCGAACTTAATACTTTAGTAGTTTCCTGGAACGATGCGGCTGAGATCCAACTCTGCGTTCCGAGAGAGGCTTTGGTAATACCCAACAACAACGGTTGTGATGTTGCGGCATTGGCATCACGGAATTCAGCCAGTTTTCTATCGTTCCTGCGAAGGATAGAATTTTCTTCTCTGAGTTCACGCAAGCTAACAATCTGACCAGCTTTCAACTTTGCGGATTCACCAGGTTCTGTAACAACTTTTTTGTCAAAGATCCAGTCGTTCTCATCAAGGAAGTCGAGCTTATCAACCGTATCATCTTCAAGGAACCTTGTATCTCCCGGATCAACAATTGTAACCTTACGCATCATCTGTCTAACGATTACTTCAATGTGTTTATCATTGATACGCACACCCTGCAAACGGTAAACTTCCTGAATCTCATTCACCACATATTCCTGTACTGCAAACGGACCTTTTATTGAAAGAATGTCAGAAGGTGCAGTCTGTCCATCACTCAGCGGTGTACCAGCTTTTACAAAGTCACCATCCTGTGCAAGGATCTGGCGTGTCAATGGGACGAGGTATTTTCTGACTACACCATCCTTTGCTTCCACGATAATTTCACGGTTACCACGCTTGATGCTACCAAAAGTAACAACACCATCGATCTCGGAAACGATGGCCGGGTTACCCGGATTACGTGCTTCAAACAATTCCGTAACACGCGGCAGACCACCGGTAATATCCCTTAGCTTTCCTAACACACGGGGAATTTTCACCAACACCTGACCCGCTCTAACCACTTCTTCTTCTTCCACCACTATATGCGATCCTACGGGCAGATTGTATGACTTTATTTCTTTTCCTTCAACCAACAAGGAAGGTATCTTGGTTTTATCTTTTGTATCTATAACCACTTTTTCGCGGTGACCAGTTTGTTCATCGGATTCTTCTCGGAAAGTAACCCCTTCGATAACACTTTCCATTTTTACAGTACCCTGTATTTCAGCGACAATAACATTGTTGAACGGATCCCATGTACAAATCACATCACCCTTTGTTACCTGCTGCCCGTCTTTTACATTCAGCGTTGCGCCATAAGGAACGTTATTAGTGATCATCAGACGGTCATTCTTAACATCCATAATCCTTACCTCACCGGTACGACCAATTACAATATTTACTTTTTTGCCTTCGGCATTTTCCGTAGCAACGGTACGAAGACCATCAAACTGAATAGTACCATCGAACTTAGCAGGCAAGGTAGATTCAACCGAGGCAGACCCGGCAACACCACCTACGTGGAAGGTTCTCAGTGTTAACTGTGTACCAGGTTCACCGATTGACTGCGCAGCAATAATACCAACGGCATCACCCTTCTGTGCGGTATATCCTGTTGCCAGGTTTTTACCGTAACACCTTACACACACACCCCGTTTACTTTCGCAGGTCAGCACGGAACGGATCTCCACTGTTTCAATACCTGCATCTTCAACCAGTTTGGCCGTATCTTCCGTGATCTGCGCACCACCTTCAACAAGCATTTTGTCAGATGCAGGATCGTAAATATTATGCAGAGAAGTACGACCAATGATACGGTCATACAATGGTTCAATCACATCTTCATTATCTTTCAAAGCCTGGGTCGCAATACCTCTTAATGTTCCACAATCTTCTTCGTTAATTACAACATCCTGCGCAACGTCTACCAACCGGCGGGTTAAGTAACCCGCATCAGCTGTTTTCAACGCCGTATCTGCCAGACCCTTGCGGGCACCATGCGTTGAGATAAAATAATCTAACACATTCAGCCCACCCTTAAAATTCGACAATATCGGATTTTCAATGATCTCGCTGCCAGTACTGCCGGATTTCCTGGGCTTAGCCATCAGTCCTCTTATACCTGCAAGCTGTTTAATCTGTTGCTTAGAGCCACGCGCGCCGCTGTCAAGCATCATGTACACGGAGTTAAAACCCTGTTTGTCATTAGCCAGCTCACGGATCAACGTTTCTGTGATACGGGTATCCACACGGCTCCAGATATCTACAATCTGATTGTAACGTTCGTTGTTGGTAATTAAACCGGTATTATAATTTTCCCATACTTCATCAACTTCAACCTTGGCATTATCAAGCAATTTTTCTTTGGTATCAGGGATGATGAGGTCATTGATATTAAATGACAACCCGCCTTTGAACGCCATACGGAAACCTAGTTGCTTTATGTCATCAAGAAATTTAGCTGTGGAGGGAATGTTGGTCCATTTAATAATATCACCAATGATTTCGCGGAGCGACTTTTTGGTTAACAATGCATTAATGTATCCTGCTCCTTTAGGAACATGCTGGTTGAAAATTACCCGACCAACGGTTGTTTCAATTAATTTATTTACGAAAGTTCCGTCATCATTGCGGACGTCAACTTTAACCTTAATATTAGCATGAAGGTCGATCCTTTTTTCATTATAAGCGATGATCACCTCTTCAGGGGAATAGAAAGATTTTCCCTGTCCACGTACCGGCTCTTCTTCTGTTGACTTCTTTCCTTTAGTGATATAATACAAACCAAGTACCATGTCCTGCGAAGGAAGTGTAATAGGCGTACCATTTTGAGGGTTAAGGATATTATGAGAAGAAAGCATCAGCAATTGCGCTTCCAAAACGGCCGCGTTGCTTAATGGGACGTGAACAGCCATCTGGTCACCATCAAAATCCGCATTAAAGGCGGTAGTTACCAATGGGTGCAACTGTATCGCTTTACCTTCAATGAGCTTAGGCTGAAAAGCCTGTATTGACAAACGGTGCAATGTCGGGGCGCGATTTAGCATTACCGGGTGCCCTTTCAGAATATTTTCCAGGATATCCCAGATGATAGCTTCTTTTTTATCTACCAGCTTACGTGCCGACTTCACCGTTTTTACTATTCCTCTTTCAATTAACTTACGAATGATAAACGGCTTGAACAATTCAGCAGCCATATCTTTTGGTAAACCGCACTCATGAATTTTCAATTCCGGTCCTACCACAATTACAGAACGACCTGAGTAATCTACACGCTTACCCAGCAGGTTCTGGCGGAAACGCCCCTGCTTACCTTTGAGTACATCACTCAACGATTTCAATGCACGCCCACCTTCAGCTTTAACAGCATTCGATTTACGGGAGTTATCAAACAGGGAATCAATAGCTTCCTGTAGCATACGCTTTTCATTACGTAAGATCACTTCAGGAGCCTTTATCTCCAACAAACGTTTTAAACGGTTATTACGAATAATTACCCTGCGGTAAAGGTCATTAAGATCTGAGGAAGCGAACCTGCCGCCATCAAGTGGTACAAGCGGACGAAGTTCCGGCGGAATAACAGGAATATATTGCATTACCATCCATTCAGGACGGTTAGTGATCCTGGTATTGGCATCACGGAACGATTCGACCACGCTTAAACGTTTCAGCGCATCGGCTTTGCGTTGTTGTGAAGTCTCGGTAGCAGCGGCGTTACGCAGGTCGAATGATAACTGGTCGAGGTCAATTCGCTGTAACAGATCGTGAACAGCCTCGGCACCCATTTTAGCTATAAATTTATTCGGGTCGTCATCCGGCAGGTACTGGTTTTCTCTTGGTAAGGCTTCCAGGATGTCGAGGTATTCTTCTTCGGTAAGAAGGTCTCCGTAGTTTTGACCTTTATCGGCGCGAAGACCAGACTGGATTACTACAAAACGTTCGTAGTAAACGATGGTTTCCAGTTTTTTGGAACTCATACCCAACAGGTAACCGATTTTATTAGGCAAACTTTTGAAGTACCAGATATGTACCACAGGAACTACCAGTTTGATGTGTCCCATGCGTTCACGACGAACTTTTTTCTCAGTTACCTCCACTCCGCAACGGTCGCAAACAATGCCCTTATACCGTATGCGCTTGTATTTACCGCAGGCACATTCATAATCTTTCACCGGTCCAAAAATCCTTTCGCAAAACAAGCCATCTCGTTCAGGTTTGTAAGTACGGTAATTGATGGTCTCCGGCTTCAGCACTTCACCATAAGATCTCTCCAGGATATTATCCGGGGAAGCAAGTCCGATGGTAATTCTTGAAAATGTGGCTCTGGGACGATTTTCTTTTTTAATAGCCATATTGCGATGAGTAATTTTTTAAAAATAATTATAAACCGGCCAGGACGCCCCTGCAGAACAGCAGGTGACTTAGCGGTTACAATATTGAACCTCAATAATTTAAGCTGGAAAAAACATGTTGAAAATCTCAATATACCTAAATTAAGGAGGGCAAATGTACGTACTTAACGATAAAAAAAATAAAAGGTTCAGGGAACAGCTAGAAATTTAAGGGTTTTTAACGATAACAGCATAGCGTAATAATGTATTAATTATGTCATGAAAATTTTAACTGCATTAGGGTGCTGATGAAAGAATCAAATCAATCATTGTATTTGCTGTTGGCCTTCTTAAGAAAAATGACTGGTCTTTTATTTGAAGAATGATTGTCTATGCATCACTTTATAGTCTGAATAACCATAGCATTAATAATGTAGATCATGGCAGTATGAGTCACAAAGGATCTTATAATCTTTATTCCGGAAAAATAAATAACACGGCATTACTTTTAACCATTGTTGAAAAGTAGCCGACCGCCGTATTTCCAAACTGACCGTCTCTTAAAAAAACCGGTTCTACAAATGGATTCCGTTGTGTTAGCTTTTGCTTATCCAGCTGGTTAAAAAAATCATAAGCATTTTTATCAATTGATTGTATGTATACCCATCCCCTTGTACCTCGTTTATGGGTATAGGCCGGCTCAATAACAATCTTGATCTGCTGTCCATGAGTTCCCTCATCCGCATAAACAGATCGCCCTAATTCATGAAACAGAACGGTGTCTTTGCCCAACAAACAGGGACTGGCTTTAACCGTTACAAAAGCTTGTAAAGTACTGGTGTCAACATACCTGTCCATCTCATACCTGTAGTAATTTATTTAAGTCGGGATGTCTTTGAAATATACAATTACTCCTTCGTGTCCGCCATACAGGTCAAAAAACTCCGGGGTATAATTTATACTATCAATAGCAGGTTTTAACTGGTTTGTCTGGCAGAAGGCGGTATAAGTAAGTGCACCGCTTGTTACTGTCAGCGTGTAAGTGTTGTTAAGCTGCACAGGAATATTGCCTTTGTAATAAAAATTATACTGGCAAAAAGATTTGTCATACACACTGTCTAATTTTAAGCTATCTGTACCCGTACTGCTTTCTATTTTTATCCGGGCATTGCGGATAATCAAATCTTTGAAGAGTTGATTTTCATTAAAGAAAGGAACCGTCCTGTTCAAGTAAACAACAGGTAAACTATCAGGTTCAAGCATACACTGTATTGAGGGTCTGCTAAGATAGGCAGGACGAGTTATTATGATCGTTTTTTCGCATGAATAAAAAACAATGCTGATAACGATAAGTATTAAATGTATGATCGTCTTCATTTATATAGATTTCAAAATTTAAAATTAAAACTTACACTGGGTACGATGGGAAGCAGAGAAACTTGTCTCGCTTCAGGCAGTTTAGAAATTGAGTTGGTGGTTAAGTAAACAAAATACGGGTTAGGGCGACTATAAATATTATATGCACCGAATACCCACTCCCGTTCATATTGTTTTCCAAATAATTTACTTATTTTTTATGTGACACACTCACATCTAAGCGATGATAGGTTCTGAGCCTGACATTATTACGGCTGGTAAAATCATAAAAAGTCCCATCATACAAGGAGCCATTAACCGGTACGGTAATGCGACCTGCCGGCAGAGTAAATGGCTTGCCGGAATAGAAAACAAAATCTGCTGATAGTGTCCATCGTCCCGTTAATTCATAACTGCCGACTAAAGAAAAATTATGCCGCCTGTCAAAGGAAGAAGGAAAGCTTAATCCCCTGTTTAGTGCAGGAAATAACTGTGTGGTTTTGCTCCAGGTATAGCTTAGCCATCCTGTGAGTTTACCAAAATTCTTTTTTACAAACAGTTCTGCGCCATAAGATTTTCCTTTCCCAAATGTGATCACACTATCAAGGTTGGTAGCTAATAAAATTTCTGTGCCTTCTTTAAACAACACCTGGTTATCCATCGTTTTATAATACGCTTCTATGCTGGCTTCGATATTATTATCTTTAATAAATAAACCCAATGCTGTTTGATTACTGTTTTGAGGTTTAATCCCTGAGCTGCTGCTCAACCAGATATCTATAGGTATTGATGATGTGCTGTTAGGCACCAAATGTAAAAACTGGTTCATGCGGGTAAAAGATGCTTTAACCGATGTTGTTGAGTTGACAGAAACTTTTGTAGTAATCCGCGGTTCAGCAAAAGAATAGTTTTTACCGGATGCTACAAAAAAGGGTATCCTTAAACCATAATTAATGCTTATCCTTTTTGAGGCTTCATACTCATCGCCTGCATAAAAAGCCATTTCATTTGAGTAACGTCTGACAATGCTGTCTTTATTAATAGTAATCCGGTTTCCTCTCCTGGGAATTTGGGACGACACCGCTGCTGGATACAAGGTGTGATAGGTGTAGGTGAAGCCTGCTTTTATTTTATGCTTTGCATTGCCGGTAATGGTAAAATCGGTTTTTGCGCTAACGTCTTTGATACCTGTATAGAGCAGGTTATAATAATTATTCTGCGTAGTTGCCAGACCCAAATGATAATCGTTATAAATGATTGAGGTGTTTGAAAAAATCTTGTCTCCAAATAAATGATTCCAACGCAAAGTGCCGGTGCTGTTACCGAAATCAGTATCATAATTTAAACTGTTAGCCCCCGTATATGCCGCTTTATCATTGCCTTTAAAAATACTCAGAAACAGATGGTCTTTTTTGCTTACCTCATAATTCATTTTTGCATTGATGGCATAAAATTTATACGAGTTGCCTGTAGAAGTAAGTGGTTTTAAATATAGATTGATATGGCTTTGCCTTGCAGAAATAATAAAGGATGATTTATTATTTTTGATAGGACCCTGAACCGTAAGATTATTCGAAAGTAAACCAATGCCGCCTTCTACCTGGTAATTGGTTTTATTTCCTTCCTTCATGGTTATATCTAAAATAGAACTGAGCCTGCCGCCAAACTCAGCAGGGAAACCTCCTTTAATTAATTGTACATGATTAATGGAGTTTACATTAAAAGTGCTGAACAAACCAAATAAATGATTAGGATTATAAACAGTCGCTTCATCTAACTGCACTAAATTCTGATCCAGGTCGTGCATGATGATACATTCGAAGAAAATATTATCGAAAATATAAGCGGCAAAGAGATGATGCAAATGGTGCAGGCATTGTCTCCGGCATACCGCATGGTTTTTAATCTCTATTATTTTGAAGGTTACAAGCACAGGGAAATTGCAGAGATGCTTGGTGTAGAGGAAGGCACTTCCAAATCTAATCTGGCACAAGCTAAAAGAATTCTAAAAAACGCTCTTAAAAAAAATATAAATATTGAAAAGATTGTAAATGGCTAAATATTTACATAAAGATATTGGCGAGCGATTCAGTGAAGAAATAAATTCACTGAACCAGCAGCCACGTGAGCCTGTCTGGGCAAACATAGATAACGAGCTTACCAAAACATCCCTGAAAAATTACAAAGTCAAATTTAAAAGGCTGCGTAAAACAGCGATAGGTTTATTACTTCTTTTGATTGGTATGTTAACTTTCTCTGTTAGTTATATCAACACCTTAAATAATAATAATTACCATCGGGGGATGCAGCACTTAACGCCATCAATCAATAGTAATAAAATGATTAATCCTGTTTTAAGTGGACTGGACAGCACCATAAAAAAATCCATAGTTAAGCGCAAGCTGGTTGATAACAATATTCCATCCTGGAACCCGGCAAACAATGCTAAACAGGATTTATTGATCCAAAAGAAATTACTGTTTGTAAAAGACGAAACTTTATCTATAAACATAACCGGTTATAAACAAAAAGCGGAAAAAATCCTGGTAACAATGCAATCAATAGGTATGAATTCACAGCCCATCCAATTATGTTAACCCTTGCAGAAAGATTCAATAACGCAAAAAAAAATATCCCTGAAGTTACGCCGGCTATTGATGTAATTTCACAACCTGTAATAATCAATCAATTATCAAAAAATACTATCAAAATAAATAATAAGCACAAGTCCGGATTTACGCTCACTGCTTATATAGCACCCGAGTATTCAGCGTTTCGTTTAGCAAATGATAAGCAAAGTAATTACGATAATAGATCCGGCATCTTAAAAAGGGAGAGCAGCGATGTATCAGCTGCTGCCGGGGTTTTGCTGGGATATAAAATTAAAAATGAAGTAACCATTCAATCAGGAGTTACCTATTCTTCGTCCAATATTAATATCAGTCCGACAAAAATTTATGCTGAAAAAGAAAATGGAGGAGCAGTAAAATACAGATACAACAAATCTTTTGGTTATGGTTACCTGTTGCCTTCTTTCAATATATCTCCTGCCGTGGGTGATAGTTTACTTTCCAATGGCGCCAATCATACCTTACAATATATCAGCGTACCCATTATTATTAAATATAAATCAGGCAACAAAAAAATAACTTTTCATCCCGGTGTTGGTGTCGCGTTTAATTTTTTAACGAAAGCAACGTTGACCACCGATTTAGAAGATCGGTTTAACAGGGAGACAGAATATATTACAAAATTGGAAAGCATTAAAGAATTTAGTGCCAGTCTTGTACTTACTCCTGAAGTACAATATCAATTATCAGGAAACTGGAGCATAAGCGCTATGCCTTATTTCAAATATTCTTTGGGTGCTGTTAACAAAGGCAACGTGGTGAAAACATATCCTTACACCGTTGCAATAGGAATAGGAGCAACGCATCGTTTTTAACCGGTGTTATTTAACAGTTATGTGTGTTCATGCTATTACGAGTGTAACGTGAGTGTTTGCAAGACTCCCCGCAAAATCTCAGGGTGCAGTTAAACATTGCTGTTTAACTTTTCTTTCCTGCTTCCCTTCAAAAACTTTTCCCTGATAACATCCTGAACAGGAACATTTCTTATCTTACTTTCCAGCCAGGAAATAATATCGAGGTAAGCAAAAGCCCTCGCCTCCGTATGGTTCTTCTCTAATTTTTTTAATTTTTCCAGCAGCTTCTGAAACTCCGGCTTCAAATCTTTGTGGAATAATCTAAGTGAATTACGAATAAATTCAAATATCTCCTCTTCTACAATACTTAGGTTCTCCATTTTCGACATGAACCGAAACACCGATTTGGAAAGATATTCCAAAATGTCAAAATTGCCCAACTCGTAATGCGCGATCAGGTGCAACAGGCGCGCATAACATTGCAGGTCTGTTCTAAGATCAACTTTCCAGTTGATAATATTATTCAGATAATCTATAGCGATACCATACGCTCCGCTGCCAAAGTAAAGAGATGCTATTTTGTAATAAAACACCAGCACCCGGTGCCTGTCCATATAACGGGAGTATTCTTTAAGGTTTGTTTCAATCACCGGCACCAGCTTAAGCCCTTCCGTAAAAGTTCCTTCCATAAAATGCTTATTCAACTTGGCAATATGGAGGTATACGAAAACCTGTATCCTGTTATTCTCACTATTACCAACGATTTGCGAACCGGCGAATTTTTCAAATTTGATAAGGAGATCGTTAAATTTTTTATCATTCTGTAAATCAAAATGTGCACTTAGCAGGTTATGAATCCCTTTAATATAGTGAGCAGTCTCCACTTCAACCATAACAAGTTCTTTTTCAAAAAGGTCTACCCATTTATGCGCATAGCGGTAATAGAGTAAAAAATCCTGCATTATAAAAGCATACCAGCAATAACTCTGGTACAGGTATAACTTTTCATAGAAGCCATTTACTGAGCTAACGTCAAAGGAAACGTATGTTTCAAAAAATTGCTTTACAGCTGTTTCATCTCTTGTATTACGGGCATGGCCATTTTTAATGTACCAGCTATATAACTGAAGGGAAAGATTTGAAAGCTGACTGACTCTCAACAACCGGATGTTCACTTCATCAACTTCCTGCGTTAGCTGGTCGGCTCTGTCCTGCATACTTCTTGTTATATGCAATGCTTCGATTTTTTTTTCAAAAAATAACACCTGCAATAAAAAAGTCAACTGGTTATGAGCGCGGGCATTTTCTTTGATTTTGTCTAGAATCTTAAGGCTTTGCAGGTATAGTCCTTTGTTATACAGAATACGGGCATGATCCATTTGCTCGTGTAATTGAATGTCTATGTTGTCGTCGTTATTCAACAACCTCAGGCTTGCCAGGATCTGCCGGTACAGATGTGCTTTAATATTTGAAAGCTGTTGCTTTTTGATGGAACTATTCTTACGAAGCAAAAGCTCCTCATCATAATCTGTCATCTTATCCAGGGCATCAAACAAATGGATGATCTTAAGGTCTACCGAAGCCGAATTCCTTTTAACGTATAATTTAAAATTGCGCTTTTCCGACTTTTCCAGCGACTTAATCAGTTGAAACAATGAATCCGTAGATCTGTTGGGCATCGTAATTTTTTTTCCTGTAATTTAATACCAGCAAAGGTTTTCGTGAAAAGTCAGCCGTTTCAATGCTGTAAAAGCAAGACAATATTAATTTGATTACCGAGTTATACAAAGGTAATTTCGTTAATGAAAGCCGGTAATAATTTTTTAAACGCACGATACCGGTAGACAGCCGCTAAGTTTTAAACCTTTAAATTAATATGCCCGATAAGAAAGTCTTCATATTCGATACTACACTTAGAGACGGGGAACAAGTGCCGGGTTGTAAGCTTAACGCCACTGAAAAGCTGGAATTAGCGCTGCAACTTGAATTACTGGGAGTAGATATTATCGAAGCGGGTTTTCCCATTTCCAGTCCGGGCGATTTCAAATCTGTAAGCTGGATATCCAAAGCCGTTAAACATACAACCGTGTGCGCGCTTAGCAGGGCCGTACTTAAAGATATAGAAGAAGCTGCAAGGGCGCTTGAGTACGCCGTACGTCCAAGAATCCACACCGGTATAGGCACTTCTGATTTTCACATTCTTGGAAAATTCAATTCTAACAGGGAAGATATTCTTCAAAGAGCTGTTCAATGTGTAAAGTGGGCAAGAAATTTTACTGATGATGTAGAGTTTTATGCTGAAGATGCTGGCCGCACAGATAACGATTACCTGGCAAGTGTTATAGAAGCGGTGATTGCCGCCGGCGCTACTACTGTAAATATTCCTGACACTACCGGTTTTTGCCTTCCTCATCAGTATGGAGAAAAAATCGCATGGCTCGTTAACCATGTGGTTAACATTGACAGGGCGGTTATCAGTTGCCACTGTCATGATGATCTTGGCTTAGCTACCGCTAATTCTATTGCCGGCATAATGAACGGCGCCCGGCAGATCGAATGTACGATCAATGGTCTTGGCGAGAGAGCCGGTAATACTTCACTTGAAGAAGTGGTAATGATTTTGAATCAGCACAAACAACTTGGTCTTTATACCGATGTAAAAATACAGCAGCTGAATGCTATGAGCAGGCTGGTAGCAGAAACCATGAGGGTACCTGTTCCACCCAACAAAGCTATTGTAGGCTCCAATGCATTCTCTCATTCTTCCGGTATTCACCAGGATGGTTTTCTTAAAGATTCCACTACATACGAAATTATTAATCCTGAAGACGTGGGCGCCGATGCAAGTAAAATAGTGCTGACGGCGAGAAGCGGACGGAGCGCGCTGGCATACCGGTTTCAGAAACTTGGTTACCAGTACACCCGCGATGATGTTGACGTACTGTACAAAATATTTTTACAGGTAGCGGACGATAAAAAAGAAGTGGGAGAAAATGACCTCCATGAGCTTGCTATGAAGTATCAGTCCGATAATGAACAAATGTCATCAAGTCTCTCAATATTGTAACCTTTCATTTAAAAAAGCACATGGAATAAACATGCACCTGAGCGGTATTGACCAATAGTATAATAATGATCAGTTTTAAGCAGATAGCTTGCCGGGTACCTGATTGTATTCTTCAAATAAAAGAGGTCAGGGATTTTGTAAAGATCAATATCCTACCGGTATCTTAACACTTAAATATTATTTATGCCAAAAACAATGTTTGATAAAATCTGGGACAAGCACGTGGTAAAAACAATACCCGGAGGTCCTGATGTGTTGTATATCGACAGGCATTTTATTCATGAGGTAACCTCTCCGCAGGCTTTTGACGGGATTGAAAAAAGGGGGTTGAAATTATTACGCCCACAGAAGACGGTTGCTACCGCAGATCATAATGTTCCTACCGTTAACCAGCACCTGCCGATAAAGGATGAACTTTCAAGGATTCAGGTCCAGCAGTTAAAAGAAAATTGTTCCCGTCATGGTGTTGAATTATATGGATTGGGGCATCCCTTCCAGGGGATCGTTCATATCATCGGTCCCGAGTTAGGTATTACCCAACCGGGGATGACCATTGTTTGTGGTGACAGTCATACTTCTACTCACGGCGCTTTTGGTTGTATAGCTTTTGGTATCGGCACAAGCGAAGTTGAAATGGTATTCGCTTCTCAATGCCTCTTACAACCAAGGCCAAAACTAATGAGAATAAATATTGAAGGCCGGCTAAATAAAGGAGTTGTTGCAAAAGATATTATTCTTTATATCATAGCGCAGATCAGCAGCAGTGGAGCAACAGGATATGCCGTAGAATACGCAGGATCCGCGATTCGTCAACTAAGCATGGAAGCAAGAATGACAATCTGCAACATGAGCATAGAGATGGGTGCACGCGCAGGTATCATTGCACCAGACGAAACCACTTTTGAATACATCAAAGGACGGCAGTTCGCGCCGTCCGGCGAATTATGGGATAGCCGGCTCGCAGAATGGAAACAGCTGCAAACTGATGCAGGCGCAGTTTTCAATCAAGAAATAAATATCAATGCCTCCGATATTGAACCTATGATAACTTATGGCACCAACCCGGGACTTGGTATTGCTATCAATGGAATGATCCCCGTTACTGATAGTATCCCAGACGAAGGCGAAAGAAAAAATATTATAAAAGCGCTTCAGTATATGGGACTGGAAGATGGCAA
>Ga0123336_10000324_pt1 | contig 49235 bp, 38 predicted proteins | sample SSSSmetaG_FD_96466 | JGI IMG/M metagenome (GOLD analysis project Ga0123336, IMG submission 96466) | Glacier valley bacterial and archeal communities from Borup Fiord, Nunavut, Canada, to study Microbial Dark Matter (Phase II) - ​SSSS metaG | ecosystem: Environmental > Aquatic > Freshwater > Ice...
ATAATGGTGACCCATAGGGGAATTGAACCCCTGTTATCGCCGTGAAAGGGCGGTGTCTTAACCTCTTGACCAATGGGCCATTTTAAAGCATCGCCTAACTTTCGCTAACCGACAAAGTATATTGTACTTAGGGTTGTTCAAAATGTCAAGCAATTTTTTAATATTTCTCGGCATTATTTGTTAATGCAAAGCATCTGTCTAAAAAACCTTCAAACTCTAGCTGTTCAAAGGTTTATGGTGACCCATCGCAGGTTCGAACTGCGGACACCTTGATTAAAAATCAAGTGCTCTACCAACTGAGCTAATGGATCATATCTTGTGGAGTTTTTTCCGACCACAGGTATAGATAATACTGAATAATTAAGAGTTTGTCAACACCTTTTTAAAAAATATAATATAATTACTTAATAATTATCATATGTTGTAAACTATAGTAGAATTACCCACTGGATAATTATCATATGCTGTCAATCATAGCAGAATTAACCATCACCTAATTACCATATAACCCTCTCATAATTAACAATACTGTAAAGTCTAGCAATATTACCCTCTAGACTTTACAGCACACAAATACCAAATAATATTTTAACTAAGTGCAACAACAAAAGTTAAGTTATAGGTCAAAAATACTAAATCATCTTCTTTATTATCTGTTCCCTGTCTTTTCCTACACCTATTAACCCAATTTTAACTCCAACAAGCTCTTCTATCCTATTAAGGAATTTTTTAGCATTCTGTGGTAACTCGTCAAATGATTTAATGTTTGAAATGTCTTCATTCCAAGGTTCGAACACTTCGTAAATAGGTTCACACTTTGCAAGCTCATTTAGGCTCGCTGGGAAGGTTTTTATAACTTGGCCACCATTGTTATAGCTAACGCACAGTTTTATCTCCTTGAGCTTCCCAATGGTGTCTACGTGGTTTATTGCCAAAGCTGTTAACCCATTTATTTTTGAAGCATATTTAATCATAACAGTATCGAGCCAACCACATCTTCTAGGTCTTCCTGTAGTTGTTCCGTATTCCCAGCCTAGTTCTCTAATTGTGTCGCCTATTTCATTGTTTTGCTCAGTAGGGAATGGACCAGCTCCAACCCTTGATGTATAAGCCTTAAGAACACCATAAACCTCATTAATATATATCGGACCTATACCAGAACCAGTACAAACTCCACCTGCAATTGGATTTGAAGAGGTAACATATGGATATGTTCCAAAATCAATATCCAAGAAGTTAGCCTGTGCACCTTCAAATAATATATCTTTCCCATCATCTATTGCATCTGCCAAAAGGCTGGTAGTATCAGTAATATATTTCTTTAGTTGCTCTGCATAGCCTAAATATTCCTCAATAATAAGTTCAGCATCATATGGTTTTCCCCCATATACTTTTTCTATTATAAGGTTCTTCAGTTCCAAATTTGAATTAACTTTTTTGATGAATTCTTCCTTATCTATCAAGTCACACATTCTAATGCCAGAGCGCTCAATTTTATCTGCATAGCATGGTCCGATGCCTCTTTTTGTAGTTCCAATTTTATTACCATCTGACCTAAAATCCTCTTGAAGTTCATCCAATCCTACATGATAAGGCATTATAACGTGAGCTCTATCACTTATTAATAGGTGGTCAGTTGTTATCCCCCTCTCATTTAGATCCTTCATTTCTTTAAGTAAAACAGCTGGGTCTATAACAACACCATTGCCTATAATACAAGTTTTATCTGTGTGAAGTATTCCCGATGGAATTAGATGTAGTGCATACTTAACTCCATTTGCAACTATGGTATGTCCAGCATTGTTTCCCCCAGAAAACCTCACAATCAGATCAGACTTTTCAGCAAGCATATCAATATACTTACCTTTGCCTTCGTCACCCCATTGAGTTCCTACGACTACTCTTACGGCCATTATATAATCCTCCTGTATCTATTAAATGAAAGCGTTTATTTTCAAATCATTATAAAAATTTTATTGGGTGATTTACTAAATCAACCTACTAAATTATAACTTAGTAAAAATTATAATTCAACAAAAACTGTTATAGATATTAGATAAAATGGTTCTACCTCTCTAGATATGCGCAACTTAATCAGAAATTCTGCCCCTATATCAGTGTTATATGTTGTAACATTTCCCATCTTTAACTAATTAAAAGTTTTCGCTATCGAAAGTTCAATACCAAAATTTTTCTAAAAAGTATTAGCATAAAAAGGGATTGTAGTAGAATTATTTTATTCATTCTACTACAATCCCTTTTAAAGTAATTTTTTTTACTATAATTACTTTGATTCTAGGTACTTATTTAGATCTTCAATCAGCTTGTCTGCATCAATTCCATGAATTGCACAAGCATCCTCTAAACTTTCACCTGAAGATGATGGACATCCTAAACAGTGCATACCACTGTTTAAAAGGATAGGTGCAGTACCCTTATCTAACGATAAAATATCAGCAATAATCATGTCTTTAGTTACTTTAGCCATATAATAAAACCTCCTTAATATTTGTTTTAGTATTATTTGTTCCAACAATTATTATACACTAATGAATTTTAAAAATATATAAAATAGTTATTAATATTTTTATGAAATAAATGTTCAATTAACCTCTCTATTTGCACTTTCTAAATTGAGCTTTGCCAATTTCATATAAATTATTCCCATAACAATCAATTATAACTGTAAGTGGGAAATTTTCAACCTCTAACTTTCTTATAGCCTCAGCGCCTAATTCTGGAAATGCAATTATCTCTTGACTTATGATGCACTGTGCCATTAATGCTCCTGCGCCACCAATTGCACCAAAGTACACTGCACCATGTTCTTTCATTGCATTAATAACACTCTCACCTCTAAGACCCTTCCCTATCATTCCAGTCTGTCCCAGCTGAATTAATGTAGGTGCATATGCATCCATTCTGTAACTGGTGGTAGGCCCAGCTGAGCCAATAACTTCGTCCTCTCTTGAAGGACATGGTCCGACATAATAAATAGTTTGATTTTTAATATCAAATGGTAAAGCCTTATTTTGACTTAACAATTCTATGAGTTTCTTGTGAGCTGCATCTCTTGCAGTATATATTATTCCGCTAAGTGAAATAGTGTCTCCTGCTCTGAATTCCTTTACAGCATCGCTATTAAATGGTGCCAATACATTGTGGTGCATATTTTTTCCCCCTATATGCTTTCTAACTTCATCAGAACTAAGTCTTCTATAGTTCAACTTCAGCATGGCGGGTTACATGGCAGCTTATATTCACTGCCACAGGTAATCCAGCTATGTGGGTTGGATATGTTTCGACGTTTACCCCCAGTGCAGTATTGATGCCGCCCAACCCTGCTGGTCCAATACCAAGTTCATTTATCTTTTGAAGCATCTCGTTTTCCAGATTTTTAACATACTCTATGCCACTTCTTATATTAATTGGTCTTAGTAATGCTCTTTTGGCAAGAATCGACGCTTTTTCCATCGTTCCACCGATACCAACCCCTACAACTATAGGAGGGCAGGGGTTGGGTCCCGCTTTATCTACAGTTTCTAAAATGAAGCTTTTTACACCTTCTATACCATCTGATGGCTTAAGCATTCTTAACGCGCTCATATTCTCACTACCAAACCCCTTTGGAGCAAGTTCGATTTTTAGTGAGTCCCCAGTAATAATCTCATAATGTATAACAGCTGGTGTATTGTCACCAGTATTTTTCCTTTCAATAGGGTCGCTAACTACCGATTTCCTTAAATACCCTTCACTATATCCTCTTCTAACGCCCTCATTTATAGCATCAGATAGGCTTCCCCCAGATATATGTACTTCTTGCCCTATTGTCACAAAAACCACTGCCATCCCGGTATCCTGACATATTGCAACCTTTTTTTTCGCTGCGAGTTCTGCATTTGTAATCAGTTTGTCTATAATTTCTGCACCAATTGGAGATTTCTCACACGACAAGCCTCTTTGCATAGCCTGTTTAATATCTTCATTAAGATAATAATTCGCATTCATGCACATGTTTCTAACTGCCTCTATTATAGTATTAACACCAATATCTCTCATGCTTTTAAAAGCCTCCATTTATTTAAAAATCGCTTGCCATACCTTTCTAGTTTGTTATCTAATGTCTACCGCCACTAATAATTCTCTAAATAATTTCGTACTCAGTTAATTTTACTTTTTATGTTTGCCAATTTCAATACTCTTTTTATTCTTATGTACTAAATTATTGATACTTTATTTATAAAAAATATAAATATTTCTATTACATGATCTATATATTAAAAGACAAAACAATAATATTTTAGTATAATTAACATATACGAAAGGAGGTCATTAATTGAACCAATCTGTTAGTAATATATTAGTTTGTGTCACTCAACAGAGAACCTGTGAAAGGCTTATTGAGAAAGCATTAGAGTTTTCAGCTGATAAAGATTCAATATTTATCATCCATGTGGCTAAAGATAATTGGAGTTTTCTCGATAATGACAAGGAAGGTGAAGCTCTAGAATACCTTTTTGGTATAGCGAAATCTATTGGAGCCAACCTCACAGTTTTAAGATCTGAAAAAATTGTTGAAACAATAGTTGCTTATGCACTTGAAAATAAAATCGATTTATTAGTTCTAGGTGATTCTAAAGGTGATCATAGTGAAAACTACTTTTACAAATCATTAAAAAACAGTTTAAATGGCGTCGAAATACATGTTGTGCGGAATTAATACGGCTAATGTTAAAATTTTCCCAATTTTGCTGGTACAATATTACTATTTTGCCCTCAAAGGCTTGACTTTAGTGTACTTTCATTATAAAATAATGTCGAATTCCATTTTTAGGAGGTTGTATAATGAATAAATCAGATTTAATCAACTCAATTGCATCAAAATCAGGTTTGAACAAAAAGAATAGCGAAGCTGCTTTGAACGCATTTATTTCTTCAGTGGAGGATACTCTTAAGGCTGGCGACAAAGTTACTTTAGTTGGTTTCGGAACCTTCGAAGTAAGAGAAAGAGCAGCAAGAAAAGGTAGAAACCCACAAACTAAGCAAGAAATAACTATTCCAGCATCAAAAGCACCAGTATTTAAAGCTGGTAAGGGATTAAAAGATAACGTTAACGCTTAATTAGTTACATAAAAGCCCTGATTTCATCAGGGCTTTTTGTATTCCTAGAAATGACATTAATTATTTGTTCTTATTGTCTCAATAAGCAGACTTATAACCTGTGAATTGGTAGGTTTCTTTTCGACAGTTTCGTCGCCTTTAGCATTTTCAATACAATTCCTAATAGCCCTTTCTACCTTTTGAACAGAAACATTATTTTTATTAGCTATTATCCTGTAAATACCTTTAGGCATAGCGTCCGTTTGACAGTAATGATCAAATGCCATTGTAATAATCTCTCTTATGTAGCAGTACCCAGTCATATGAGCCTTCAAGCCATATTCTCGCATATATTTCGTTGCTAATACCATCAATTCATTATCATACGAATTTTTGGGCTTTTTAGCTAAGTTTACTGTATTTTGATTTTCAGTTTTAATATACTGTTCTTTATCTTTATCAGAATATATTTGCCTAATTCTTGCTGCAATAATAGCTTCATCAAATGGCTTTAATATGTAATAATTTGCTCCAAGATTCATAACTCTAGAAATATAATTTTCCTGGCTGATGGCTGAAAAAACAATAAACACTGGTTTATTTTCTCTAATGTTTGCTTTAGCGTACTCCAAAACACCAATACCATCTAACTTGGGCATAATAATATCTAGCAAAACGACATCAGGTTTTTCTTTATTAATAAGCTCAATTGTTTCAATACCATCTCTAGAAATGATTAACTCAAAGTCCTCGTATTCATTTAGCTTATCGAAAAGTTTTTGTGTTACCAATAAATTATCATCTGCAATCAATACCTTAATTTTATTCATTGTTCTTTTTTAACCTTTTCCTTTATTTTTAGCTAATTACGGTTTTCTAAAATGTTAAACAGAATTTATTATTTTTAGTATACTATTGCATAATAATTGGGGATCGGTAGAATCACAATCCAATATTATGTCTGCATAATTATTATACAAATGACTTCTCTCAATATACAAATCAAGTAGAGTTCCATTTGTTCTAACTAATTTTCTTGAAGCATCCATTCTCTCTTGAATAATTTCGTATTTCGTATTCAAGTATATAATAAAACCAATAGATTTAAGGTGATTCATAGCCAAATCACTGTGCACAATACCTCCCCCAGTGGCAAGTACAAAATTGTCTTGTTTGATTGATAGGATTACTTCATTCTGAATATTGAGAAAAACCTCTCGTCCATTTTCTTCAACAACTTGCCTTGGAGTTTTTCCTGATTTTTCAACGATAAGCTGGTCACTATCTATAAATGTATAATCAAGAATATTAGCTAAAAGCTTACCTATGGTTGTTTTACCACTTCCAGGCATACCAATCAGAATAATATTATTTGATCTTTCTTTCTGTGTCATAGGCCATCCCACCTATTATCCATATTAGTAAGATTTCTCAAACCAGCTGACATCATGATACTATCAACTAAGGCTATTCTCACCATTGCTTCACAAATTGAATAAACCCTTGGCACTAATGATGGATCACTTCTAGATGCAAATTTGTGTACTGTAGGTTCAAGTGTTGCTACATTTACTGTCAACTGATCCTTCATGATAGTTGGAGTTGGTTTCACTGCAACACGAATACGTATTTCTTCACCGTTAGATATACCTCCAAGCATACCACCGGCTCTGTTTGTCTTGAACCTTATGCGACCTGTTTCTTTGTCATAATAAGGTGTGTCGTTGCACTGTGAACCTTTTTTTGATGTTACTCCAAAGCCCTCTCCAAACTCAATACCCTTTACTCCACCAATAGACATAAGCCCATGGGCTATAGTTGCACTGAGCTTATCAAAAACAGGCTCGCCTAAACCAGCTGGCACTCCTTTCGCAATTATTTCTATTGCACCACCACAAGAATCACCCTCTTTAATAATTTCTAACATATCCTGTGTCATTAGTTTTGCAACTTCATTATCTGGACAATTAATATCATTCATCCTGTAGTTTTGTTTGGCTATATCATATGAAAACGGTCCCGCCTTAATTCCGTGGGATTCAACTGTAAATGCTATAACGTCTATGCCCATATTGTCCAGTATCGCTTTAGCAACTGCGCCTCCAGCAACTCTTGCTGCTGTTTCACGGGCAGACGCTCTTCCAGCACCCAAATAATCTGAGTGTTCACCATATTTTTTGTAATAAGTATAGGCAGCTTGCCCCGGCCGAAGCAGATCCTTGTTATCCTTATGCTGTTTAATATGGAAATCTCCGATATCACTACTTGGTATAATCATACAAACAGGCGCACCTGTTGTTCTATCGTCCTGCATGACACCAGAGAAAATGTAGACTTTATCGGCTTCCGACCTTGGTGTTTGTAATTTAGATTTTCCCGGTCTCCTTTTATCCAATTCCTCTTGAATAATTTGTGCTGTAATCTTTATACCAGCAGGCACTCCATCTACAATTACTGCTAAACCACCCCATAGCTCAGGAGGTACGTCATTATTTTTTCTAAAAGCTCCAGAGTATGATTCTCCACAGGTGGTTACTCTAAATAATCTACCAAACGTATTTCCTACCATAGATTGTCCTCCATATTTTCTCTTTATGTTGTAGCTTTTTCTATAATGTTAAGTTGATCCTCAATCTTACACTATTTATTCAATCACATACTAATCCTTATTATTTCACTACTCATAAAGCTCAATATTACCACCGCAGCTTTTAATATATTGGGCAAAGCTTGGAAAGGTGACATTCATAGCTTCGGCGGTATCTATAATTGTCTCACCAGAACAATGTAGTCCTGCAATTGCCAAAGCCATAACAATTCTATGATCATCATGTCCATTAACGCTACATCCCTTTAATTTACTTTCTCTTATGACCAAACCATCTGGTAGTTCGCTTATATCAGCTCCCATTTTTGAAAGTTCTTTACACATAACGCTAATCCTATCAGTTTCCTTTAGTCTTGCTTGGGGTACGTTTACCAATCTCGTTTCGCCTTGAGCAAAGCATGCAGCTACAGCCATAGCAGGCAATGCGTCTGGAATAGAATTCATATCAATTTCTCTTCCACAGAGTTTTTGCCCTTTAATAGTTATATTGTTTTCGTTGTAAAAAACCTTTGCTCCCATATCCTCGAGTATAGCAAGGACCTGCTTATCTCCTTGAGGATCTGATATATCAAGATTTGTTAGAACCATTTCTTGACCAGATATTGCAGAAAGTACCATAAAAAAGGTTGCAGAAGAAAAATCACCTGGAATAGTACATTCAAAAGGTGAATACTGCTGTCGCCCTGGTATATAAAACTCTTTCATTTTATTATGTTTATAGTTAATTCCAAATTTGTTTAGCCACCATAGGGTGAGTTCAACATATGGAATTTCATTTAGCCTTGTAACTTCAATGTGAGTATCTTTTTCTAGAAGAGGTGCATTTATTAGAATTGAAGATAGGTATTGAGAAGTAACAGCATCTAGCTTTGTAAAGCCTCCTGATGCTCTTCCTTTTACGACTACAGGAGCAGAATCATTTCCTCTAGTGGTAAATGCCTCTCCTCCTAAATTGTTAATGGCCCGAACCAATGGGCCTATTTGCCTTTTTCTTATTTGATAATCTCCAGTGAAAACCGTATAACCTTGAACTAGCGCAGCTGTCATCAAGCCAAGCCTGAGGCTAGTCCCAGAGTTCCCCACGTCTATTATGTTTTCTGGTACTTTGGGATTACTACCAACTCCATCAACTATATAACAATTATCTGAATAATCATAAGCAACACCAAATGATTTGCACAAATTCACAGCTGAAATAGAGTCGCTTGAAATAAGCGGATTTTTTATTTTACTTTTTCCATCCGCTAATCCTGCAAAAAACAATGCCCTTATTGTATGAGACTTCGATCCAGGAATACTAATTTCACCAGATACATTTGAATGCGAAACTTTTAAAAACATTTTCATTCACCTACCATATTACAATTTTATTTTAACTTACCCATGCTACAAAACCCTACATTATATATGTTATTATAAATATACTATTCTCGTCAAATATTTTACTTAATTTAATACATATTACCTTAATTAAATATAGCTTTGCTAATTTAGAGTCACAATTTAGTGCTTTTTCTGCATAAATTATATGATTCTCGGATGTTTAGGAGGAGGAGGCCCTAAAAATTGGAAGTAGTTACAAAGTAGTTTTCCATTATACAGCTTTCTTTTTTTATCTGCCCTTCTACCAAAAAACTTCTCAAATTCTAGATTTGAAGTAATGACATAGTATGACCATGAATCAAACTTCTTAAATACTGTGCCCATCTCTCTATATAATTTTTCTACATCTTCCTTCTCTCCCAATCTTTCTCCATATGGTGGATTACAGATAATAACACCATACTTATATCTTGAACTTATATCTGAAACAGATAATCTTTGAAAGTGTATAGCATCCTCAACACCTGCCTTCTTGGCATGGTACCTAGCTAAACTCATAGCTTCTTCATCAATGTCTGAGCCATGAATCCTATAATCATTATCCTCAATTATCAAGTCATATGCTTCATCACGTGCATCGTCCCAAAGCTTTTGAGGAACAAAATACCACTTTTCAGCATCAAACTCTCTTCCCAGTCCTGGTGCTATATTCTTTGCAATTAACGCTGCTTCAATAGGTATAGTTCCACTTCCGCACATAGGATCAAGAAGAATTCTATCTTTATTCCAATGGCTAACCAATATCATTGCAGCAGCAAGGGTTTCCTTTATAGGAGCTCCGCCTACTAGTTTTCTATATCCTCTTTTATGAAGTCCTGCACCACTTGTATCTATAGTTAATGTAACTGTATCCCGAAGTATAGCTATCTCTATCCTGTATCGTGGCCCATCCTCTTCAAACCATTCACATTTATATCGCAGCTTTAATTTTTCTACGATAGCCTTCTTAACTATAGCTTGACAATCTGAAACGCTAAATAGCTTTGAGTCTATTGAGTAACCCTCAACTGGAAACTCTGCATTTTCAGGAATAATTTCATCCCAGGGTAATGCCTTTGTCTGTTCAAAAAGCTCATCGAAAGTCAAGGCCTTGAATTCTCCTACTTTCAAGAGTACTCTGCTCGCAGTTCTAAGCCATATATTTGCTCTACAAATAGCGGTTTCATCACCTGTAAAGGTGACCTTCCCATCTTCGACTTTTTGATCAAAATATCCAAGTTTTTTTAGTTCTCTAGCTGTTATTGCTTCAGTCCCAAATGTTGAGACAGCGATAAGCTGTAATTTACTCATATGTTTGCCTTTCAATCTTTATATATTTTGTGTTTATGTTTTAACAAATTCTTCTATTATGTTCAAGTATTATTATTATAACCTTGAGAATGCTTTATAACAACAATAATTGCCAAACACTTTTTGGGGTCTCTTCTGAGATAATCCAAACCTATATTTGTGATTTATACTTCATTAAAATATTGTATATTTATTTATACACTACACTATGAATAAATGACGTGTGTTTTTGTGTCACTTGCAATTAATTCAGTTTTAGTTGTTTTTATATTATTTTCAGCTTTTCCCTATTTCATCCGTTAACGCCCACATTATCCAGTGCTTACAGCTATTTTTATTTATGAATTTCATTTTTGCAAGAATTGAAATGAAATTCTTCATTTTGATGCTTGCAATTCTTAAGGTGCAATGATATAATTTACTTGGCAAAAAAAGTTAATAATTGGTGTACAATGGAGTATACAATTAAACTTGTCTTTTTTATTTTCATGTTTAAAATCTCCTGTCACCAAAAATATCACAACTAATTTTTTAATAAAAATAGACACAGGAGGGTTTTAAAATGGCAATTTTAACAAAAGTAATGGATCAGGTAATTAAAAGAAATCCTGGAGAACCAGAATTTCATCAAGCTGTAAAGGAAGTTCTTGACTCACTAGAGGTTGTTGCAGAGAGACATCCTGAATGGGTTGCAGCAGGAATATTCGACAGAATCGTTGAACCTGAAAGACAGATTGTTTTCAGAGTTTCATGGGTTGATGATAATGGTAACGTCCAAGTAAATCGTGGTTTCAGAATTCAATTCAACAGTGCAATTGGTCCTTATAAAGGTGGACTTAGACTTCATCCTTCAGTTAATGCAAGTATTCTTAAATTCCTTGGTTTTGAACAAATATTAAAGAATTCACTTACTGGGCTTCCTATCGGTGGTGGTAAGGGTGGAAGTGATTTTGACCCTAAAGGTAAGTCTGATAATGAAGTTATGAAATTCTGCCAAAGCTTTATGACAGAATTATCAAAACATATTGGCGCTGATACAGATGTTCCTGCGGGAGATATTGGAACTGGTGGAAGAGAAATCGGATACATGTATGGTCAATACAAGAGACTAAAAAATGAATTTACTGGTATTTTGACTGGTAAAGGTCTTACTTGGGGTGGTAGCTTAGCTCGTACAGAAGCTACTGGATATGGTCTCTGCTATTTCATGGATGAAGCTCTAAAAGCAAAAGGTAAATCCTTCAAGGGTGCTACAGTAGTAGTTTCCGGTTCAGGAAATGTTGCAATATATGCTACTGAAAAAGTACATCAATTAGGTGGAAAAGTTGTTGCATTAAGCGATTCAAACGGATATATCTATGATCCAGACGGAATTAAACTTGATACAGTTAAACAATTAAAAGAAGTTGACAGAAAACGTATTAGTGAATATGTTAAAATTCACAAAAACGCTACATATACAGAAGGTTGTTCCGGTATCTGGAGCATCAAGTGTGATATCGCTCTTCCTTCAGCTACACAAAACGAAATCGACGAAGCATCTGCTAAGCTTTTAGTGGCTAATGGTTGCTATGCTGTTGGTGAAGGTGCTAATATGCCTTCAACTCCAGAAGCGGTTGATGTATACTTGGAAAACAAAGTTATATATGGACCTGCAAAGGCAGCAAATGCAGGTGGAGTTGCAACTTCAGCTCTTGAAATGAGCCAGAATAGCATGCGTTACTCATGGACATTCGAAGAAGTTGACGCTAAGCTAAAAGACATAATGGTTAACATTTACAAAAATTCTAGCGAAGCTGCAAAAGAATATGGCTTTGAAGATAATTTAGTTGCCGGTGCAAACATCGCAGGCTTTATCAAAGTAGCTACTGCAATGTACGCTCAAGGTGTTGCTTACTAACAAACCCTCATATAATAAGCCCGTCAAGGTAATTCGTACCTTGGCGGGCTTATTTTTTATATATAGTAATTATATTGGTGAAAGATGCATGAAACTGTATAACTCTTGTGCTTTTATGTGGTGCTAAAACCTGTTAACTATTAGATTATTAAAACTGAACCCACGGCTCAGTTTCCGGCACTTCACAGGTGAACGTCATTTCCTCTTTTTTTGTTGGGTGAAGGAAGGTAATGGAATGTGCCCAAAGTGCTATTTGTTGACCGGGCTTATTTACATCAACTCCATATCTTTGATCTCCGTATAAAGTGTAGCCAGCGTGTGATAGCTGAACTCTTATCTGATGTGGCCTACCTGTGTGTAGTTGTACTTGTAATAAGCTTAACTGTCCAATTGACTTAATTACTTCATAGTCAAGTATCGCCTCTTTTGATTCTTTTGTGCCATCACTCACCACTGATACCATGTTGTTCGAGCTATCTTTCAAAAGATAGTCCCTCAGTGTACACTTTTGCATCTGTGGAATTCCTCTAACAATAGCAAGGTAGGTTTTTTTAAAGGTTCTGGTTCTAATTTGATCAGAAAGTCTTGCCGCTGCCTTTGAGGTTTTGGCGAATACCATAACTCCACCTACAGGTCTATCAAGTCTATGTACCAGTCCAAGATAAACCTCTCCAGGCTTGTTAAACCTTTCCTTCAAATCCTGTTTCAATATGTTTAGCATATCTAAATCATTTGTATCATCCCCCTGTACTGGTATATTGACAGGTTTTTGGACAACAAGCAAATGATTATCCTCAAATATTATCTTTGGTGTCACGTATTTTCCCACCTTCCATATATACCACATGGAAGTATTAATCCTGATTGACTTACAGGTAAACCTACCTCTCCACAACTATGAATACCTTTATAACGTCTTCCTATCGTTTGTTTTAGAATATTGCTAAGTACTGTGGCTGAAAAACCTGTTGTATAGGAATTTATCAAGAAAAATAGTGGGTTGTCTGATAGTAATCCCATACATTGGTCAACAAAATCAAAAAGAGAATCTTCTATTTTCCATATCTCCCCATTTGGCCCTCTTCCATATGAAGGTGGGTCCATGATGATACCATCATATTTGTTGCCTCTGCGAATTTCCCTCTGAACAAATTTCATACAATCATCTGTAATAAATCTAACAGGTCTATCTGCTAAGCCTGAGAGAGCTACATTTTCCTTTGCCCAACCGACCATACCCTTTGCCGCATCTACGTGACAAACCTCTGCCCCAGCATAAGCCGCCGCAACTGTTGCTCCGCCTGTATAAGCAAAAAGATTTAAAACCTTTATTGGTCTATTGGCCTTCTGTATGTTATTAATCATCCATTTCCAATTTACAGCCTGTTCTGGGAATAGTCCCGTATGCTTGAAGCCTGTAGGCTCAATATAAAATTTCAAATTCTCAAAATTGATAGTCCAACGGCTTGGAAGTTGCCTTTTATACTCCCAATTTCCTCCTCCGCTCTGACTCCTATGGTACTGCGCATCAGCTCTATCCCATAATTTTCTATTTTTCATAGGCCATATTATTTGAGGATCTGGTCTTCTAAGGATAAAGTCTCCCCATCTCTCAAGCTTTTCTCCATCGCCTGTTTCTATTAATTCATAGTCCTTCCAATCATCTGCAAGTAACATTCAATAGCCTCCACTTATTTAATATTCATAATAATTTCTACAATTTCATTTGGTTCTGATACAATAAAATCCGGTTTTGCTTTTTTTATAAGCTCTAGCGAGTCAAAGCCCCATAAAACTGAAATAACTCTTATACCTATTTTTTTACATGCTTCAACATCACGTTGCTCATCACCAATATATATTACCTGATCCTTTTTTACACGTAGCTTGGAAATAAGTTTTCCTATAGTAATATGCTTTCCAAAAAGTCCCTTCGATGACTGAATATTGTCGAAAAGGTCAAGCTCATTTACCTTTAAAAATGTATGTATATTATTCAATGAGTTTGATGAAATAATACTTAACCTATAACCCTTTTCGTGAAGACATTCTAGCATTTCCTTCACACCTTTAATTGGTTTATCCTGAGCAGCATAAGAATTATATGTGCCCAATGCTTCAATACCCATTTTAGGAAGCTTATATATCGGAATTTTCAGGCTTTCTATTCTCTTTTTCATAGGAAGCGCCAGAAGTTCTTTGATTTTTTCTGCATTTAGCGACTCGTAGCCATACTTTTCTGCCATTTCGTTTCCTATTTTTATAAAAGTCTCTAAGGAATCAACTAATGTACCATCTAAGTCAAAAATAATTTGTCTTATCATCATTTAAAATCCTGCCCTGTACTTATTCATTAGTTCGGTAAAAAGCTCAGCACTTGTTGGTGGCGTATATGTAATAGTATTTGCACCAGCATCAATGGTCTCTTGTATGCTCTCTCTTGTCGGTCCACCAGTTGCAATAATAGCAACCTCCGGATACATACGGCGGATAGCTCTAACTACCTGTGGAGTCTTGTCTGCGCAAGAAACATTTAGTATTGAAGCTCCAGCATCCAATCTTCCTTTAATATCATCATTTTCTGAAACTACTGTAATCACGATAGGAATATCAATTTTGGCTTTTAACGCTTCAATAATCTCATTTTTTGTTGGTGCATTGACTACAACTCCTATTGCGCCTTGAAACTCAGCATCCATTGCAATATTTACTACTCTTTTGCCTGTAGTAGTTCCCCCACCAACACCACAGAATACAGGTATATCAGACGCCATTATTATTGAGTGAGTAATTATGGGCTGTGGCGTAAACGGATATACCGCAATAACAGCATTTGCATTACAATTTTTAATTATTGCAACGTCAGTTGTAAAAATAACTGATTTTATGTTTTTTCCAAAAATATTAATCCCACTAACTTGATTAATTATGTCAGGAATTTTGACCATATGTTTTCTAAGGTTTCCTTCTATTTCTGGTACTAAAGCCATATCTCCTCCATATCTCCTCCATATCTCACAATCTGAATTAAAAATCTAGTTAGTGAAAGATTGTATGATTAATGTAATTTCTAAATATATAAATACTCTGCTGCTATATTTACCTTTTTACATTAATTGTATACTACTTCAAAAACTTAATTAGTTGCACACAATAAATGGTATTCTTAGTATACTAAATTTTTGATGGCTCGTACAGTATGGAAACTTTTTATCAGCTCTGACAAGTAAATTCTATAATGGGGTATTTAAATCTATTGCCTGTCTAATACATAGAGTCGAATCAAAAAAAGACGCTCTGTCTCTAGACAGAACGTCTTTTTTATGTTAAAAATATCAGTTAATATCTACCTTAACATTATTAATAGTAACAACAAAATCTTCATGAATTGTGATTTCGTTACCATTTAAATCTTCAACTATTGCTGAAGCGGTTACTTTTACATCACCTAACTTTTTAGCAGTCAATACAGCAGTTCCCTTAACAACAACAAATTCATCTTTTCCTGAGACATCCTTTACAACTTTTCCAGTAACAACATCAATCTTAGGTATTAGCTTATTAGCAATAACAGCACCACCACCACCACTGGATACACTCCACGTAACATCGCCGCTACAAGTGAATTTTGTATCATCAATTATGGTTATATTTGCTTTTAAATCCTGTTTACTCCATATACCCATCAAATTATTCCCTACTATAGCAATTGTCGGCGGAAGTAGATATATCTTTGGAAGAGTAATAAGCATTGTACTTTGGCTTTGGCCAAACTCTAACTTATGATCTCCTTCTTTACTCAGCACAGCTCCGCTTGTAAGTACTGTTGTTCCTATTGTACCATCTGCCTTTGTTTCTTCTACTTCGCACCCATAACCAGTTGGTAGTATGGTAGTTGCAGCATAATATCCAGTTGGTACTGTGTTAAAACTTGCAACACCATTTACAGTACTTGCAGTTCGCGGCGAAAAAAAGGTGTCCTGCACAGTACAAGCAGCATCCGTATACTTTTTAAGTGTAACTGCCTGGTCATTGATAACAGTTCCATAAATGTCTTGTAATACTACAGAGACCTGTCCTTCGTCAACATCAATCCAAACATTACCAGTAACTGGCGTTTTAGGAGTCGTACCTTCTTTATATGAAAGACTTGCAGTCGTATAAAACCCATCCTCTGTTTTTGTTTTACATGTAAAACTGATTGCGTCTGTCTGAGATGTGATATCTGGATTAGGAGTAAAGTTCACCGTGCTTAGTGATCTTTTATAGATTCCAGTACTATCGAACGATCCACTAATTGCAGTCTGAGTACTAAATGCTGAGTTATTCAAACCCATAGTCAGTTCTAATTCTTTATACTGAGTGTTTAAACCTGTTCCATTTGCACTTACAGTCAGATCCATATTCACTGTATCGCCAACAAGGCAATTTACTTGTGTGTGTCCCACAGTAAGAGTAGGATTACTCTTATTGTTAATATGAATTTCAGCATAACCTTCAGCACCATCTGAATCTGTGACAACGACCTTTATTCCAAACCTAGTGGAGGCATTAACATTTGCAATTGATACTGCTTCTGCGATATCGCATTGTAGAGTGTTAGTTCCATCATAGACTTTAACTGGGGCTTCGTTGTAGTTTCCGTCATCATTGCTGTCAACGTATATCTTTCCTTTTACATTTCTATCTTCATAGTCAGAAGCTTTTACTGAGAAACCGATATTACTAACGGTATTAGCAATATTCTGATTTTCATTGATGCCGAGAATCTGAACAGTTGGAGCCTGGTTGGAACCAGCTGATGCCCTGAGCATGGTATTTACAAACATCTCTTTCTCATCTAAAGAATTAATTACGCTGTGACCAGTCCCAGAGAATGTAAGATTTCCTCTGAAGAAGGTATAGTAATCATTGAAACCGTCATAATCGTGATACAGATTCTCTAGTCTTGTAGGTGTGACTAGTGTTGCTATTCCTGAACCATGATTATATACGTTTTCATTTTTATAAGTGAAAGCAGTCACTATCTCAGGATCTTCCGCATTTAATCTTAGATACTGCAGATGTGTAGGTGAAACCCTAATATCTTCTAAAATAAAAGGATACTTTGTCAGGTAGCTTTCATTAATCTTGTGAGTTAGCACTGTATCTGGGAAATGATTCATTCCATTTGAATTATACAGAGCTAGTCTAGTCATACCAGTCGAGACCGTTATGCCTGAAGGTTTTGCCGTATCTGTAGCAAATGCATTCATTCCAAGCATGTCTTTAAATCTCCTAGTAAGGTTGTTATTATTGAACCCTATGGTATCGTGAGTAAACATGATACTTTGTTTTGAATCTGCAAACTCCTTCATTGCATCAAGTGCACTTCCTGAAAGATCTCCATCATAGGAATCATTAAAACCGAAAATTACCATATCATAATTTGAATTTAGTATTGTTGTTACTCCATCCTTGGTAGTGTATCTTCCGTCAACTAGTGTAGTTACTCCATTCACTTTTTTAGATCCATTAATATAACTGTTATTGAAGTCACCTATCTTCATCTCAGTGATTGTAATATTGTATTCATCTTCTCTTTTAAGGAGTTCATCGCCTAAAGTGTGCAGCTTTAGGTTTACTGTATCTCTGTTGGGCAACAGCTGGAGTACCCTTATATCTCGTACTGCCCCTTTTAACGCTGTAAATCCTGTTTCATAAGATTTAACACCAAAATTGTCAATAACCTCGAGCTTCCATGGAATTAGTCCGGTAAAATTTTTGGATAAAAGATGATTTAAAGAGATATTGGTATTGACCGCATTTTCATATTTTTGTGCAAGTTCCGTTTCTTCCTTAAAAATACCATCTCCGTTAGTATCAATGAAGAGCTTAACAGTCATCGGCTGGCTGCTGTTATTATTTCTTAAGTCCATAGAGAAACTGAGAGGTCCAGTATTGTCCACAGTGTTTGTACCATCATATCTTAAAGGGCATTGAGTTACATTAAGTAACGGTCTCTTATGTATTCCAATGTTTTTATATACTTTAAGATTATCCAGTAGGTTTACCGCCAAGCCTGTTTTTACATTATAGAATCCTGTTCTGTAACTATTGAAGTTGGAAAAAAGCTTCGTTGTGTTATTGCTAAAAATACCAGTATCAAATATCGCGAGCTGTCCAGATGCAATATAGTTCTTAATTTTGTTAGCAGATAAATTGGAAATATCATTGCCACTATAGAATTCCCTATTATTTAGTACTGAAGCTGCTAGATTGGGGTTATTGTCGACTTTAGGACCGAATCTACTGTAGCTATTACCATTGTATACAGCTTTGTACGGGTCTACACCAGTCTGATTATTGCCTATGTACACAATATCATAATACCCGTTGATATCCGCAACCTTTGATATGAATAAAGACATCGGCATTGTTGTAATCTCTAAGTCTCTGCCTAAGTAGTCTTTCAAGTCCGTCTTAATGCTATCTGTGATATCAGAAGCTGTAGACGGTTGAATTTCAAGTATCCTAAGCGGGCTAGCAACATCACCCACTGAAGCATTAGATACAGGACTTAAGAGCGGAATAAACGTGGCTGTTAAAAAGATTAAAGTAATTATAAAGCAAAGTACTTTCCTTGCTTTCTTAAGTTTAGTATTCATTTGACACCTCCATAAAATAAAGATAATACATTACTTAGTAGTATTATATACTATAATATGTATATATTGGTAATTGTATCATTTTCTCACATAAATACAACGTAATATGGAAAATAATAAGAAATTGCGTTGTATTTTTATCTATCCGTGATAAAATAATAATCATTCAACTATTCATTAAATATTCAAATAATTCAAAGAATAGTTACTATGAAATGGCGAAAGCATTACTTTATACATCAAACATATTTAGAGGAGATTTTACAATTTATTATGAATAAAAATACTTTATTAACCAATTTTTTAGGTTGTGATTGCAACTTTGCTTCTTCTGAACTAGTAATTTTCGGTGCTCCATATGATGGCACGACTACATTTAGGCCCGGAACAAGGTTTGCCCCTTCAATTATGAGATTAGATTCCATTGGGATTGAAACATATAGTCCCTATTTTGATGCCGATATTACTGATTATTTAATAAATGATTATGGAGATTTGGACTTACCCTTTGGTTCACCTATAAAAGCGCTCAATATGATATCTGAAACTTCACAATATATTTTCGACAGTGGGAAAAAGCCATTAATGATTGGCGGAGAGCATTTGGTTTCTCTACCTGCTATAGAGCAAGCTGCTAAAAAATATCCCAACTTAAGCGTAATTCATTTTGATGCTCATACTGATTTGAGAGAAGACTATCTAGGAGAAGCACTTTCACATTCTTCTGTTATTAGACGTGTTTGGGATTTACTTGGTGACAATCGTATTTGGCAATACGGAATAAGAAGCGGCACTCGTGAGGAATTTTATTGGGCGAAGGATGGTCATACCTCGATGTGTCTGCACAATTTTGATACGCTAGATAAGGGTATAAATGAAATCGGTGACTTACCAGTTTATCTTACAATTGACCTTGATGTACTTGATCCATCAATATTCCCTGGTACTGGTACCCCAGAAGCCGGCGGTGTGAGATTTCTTGAACTAGTTGGTGCATTAAAAGCTGTTTCAAAATTAAATATTATAGGGGCTGATATTGTAGAACTATCACCCCACTATGATCACAGTGGTTCCTCTACTGCAGTGGCTTGTAAAGTGCTCAGAGAAGTGGTTTTGGCAATGCAAAAGTAATATCAGATACAATATGGTCAAAGATTTTGCCTAAATAGTACTTCCGTACGAACTTATATCAATGTATTGCTCCTAAAGAAAACTTAGCTTGTGTCAGGCCGATAGGCGCCGGCAGAAGCTTAGTTGCACTTATACTTGAAAGGTGCAAACTAATCACTGAAATAGTCTGGTTCAACACAAGCATTTTTGCCGTCGCAGAACACAAGGCATCGTGTCTAGGGTTACTGCGAAACCGCCACGTGATGCCTCTTTGCCGGCAAAAGAAATTGTGCTTCACCTACAATTTCAGCAATTACTTTTAATTGAGCTTCTCATTGATATAAGTTGTACTCGTGTACTATTAAAACATGAAAATCCATTTCATATATTGTATTCGTCTAGTTTTGTAACGTCCTCATGTCTTTTTATCACAATATACTCTTTGTTAAACCTATATTGCGGCGTCTCCTCTTTCTCTAGTACGGATACGAATGCAATCCTCTAAATCATAAATAAATATTTTACCATCTCCGACCTCACCAGTCTGAGAATATTTAATAATAGTATCAGTAATTAAATCCACTTTTTCATCTGTTGACACTAATTCAAGCTTAACCTTAGGAAGGACATTGAGTGAAATCTCATTTCCCCTATAAAACTCTTTCCAGCCCAACTGTTTGCCGGCTCCCATAACTTGAGTTATAGTTATACCATCTAAATCTATTGCAAGCAATGCTTCTTTTAGTTCCTCTAATTTACCCGGTCTAATAATTGCCTCTATTTTCTTCATAATGATATCTCCTCTCTATTAATCCATACCCGTGAAGGAAGGATATGCTGACTCACCATGCTGTGAAATGTCAAGTCCTTCTGATTCTTCTCGTGACGTTACTCTAATTTCCTTCATCACTAACTTGAGAATAAACATAATAATGGTTGTTCCCACTACAGCGAGGACAATAGTAGCTCCAATACTTATTAGCTGTGCTACAAATAGCCTTGTTTCACCAAATATTAAACCATCCCACTGTGCAACCGGATTTATAGAATTTTTTGCAAATATTCCTGTTGCAATACCACCCCAGATACCCCCAATACCATGACATCCAAATGCATCTAATGAATCGTCATAGCCGAACTTTGGCTTAATATAGCTCATTGCAAAATAACAAATCGGACTTACAGCTGCACCAATAATTAATGAAGCCCATATTGGTACAAAGCCAGCTCCTGGAGTAATAGCTACTAAGCCTACAACTGCACCTGTCGCTGCACCCAGCATAGTGGGCTTTCCTCTTGTAATCTTTTCAACGAACATCCATGAAAGCAATGCTGCTGCTGCTGAAGTGTTAGTTGTCAAGAGTGCATGTACTGCTAGCTCTCCACTTCCTAACGCACTACCCGCATTAAATCCAAACCATCCAAACCACAATACAGCTGAGCCAATAAATACTAATGGTATGTTGTGAGGCTGATGAGAAGTAATCCCATGTCCTTTTCTCTTACCAAGAATAATTGCAGCTACAAGTGCTGATACTCCAGAACTTATATGAACAACATTACCACCAGCAAAGTCTATAGCGCCAATATCTCTTAATATTCCACCAACTCCCCACATCATATGAGCAATTGGATAATATACAACCAACGACCACAAACCTATAAAAATAAATAGTGAAGAAAACCTCATTCTTTCTACCAAAGCACCTGTAATTAAGGCAGGTGTAATTATTGCAAACATCATTTGAAAAGCTGCAAAAAGTGTATGCGGTATTGTTGCTGCATAGTCAGCATTGGGAGCACCTGTAACTCCACTAAAAAAAGCCCAATCAAGATTGCCTATTATTCCTCCAACATCCTTACCAAACGAAAGTGAATAACCTATTGCCACCCATAATACCGATGCTAGCCCACATATGAAAAACGATGACATTATTGTACTGAGTACATTTTTGCGTTTTACCATTCCTCCATAAAAAAGTGCTAGCCCAGGTGTCATAAAAAATACAAGTGCTGTTGAGAATATTATAAAAGCTGTGTCTCCCGTGTTAATAGTTCCCATAATTAACCCCTCCATGTCTAATTTTTTAAACCTTCTAATTTAACCAATTGATTAAGATATAATAATTTTAATTTTAAAAACTTTTTGAAAAAAACAAAAAACATGCCAAAGAGAAAACATATCCTCTTTGACACGTCGTTACGAATAAATAATTGTCTAACATATTTAATTTGTATCAGAGACCTAATAAATTTAGCAACATATTAAAAACACAAAAGCCGCTCTAAAAACCATGAACTATGATTTTCAAGCAGCTCCATTGCTGAATTTATAATGTTATTTATATAATATGCAATATTTACACCATGAGTTATTAAAATAAATCAAGCATTTTTCTTTAAAAGTTAAGTATTATCTCCTCAGCCACCTTAATTTGAGATGTTCTTGAATCCATAGCTCTCTTTTGAATATATCTATGAGCCTGTGGTTCAGTCATGTTCATTTTTTCAACAAGTAACCATTTTGCCTTCTCAATGACCTTTCTATCCTGCATACGTTTTTCCAAATCGTCATTCTGTGATTTCAGCCCTTTTATGGATTTACGCGATAAAGCTGCAAATTTTGCTGTCTGTATGAGTGTCGTCCTATTGATAGGCTTAGGAAGTATTAAAGCACCAACTTTTTCGAGTTTGTATTGCATTTCTTCCAAATGCTCATGTTTGGCAAGAATTATTATGCCAGCATCTGTCTTGTCTGCGATATCCAAAACAAACTCTATACCCAATTCATCCTGCAATGGAGCATTCACCAGTATAAGCTCAGGTTCAAAAAAATCAAGTTTACGTCTGGCTTCATTTGCAGACAATGCGTAATCTACTGACGAATACCCCTGATGTAGCATAAGGGATCGTAGTTCATTAATCAACTCAGGCTTACTGCATACTATAAGAATCCCTCCTGCACTCACTGGCAATCACCTCCATTTGAGCGTGAAATAGTTATAGTTAATTTCTAATATTCGTTTCTAGCATAAGAGGATGATATCAATTTTCATAGCATTTATCTGGTCGTATTGTGTTTAGTGTATGTTAATATGCAGTAAGATAATTATCTATCTCCCATGAATGTACAATGCTATTGTAGGAGGCCCACTCTGCTTCCTTAGCTGAAATATATTTATTAAAAATATGATCTCCCAGCACCTCTTTTATATAAGCATCTTTTTTCATTTCATCTAAGGCCAACGATAGATTGGAAGGTAGCCTTTGAATATTCAGTTCTTTCTCTTGCTCAGGTGTAAGATTATACGTATTTATATCCATAGGCGCTGGTATTATCATCTGATTTTGTAAGCCATCTAGCCCTGCTTCCAAAATTAATGCCAATGTAAGATATGGATTACAGGAAGGATCCGGACTCCTAAGTTCAAGTCTAGTTGCTTCACCCTTTGGTGCAGGTATTCTCAGCAAAGGGCTCCTGTTCATATGTGACCAGACAATGTGTACTGGTGCCTCAAATCCTGGAACAAGTCTCTTGTATGAATTTACCAATGGATTTGCAACAGCTGTAATGCCCTTAGCATGCTTTAATATACCTGCTCCAAACATCTTGGCTGTATCAGAAATATCCATACTATTTTCACCAATATTAAATATATTCTTTCCATTTTGTGAAAGGGACATATTAATATGCATACCCGACCCATAAGTATCATAGATTGGTTTTGGCATAAAAGTAGCATGCAGACCATTTCGTTGAGCTACTATTTTTACAACCATTCTGAAGGTCATTATTCTATCAGCCGCGGTCATAGCATCACTATATTTGAAATCTACTTCATGCTGACCAGCAGCATTCTCATGATGTGAGGCTTCAATCTCAAATCCCATATCCTCAAGCACCATGCAAATCTCTCTTCTACAATTTTCACCCAAATCCATTGGAGCAAGATCGCAATACCCCGCTGAATCATGAGTCTTAGCTGTAGGTCTTCCCTCTGAATCAGTATGAAATAAGAAAAACTCACATTCTGGTCCTACATTGAACGTGTACCCTAACTTCTTAGCTTTAGCCTCTGATCTTTTGAGAATATACCTAGGGTCTCCTAAAAATTGAGATCCATCATAGTTTTTTATATCACAAATAAGTCTTGCTACCTTACCATGTTGCGGTCTCCAAGGAATAATAGAAAATGTGTCTAAATCCGGAAATAGTAGCATATCTGACGATTCCACTTCAGAAAATCCTGCAATTGAAGATGCGTCAAAAACAACTCCCTCTTCAAGGGCCTTCTCAACCTGCTGGTTAGTTATTGCAATATTTTTTAATCTACCGAACATATCAATGAATTGGAGTCTAATAAACTTTACGTCATTTTGATCAATAAATTTGAGGATATCATTTTTTGAAGCCATTTCCCCACCTCTTTCCTTTTTAATTAACGAACTGTTAAAATTATTATATCATAATTTTTTACATTTATTAATTATGTGTGTATAGTTGCCTGTATGGATTTTTTGTATTAGCAGTGAGCTTTATAAAAGCTGATTCTAATAGTTTGTTCTTATCATATCCAAAGTTTTCACAGAATTCTAAAATATAACTTTCAATCTGTTTTAAATCATCTTCAGTTGCAATTTCAGCAGTAACCTGTGAAGGTAGTCCCTCTGGAATATCCTTGCTTCTCAGATATATTACACCACCATGCATTCCTGTTCCACAGAAATTCCCTACTGGAATCCCTTCTACACCAATGCCTAGCACGATTACTATTCCTCCAGCTAGATACTCTCCTAGAAAGTCACCAGTTTTTCCACCTACAATAACTACGGGTTTTTGCTCTTTGTATTCCTTCATGTGTATTCCCACACGATATCCTGCATTGCCTTCAATAATTATTTTGCCACCACGCATACCATAGCCAGTAGTATCACCACAATTACCATGAATTATTATGGAACCATCATTCATTGTGTCACCTGTAGCATCTTGAGCATTTCCATTAACTATCAGATTTGCTCCATCCATATATGCACCTAGAGCATTACCAGGAGTTCCGTTAATTGTGATTGTTTTACCCTTAATACCACAACCTATATATCGTTGACCATATACCTCATCCAAAACTATATCTGTATCAGTTGTATTTCTAACTTGCTCGTTTATCTCAGTATAGTATGTGTTACCAACTGTAATTTTCATTCTACTTCCCTCCCGCCAGTTTGTGTTGTCTTGCTTTTTTGTCAAAAACTAAAAGCTGCGGACTAACCTTTAATAGATTGCTATCTATCTGATCCATCGGTGTTTTCTCTCTAATAAGTGAAGTGTATATGCCTGCTCTGCTTATTTCACCGATAAGAATGTAGCCCTTGAACAACCCATCTGAGAAGTACATCTTCTTATAGTTATTATCATCAATAGCTTCAAGACATTCACCTTCCATGGCACCCGCCGTTATCATGTGAAGTCCAAAGAAACCTATTGCATTCATTGGCATCGCTGTATCGAAGGTTTTATCCCCACCTGCCATATTAATACCTGCTATTTCACCCTGCATATATGCATTTGGCAATAGTGCAAGAATCTTGTTTTGTCCAGTACAAATATCAAAGCTCTCTGTACAGTCACCAGCTGAATATACTCCATCTAATGTTGTTGCCTGTCTATTATCTGTTACTACTCCTCTGTTTACATTGCCTCCAGCATCCTTAACAAGGCCTGTATTTGGTCTAACACCAACTGCTACTATTAACACATCATAAGTCAATTCCTGACCAGATTTGAGTGAAATAGTATTGCCCTTTACTGATGATGCCGCATCATTCAAAACGAACTTAATGCCTTCTTTTTCAATATGCTTTTGAACAAAGTCTGCGCCCTTTTTATCAAGGATACTAGGAAGTATTCTATCAGCCAAATCAACAATGGTTATGTCTTCACAAACTTCGTGAAGTCCTTCTGCGGCCTTTAATCCAATAAGTCCAGCACCCATTATAACAACCTTTGAATCTTTGCTTACAGCTTCTTTTACTGCTTTTACACTATCCCAAGTCATGAAGGTAAATGAATTCTGTGCATTAGCCAGCCCCTCAACAGGAGGAACAAATGGTGATGATCCAGTTGCAACCAATAATTTATCGTATTCTACAGTGTTGCCATCATCTAGAACAACCTTCTTAGCAGATGCATCTATTTTATCTACCTTTTTACCCAAGAGAGTTGTACAGGTGTTCTTTTCGTAAAAATCACTATTCCTGTAATACATTTTATCATCAGTTACGCTGCCTTTAAGCCAATATGATATAAGTGGACGAGAGTAAGTAAAATGTGATTCATCTGATATTAGTGTAATTGAAGAAACTTTATCTAAGGTACGAATACCGCTAACACAGCCAATTGCAGCAGCTGAATTTCCTATAATAACATACTTCATTTTTTCTTTCATACTAATCACTCCCTTTCCTCATATATAATAGCTAAATTTGGACAGTTTTCAGCACAAGCTGGGTTTCCACTTTCAATGCATAAATCACATTTCTTTATTGCCTTTTCTTTTCCAGGTATAACAGAACCAAAAGGACAGACGAGAATACAGGTATAACATCCTACACATCTTGATTCATCTACGAAAACTCTACCATCCTCATCAATTTGCATTGCTCCTGTTATACAGGATTCTACACACAATGGTGTTTCACAATGTCTACAGGAAACCGCAAAATTAATGCTATCTCCCTCTTCAATAGTCAATCTTGGCTGAGGCTTTGCTTCACCTGAAAAAGCCTTTACCATGTCCTTTTGCCCGCTATGTGCAAATGCACAATAATACTCGCAAAGATGACAGCCTAAACATCTATCCTCATTTACATATATTTTTTTCACATTAACCTCCATGAGCCATATTTCGGCCACACAATTTAATTAGCCCTTTATTCACCAGCGTGCATAACGCCAAGTATATCAAGTTCTTTTTGACTAAGTCCAATTCCTCTTAGCATTAAACGATTGCCCTTCAAACTCTCGATTGCATTAATTCCCATACCACCGAGCATCTCTTTTATCTCATGATCCCAAGCATGAACTAGATTTATCAAACGCTTGTATCCAATATCAGGGTTTAATCTCTTTACTAAGTCAGGTCTCTGAGTAGCTATACCCCAATTACACTTTCCACCATGACAAGATCTACACACATGACAACCTAATGCAATTAGTGCTGATGTTCCAATATAAACAGCATCTGCACCTAGTGCAATTGCTTTTACGATATCTGCACTATTTCTGATACTACCAGCAACTACTAAGGATATATTATTTCGTATTCCCTCATCCCTAAGCCTCTGGTCAACAGATGCCAATGCAAGCTCAATTGGAATACCAACATTATCTCTAATTCTAGTTGGGGCTGCTCCAGTTCCGCCTCTGTAACCATCTATTGCAATAATATCAGCTCCTGAACGCGCAATACCGGAAGCTATAGCTGCAACATTATGAACAGCAGCTATTTTAACAATAATAGGTTTTGTATATGCAGTTGCCTCTTTTAAAGAAAAAACAAGCTGCCTTAAATCTTCGATCGAATAAATATCATGGTGAGGTGCTGGCGAAATAGCATCACTGCCAACAGGGATCATTCTGGTTTTTGAAACATCTTCCCCAACTTTTTCACCTGGCAAATGTCCACCAATACCTGGTTTTGCTCCCTGTCCCATCTTTATCTCAATAGCAGCTCCAGCACTAAGATACCCAACATGAACTCCAAATCTACCTGATGCAACCTGTACAATTGTATTTTTGCCATATTTATAAAAGTCTTCATTTAATCCGCCTTCACCAGTGTTGTAACAGGTTCCGAGCTCCTGCGCCGCTCTTGCCAAACTCTCATGAGCATTTCTGCTGATAGAACCATACGACATAGCAGAAAACATTATTGGTACATTTATAGATAGCTGTGGTGCTAATTTAGTTATTAGCTTTCCATCTTTATCGAATTCAAGTTTCTCTGGTTTTGCTCCTAATTGAACCCTTGTTTCCATTGGTTCTCTTAAAGGATCTATCGATGGGTTTGTAACTTGACTTGCATTTATAAGCAATTTATCCCAGTAAATTGGATATGGTACTGGATTACCCATAGATGACAAAAGTACTCCACCTGTGTCTGCCTGTTTATATATTTCTGTTATGGCACGATTAGTCCAGTTAGCATTTTCTTTAAACTCATTCTTAAACTTTGTTATACTAAGTGCATGTGTCGGGCAGAGCGAAACACATCTTTGGCAATCCACGCATTTGCTGTCATCTGCAACCATCACATCCAATTCTTGATCATAGCTGTGTACTTCATTTGCACACTGACGCTTGCATACCTTACATTTAATACATTTATTTTGATTTCTATTTACCTCATACTGAGGTGCATATAAGTTTATTCCCATTAAACCTCACCTCCCGTTAACGTTGCAATTACTGGTTCCCCACCTTTTGGGCTCCATATCCTATCTACCTCTGGATATATAACCCTAATTGCGCTTTCCTCACTAGCTACTATAACTAAATCATCTTTTTCTGCTGCGACCATTGAACGTAGTTTCAATCTATCATTTAATGCCATCATTCCGCCTTCATATCCCAAAATGATAGAGAAAGGCCCGGTTATTAGTAAGCTAGCATATACATTTCTAATAGCAGTAAACTTCTTTTTCATATCCTCAGGCATTTTATCTATCTCTGTCCAGAAAGGAGCTGCGATTATAGCTGCGCAATCTTTTAAAGAAATACCTTGTTTTCTATTAAGGTAATCAAATATATAAGTAATTACTTCAGTATCTGTAAGCAGCGAGCACTTGTATCCAAACATCTCCATGTAACGTCTGTTTGCATCGTATGAAGATATTTCACCATTGTGTACTATTGTATAGTCAAGTAGTGAGAAAGGATGCGCTCCGCCCCACCAACCAGGTGTATTGGTTGGGTATCTACCATGAGCTGTCCAGGAATATCCTGAATACTCATCAAGTTTGTAAAACTCACCAACATCCTCAGGGAAACCTACTGCCTTGAATACTCCCATGTTTTTTCCACTAGAGAACACATATGCACCATTAATTTTTGTATTAATCTTAAATACGCATCGTGCTACATATTCTTTTTCATCAAGCTGACTTTCTTCTAGTTTTCCATGTAACGGTGCTATAAAATATCTCCAAATAAGAGGTGCATCAGTAATCCTAGGATGCTTTCTAGTAGGAATCCTGCTCAAATTAATAACATCAAAGTGTCTATTTATAAACGTCTCAGCATTTTCCCTTGCCTCATTACTATCAAAGAAAACATGGAATGCATAAAATTCTTTGTATTCAGGGTAAATACCATATCCTGCAAACCCTCCACCCAAACCATTTGAGCGATCATGCATGACTGATATTGATTTAACTACGTTTTCTCCCGAGATGCGTCTTCCATCCTTACTGAATATACCTGAAATAGCACATCCTGATGGTATTCTTACTTGACCTTCCTTCAATAACATATCTTACACTTCCTTTACTATAGAATTAAAAAATAAATTTAAGATTAATTTTTATTACATTATTGTAAACAAAAAAAGCGCACTCAGAGACCCTTCTATAAGGATCTTGAGAACGCCATTGTTCTGTAACTTATTTACTTACACTAAATAAAATAAAAAGCGAAAGCCTGTATATATTTAGTGATTAATGTTAACACTACTATCAATTCATATTCTACTAAGAAAATCATCATTCGTCAAGAGTTTTTTTGCAACTTTTAATTTTCAATCCTGCATATTTAACTAAACATTTATTTTTTTTTATTTTTATTTTACTCTTGTATCTGCACCTGTATCTATTCAAAATGTGAATAATGCATTAAAAATTTTATACAAAAAGTATTGATTTTTTGCAGGATGTATATTATAATGATTGTAAATTACAGATTTGCAGCAAAGGCGCTGTGTCAACAAACATTATTTATGTTTGCTTGGTACAGCTTTTTTTATTTATAGTTGGAATTATGAGTATAGAATTTTCATTAAACAAATGTTATTGTTTAAATACTTATTTCAACTATTGCAATTGAAAAGTATTAGCGAACAATTATATTAATAAGGAAGTTTTATATAATTGTAATGCTTGTTGCTACCTTTATATAGTAGAAGCAATTATTTTGTAATCAATACCATTAATATAGATTAGTACTTGATAAATACTTTTCGTGTGGGAAAGATAAGATAATATAATATATTGTACCGGAGGTTAACATGACAAATTCTAATTCGAATGACTACATTAAATATATAGCTGGTCTTGCAAAGCTCTCTCTTAATGATAACGAGATGTTATCTCTTGCAAACGATATGCAAGACATCATTGGTTTGATGGATACAATTAAAGATATAGATACCAACAATATAGATGCTACTGAGCATATTTCACGTGTTACTAATAATTTGAGAGAGGATATACAAGGTAATTCTTTCTCTACTGAAAAAATTCTATCCAATTCTAAGCATACAATTGATTATTGTTTTGCTACACCAAAGATGATTGAATAAGGAGGTTCCTAATGGACATTACGAAATTAACTATAAAAGAAGCTAGAACTCTTCTTGATACTAAGCAAATTAGTGCTGTAGAACTAACCAACATGTATATTGGTAGAATTAAAAGCTTAGACAATAAAATAGATGCATATCTTTCTGTAAGTGAAGATAGTGCATTAGAGCAGGCTAAAGTCGCACAAAAGCTTATTGATGATGGGAAAAGCACTTTGCTTTGTGGAATTCCACTTAGTATTAAGGATAATATTTGTATAGAAGGTACCAAGACTACCTGTGCATCAAAAATGCTTGAGGATTTTGTAGCTCCTTATACCGCAACTGCAGTGAGCAAACTTCATGCTGATAATGCAGTTATTCTTGGAAAAACTAATTTGGATGAATTTGCGATGGGTGGTTCAACTGAGAACTCTGCCTTTAAACAAACTAAAAACCCATTTGATTTGACAAGGGTACCTGGTGGTTCATCCGGCGGTTCTGCTGCTTCAGTGGCGGCATCACTCGCTCTTGGTTCACTAGGTTCTGATACAGGTGGATCTGTACGACAGCCCGCTGCATTTTGTGGCGTAGTAGGTATGAAGCCTACATATGGACTTGTATCAAGATATGGTTTAGTTGCTTTTGCTTCCTCCTTTGATCAAATTGGTCCAATAGGAAAAACTGTTGAGGATTGTGCAATAATATTAGATAGCATTAGTGGTCAGGATCCAAAAGACGGAACTTCATTAAATTATAAGAGTGATTTATCCTACCGCTGCTCTGTTTCTGGTGATATTAAGGGCTTTAAGATTGGTTTACCAAAGGAATATCTCACTGAAGGTTTAAATAGTGAAGTGAAAGCTTCCTTATATAAGTCAATAGAAACTTTAGAGAAGCTTGGTGCAACGGTTGAAGAATTTTCAATACCTAGTGTAAAACATGCTATTGCAGCATATTACTTAATGTCTTCAGCTGAAGCCAGCTCAAATTTATCAAGATATGATGGTGTGAAATATGGCTACAGAGCTGACAATTGTAAGTCTTTTCAAGAATTAATAGGACGCTCCAGAGCAGAAGGTTTTGGAACAGAAGTTAAGAGAAGAATTTTACTTGGAACCTACGCTCTCGCTTCCGGATATTATGATGCATATTACAAGAAAGCACTAAAGTTAAGAACTCTGATAAGTCAAGGTTTTGAAGAAGCCTTTACTAAATATGATGTAGTGCTACATCCAACAACTCCTGAAACAGCATTTAAGCTTGGCCAGAATACAGATAATCCTTTGACTATGTATCTCGCAGATATTTACACTGTTGCTGCAAATATTGCAGGACTTCCTTCAATATCAATTCCATGTGGTTACGATTTAAATGGACTTCCAATTGGTCTTTCGTTTACTGGCAAGTCACTTGGAGAAAGAGAACTATTCAGAGCAGCTGGCAGTTTTGAGGCTGATTTTTCGAATAACATCAGAGTTCCTACAATATAGGAAAGGAGCATAACAATGAAATATATTCCAACTATAGGATTAGAAATACATTCAGAACTATCCACAAATTCAAAAATATTTTGCACCTGCCCTGTTAGTTTCGGTGGAGAGCCAAATACAAGGTGTTGTCCAGTTTGTACTGGAATGCCAGGTACGTTGCCTGTACTTAATAAAACAGCTGTAGAATATACAGTTAAGGCAGGTTTGGCACTGAATTGTGAGATAAATAGTTTTTCAAAGCTAGATAGAAAAAATTACTTTTATCCCGATTCGCCTAAAGCATATCAAATTTCACAATTTGACTTGCCTATATGCAAAGATGGTGGACTTACAATAAATACACCTGAGGGTGAGAAGTTTATAAGAATAGAGAGAATTCATTTAGAAGAAGATGCCGGAAAACTCTTACATGACGGCTTTGATAAATACAGTCTTGCAGACTATAACAGATGTGGAGTTCCACTTATAGAGATTGTTACAAAACCTGATTTATCTTCTTCCGAAGAGGCAAAGGAATTTGTTGAGAAAGTTCGTTTGATGTTACTCTACTCAGGAGTATCAGATTGTCGAATGGAAGAAGGTTCAATGAGAGCTGATGTTAATGTTTCTGTTAGGCCTTTTGGCACTGATGAGCTCGGTACAAGAACTGAGATGAAAAATATAAACTCAATTAAAGCTATTGCTAGGTCTATAGACAGTGAAATTCGAAGGCAATCAGAGCAGCTTGATGAAGGCAAGAGAATTATCCAAGAAACCAGACGTTGGGATGACAACAAGGGTGAAAGTAAGACACTTCGAAGCAAAGAAGATGCTCATGATTATAGATATTTTCCTGAGCCAGATATTGTACCTGTTACCTTTACCAAGGAAGATATTGATATCTTGAGAAATATGCTGCCAGAGCTTCCAAACAAGAGATTTGAAAAGTATACTACTATGTTAGGACTTAGTGAATCAGATGCAAATCTACTTATTTCCTCAGTTAGCCTTTCAGACTTCTTCGAAAGTACTACTAAAGAATGCGGAAATCCTAAGACTGCCTCTAACTTTATAATTGGTGAAGTACTAAGAAAATTAAATGATAATGGATTATCTTCAGAGAACATTCCCTTCGGTGGAAATGTTTTAGGCCGTTTGATTAAGATGATAGAAAATGAAGAAGTAACTGCTACCAATGCAAAAAAAGTTTTGTCTGATATGTTTGACACTGGTAAAGAGCCTGAGGTTATTGTAACTGAAAATGGCTACAAAGTTATAAATAATACTAGTGAAGTTGAAAGTACTGTTAAAGAAATATTATTAAATAATGAAAAAGCAATTTTAGAATATCTAGAAGGTAAAGAAAAAACCTTTGGTTTCTTGATGGGCCAGTGTTCAAAGTCATTAGCTGGTAGAGGAAATCCCAAGGTAATTCAAGAAATTCTTAGGAATGAACTAAACAAGCGCAAAGGAGACATTTAACCTATGAAGTCAATACAAAGTTCTGAATTAAAATTTTTTAGTCAAGGCGATATACAAAGTGGCTCTGAATTGACTATCAACGGTTCTATTTATAGAATACGTGATATGGGTACCTTTGCTTTCATTATTCTTCGCACAGGAAGGTACTTAGTTCAGTGTATACTCGACCCACAGCAATGTGGTTTAGACCTAAGCACACTTCAAGAAAACGACAGTGTTGAGGCATTTGGAGTAGTAAATCTTGATGAAAGGTCTACAAATGGATTTGAACTTTGCTTACGTAGTATTAAAGTTCTCTCCTCCCCTTTCGCCCCAATGCCAATAAGTATTAATAAGAAGAGTCTAAATGTATCCTTGGAGATTAATCTCGAAAACCGCCCATATGTTTTGAGGAATCATAAGCAAAGAGCTATTTTCAAACTCCAAGAAGGCATTGTTTCAGGTTTTAGAAATCATATGATATATAATGGCTTTACAGAGATTCACTCCCCAAAAATTGTTAAAGCTGGCGCTGAGGGTGGTGCTAATATATTTAAACTTGATTATTTTGGTGATAAAGCTTATTTGGCTCAAAGTCCACAGTTTTATAAACAGACAATGGTTGGTGTTTTCGATAGAGTATTTGAGATTGCTCCAGTGTATAGGGCTGAAAAACATAATACATCAAGACATTTGAATGAATATATTGGTTTAGACTTTGAAATGGCCTACATCAAAGATATGTATGATGTAATGGCAATGGAAACCAGTATGCTCCAAGCAGTTATGCAAGAATTAAAAACAAATTATTCAGCCGAGTTAACTTTACTAAATGTGGACTTACCTGAAATTGATGTTATTCCTGCCTTTACCTTTATAGAAGGAAAAGAATTATTAAAGAGTTTAGGGCATAAAATAAAAAATTACTATGACTTTGATCCTGATGAAGAAATTGCAATAAGCGAGTATGTTAAGAAGGAATACAATAGTGAATTTGTATTTATCACTCACTTCCCTTCCTCAAAGCGTCCGTTCTATGTTATGGATGATAAGGAAGATCCCGATTACGCTTGTAGCTTTGACCTTTTCTTCAGAGGACTTGAAATTACAACTGGTGGTCAGAGAATACATGATTATGAGCAACAGGTTCAGAAAATGAAGGATAAGGGTTTAGACCCTGATGAATTCGAATCATATCTGATGATTCACAAATATGGAATGCCACCTCATGGTGGACTTGGAATAGGTCTTGAAAGATTGTTGATGATGCTTCTTAATCAGAAAAACGTAAGAGAAGCATCATTATTCCCAAGAGATATGACTAGGCTTGATCCATAAACTTATACCAGTTTGTTATATATCAAAAATAATAATTACTTTGTGAAACAAAGGCGTTTCACTCCAGCTTTTTTAGGAGTGGAATGCCTTTATATAAATAATGAATAACTAAATTGGGTACGTTAATATTTAGTTATTCCTAACTACAAAAACAATATTTTTTTAAATTAAAATTATTTAGGAGGGGTTAACATGGAAAATCGTGTAACTGAAATTTATGGAAGTAATGTATTTAATGAAGCAACAATGCGTGAACGTCTTCCAAAGGCAACTTATAAGTTGCTCAAAAAAACTATTGATGATGGCTTAGCTCTTGATGTGTCTGTTGCTGAGGTTGTAGCCAGTGCAATGAAAGACTGGGCTATTGAAAAGGGAGCAACACACTTTACACATTGGTTCCAGCCAATGACTGGTATCACTGCTGAAAAGCACGATTCCTTTATTGCACCTACTGCTGATGGCAAAGTGGTTATGGAGTTTACTGGGAAAGATCTAGTTAAGGGTGAGCCTGATGCTTCTTCTTTCCCCTCAGGAGGCCTTAGATCTACTTTTGAGGCAAGAGGCTATACAGCATGGGATTGCACTTCTCCAGCCTTCGTAAAGGATGGAACATTATATATTCCAACTGCGTTCTGCTCATATACTGGTGAAATGCTTGACAAAAAGACTCCACTACTACGTTCAATGGAAGCTTTAAATAAGCAAGCAATGAGAATATTGAAGCTTTTTGGAAGTACTGCAACTAGAGTAACTACAACTGTTGGTCCAGAGCAAGAATACTTCTTGGTAGATAGAGAGCTTTGGAGCAAGCGTAAAGACTTGATATTCACTGGAAGAACTCTGTTTGGTACAAAACCACCAAAGGGTCAGGAATTGGAAGGTCATTATTTCGGAAACCTCAAGGAAAGAGTATCGAACTACATGAAGGATCTTGATACGGAGCTCTGGAAGCTTGGTATTGCTGCAAAAACAGAACATAATGAAGTTGCTCCTGCTCAGCACGAACTTGCCCCAATATTTACTACATCCAACATTTCAACTGACCACAATCAGTTAACAATGGAAATAATGCAAAAGGTTGCTATAAGACACAATCTTACTTGCTTATTGCATGAAAAGCCATTTGCAGGAGTTAATGGCTCTGGTAAACACAATAACTGGGCAATGTCTACAAATGATGGACAGAATCTATTGGAACCAGGTTTGACTCCTCATGAAAATATACAGTTCCTTGTTTTCCTAAGTGCAGTAATCAAGGCTGTTGATGATTATCAAGATCTATTGCGTTTGTCAGTAGCTTCAGCAGGAAATGACCATAGACTTGGTGCGAATGAAGCTCCTCCTGCTATAGTTTCTATATTCCTTGGAGACCAATTAACTGATATTCTTACTTCACTCGAAAATGGTAAAGCTAAAGGTAAGAACTACAATACTATACTAGAAACTGGTGTTGCTAGTCTTCCAAATCTACCTAAGGATACTACAGATCGTAACAGAACATCACCATTTGCATTTACTGGAAACAAATTTGAATTTAGAATGCTTGGTTCTTCTGCTTCTATCGCTGGTTGTAACTTTGTATTAAACACAATAGTTGCTGAAGTTCTTCAGAAATTTGCTGATAGACTAGAAATTGCAGATGACTTGACAAACGATATTGGTGCACTAATTTCTGAAACTGTTAAAGATCATAAGCGTATTATATTTAATGGAAACAATTACTCTGATGAGTGGGTTGTTGAGGCAGAAAGTAGAGGTCTATTAAACCTTAAGTCAACTGTTGAATGTATTCCAACCTTTATCAAAGATAAAAACGTAGCAGTATTCGTTAAGCATGGTGTATTGAGCAAATCAGAAATAGAATCTAGATACGAGATACTCCTTGAAAACTATGTTAAGACTATTAACATTGAAGCATTAACTATGATCTCAATGGCTAAAATCGAGATTCTACCTGCTGCATTTAAATTTAGCAAGGAACTTTCAGATACTATAAATTCAGTAAAAGCTACTGGAATGTCTGTTGAAGTTTCTGCACAATCCTCTGTACTAAAGGAGCTATCCCCTATACTAAGCTCATTTGCTTCAAATATTAACTCATTGAAGAAAGCTTTAGATAAAGCAACTACTGAAACCTCTAGTGCACTCAAACAGGCAGATACTTATTTTAAGACAGTTCTTCCTGCTATGGAAGCACTCAGAATTGATGGTGATAAATTGGAAACAATTATTCCAAAAAACATTTATCCATTCCCAACATATGCAGAGCTACTATTTAATATTTAATAGTAACCAATACCAGATTTATGTAAAAAAAGGGACAATGGTGTTCATTAAAAGCACCACTGTCTCTTTTTCTAATTTTCGCTATAACTTTCGCAGTTACAATTAATACTAGTCGCAGGGCTGGTATTAATTGTAACTGCGAAAGTTGAATTCTATTTTCAAAATTTCAATATTACATTAGAAACTGAGGAATATGTATGAAAAAACTTTCCTATATAATTGCAACCTGCCTTCTTCTTCTGGCATCCACATTTTTAATTGCAATGTCAAGTTGGAATAGCTATATAAAGATATTATTAAACTTAATACTATTTATAGCGTATTTTATTTTCACTTTTAGCATAATGTCAAAGATGTGCAAAAAATATATTGATAAAATTAAAAAACTTAAAAACGACTTAAAAAGATTCAATTTTGAAGTTCAGGTTACATCAAGCCAAATATCCTCTGTGTCTGAAAGCATAACTGTTACTCTAGATGAAAATAATGTATTTGCAAACAATGTGTACGATGAAGTAAACGAAATGGCTAGCAATAATAAACTTGTAAACGATAGTATAGACAATACCCTTTCAGAAGTTAAAAACATAATGGATTTATTAAGTCAGGCTGAAGAAATAACTGTTGATATGCTCCAAAAGAGTTCTATTTCTAAAGATACCGTAAAAATAAGTCTAGAGGAAATATTACATATAGTTCAAACAATTAATGGTATACACGAATCTTCAAACAAGACTCTTGTAAATATGGAAAGTCTCAAGAAAACTTCAAAAGAGATCGTACATATTCTAGAAACAGTAAGAAATGTTTCAAAGCAAACTCAGCTTCTGGCTCTTAATGCTACCATTGAATCGGCACGAGCTGGTGAACATGGCAAGGGTTTCGCTGTTGTAGCCTCTGAAATACACAAGCTTGCGGATGATACAGCAAGGTCTGTAGCAGACATTAATTCTCTTATTAAAGCAATTCAAGATGAAGTTGAAAATGTTTACACGGTAGTTAGGGAGAATGCATCACGTGTTGATGAAGGAATATCCTCTACAAAGAACATAGAAATAAATCTTGGAAGAATGGACTCTTCATTTAATGATGTATTTGAAATGATAGATCAAATAAGCTCTATTTCACAAAAAGAGGTGCTTATTGCACAAAGTGTGGGTAATCAGATAAAAGAAGTAGAAGAAGTAGTCTCAAAGACATCAATCTCAGTTGAACAAGTGCAGTCTTCAGTTCATCAACAAAAGCACAATATGGAGGAATTTTCATCAATGGGCTCTACATTAAACGGAGCATCTTCTACATTGGCGGAGCTATTTTCAACTGAAGCTGATAGCCTTGAAGCAATGAGTAATGAAGCTTTAGAGAAGGCGCAGAGTTCTCTATCTCTTATACATGGTGAGATATGCTCTAAGTATGAAATTTTTAGTTCAAAGGATAGTACTGTACACGAAGCTATTCTGAGTGAGTTTATGAAAAAATATAGCTTTGTTGAGGCAGCTTGGACAAATGACCGAAAGGGACGATTTATTTGTTCTATCCCTAAGGCAGGTATTGCTAATGCAATTGTGCGTGAATGGTTTAAACAAAGCATCAAAGGTGAAGACTTTGTTTCATCTATCTACATCTCAGCTATAACCAGAAATCCATGCATAACTGTATCGTCAGCGATAAAAAATTCCAGTGGAGAGATAGTTGGTGTTGTTGGAATAGATATTATAATTAAATAATTTGCATTAATTTATTTATAATTATAATCAAACGATTTACGCTATTTCCTTTAAATTTCTATTTAAATAATTTGCACTAATTCCTTAAAAATTTTATTTAATAATTTGCACTAAATCCTTTAAAAATTCATATAATAAATAGAACATAGAGAGACAATGGCGTCGTTGATGGTTATTGCCTCTTTTGTTTTTAAAAATTTTATTATTTAGCTTTGGAGGAATCAAATTATGTGTTCTATTCTAGGATTAATTAATTTTAAAGACACTACACTTAGTATTGCCCAGGAAGTTCTTAATGAAATGGGATCAACTATGGCTCATAGAGGTCCTGATCAAAATGGTTTCTTTAGAAACAACTATGTTTGCTTTTCACATAACAGACTGGCAGTAATTGATGTGGAAAATGGATTACAGCCCATGACCGTTGTTTTTGAAGGCAAAAGCTATACTATAATTTACAATGGTGAGATATATAATGCTGATGACCTTCGAAATGAACTTGTCGGCAAAGGTGTAAATTTTAGCACTCGCTGCGATACAGAGGTTGTATTATATTCCTACATAGTTTGGGGCATGAACTGCTCAGAAAGACTCAATGGAATCTATGCTTTTGCAGTTTATGATGATTCAAATAAACAAGTTTATTTATCTCGAGACAGAATGGGTGTCAAACCTTTCTTCTATACCTATCAAGGCAATACGCTTATCTTTGCATCTGAGATTAAAGCTATCTTGAAGCACCCACAAGTACGTGCTGAAATAGATAGTGAAGGTATTTGGCAGCTACTTTATCTCTCCCCAATGCGTCCCTCAAATAATGGAATTTTTAAAAATATATTAGAGATTTCTCCAGGCTTTCATGGAATATTCAATGAAAACGGTTTAAATTTATATAATTATTGGAGTTTGAAGGCTTATGACCTAGAGGATAGTGAAGACACTATTATAGAAAAAACCAGATATTATCTGACTGATGCAATTCAAAGGCAATTGGTATCGGACGTTCCACTCTGCACATTTTTGTCTGGTGGACTAGACTCATCTGTGGTTACAGCTATTGCAAGGGCTGACAAAAAAAATGGAGATAGGCTATCCTCCTACTCTTTTGAATATGAAGGAAACCAAAAGCATTTTGCTTCCACTAGCTTTCAACCTGAAAGTGATGATGAATATGCTGTGTGGCTGGCGAACTATCTAGGAACAGATCACACTGTTCTTACCGTAAGTCAAAAGAAAATCGCAGACCTTTTACAAGCCGCAGTAAAGTATAGAGATTATCCAGGCATGGCTGATATTGACTCCTCTTTACTGTATTATTGCAATGAGGTTAAGAAAAGGCATACCGTAGCTCTAAGTGGCGAGTGTGCTGATGAGATATTTGGTGGGTATCCATGGTTCTACAAACCAGAAATGCTAAATCGTGATTTCTTCCCATGGATTCATGACCCAGAATCAAGAGTATTTCTATTTAATTCAGATTTCGCTAAACCAAGTCAGGGCTTTGACTTTGTAAAGCAAATGTATCTTGATAGTAAAAGAGCATGTCCATTAACAGGTACCGAATCAGAAGACATGCGAACCAGTAGAATTGCTACCTGGCTCTCTGTAAATTGGTTCATGACTTCGCTCTTGGAACGCAAGGATCGTATGAGCATGGCAAGTGGACTTGAAGTCAGAGTTCCATTTTCAGACCATAGGATTTTAGAATATGTATATAACGTGCCTTGGAGTATTAAATATAAAAACGGCGTTGAAAAGTCACTCCTTAGAGAAGCGATGAGTGATTGCCTTCCAGAGAGAATTCTATATAGGAAAAAGAGCCCATACCCTAAAACACATAACCCCGAGTATGAAACTATAGTAACAAATATTTTAGAAGAAACTATGTCATCTTCAGACTCAATACTAAAGGATATTCTGCACCCTGATACTCTTCCCCTCTTGCGCTCAGGCAGTAATATTACTTGGTATGGGCAGCTCATGGGGCGGCCACAGCTTATTGCTTGGCTGATTCAGCTGGATTATTGGTTTAAGGAGTATAGGGTAGAGATAGTGTAGTAATAGTTCTTTAAACTATACAGAAAGGCTCCGACTATTAGGTTATAGCGGAGCCTTTTTGTTTTTCGTATTTTAGAACTCAAGTTAATTAAGGCCAAAACATCATCATATCCGTTTAGTTAGAGACTATTGGGGTCTGTAACCTTTATACAACCTATAATGCTGCATCTCCTCTTTCTTTAGTACGGATACGAATGCAATCTTGTAAATCATAAATGAATATTTTACCGTCGCCAACCTCTCCAGTCTGAGAATATTTAATAATAGTATCAGTAATTAAATCTACTTTTTCATCTGTTGACACTAATTCAAGCTTAACCTTAGGAAGAACATTGAGAGAAATCTCATTTCCCCTATAAAACTCTTTCCAACCTAACTGTTTACCAGCCCCCATAACCTGAGTTATAGTAATACCATCTAAATTTATTGCAAGCAATGCTTCTTTGAGTTCTTCAAGCTTGCACGGTCTAATAATTGCCTCTATTTTCTTCATATTAGCCTCCTTGAGCTACTACAATGGTAGCTACATAAAATATTAATTTGATATCTCATAAACGCTATTCTATAATAAATAATGTCAATCCATACCTGTGAAGGAAGGATATGCTGACTCACCATGCTGTGAAATGTCAAGTCCTTCTGCTTCATCCCGTGGCGTTACTCTAATTTCCTTCATTACAGCCTTCACAACGAACATAATAATTATTGTTCCAAGAACAGCAAGAGCGATAGTAACACCAATGCTGATAAGCTGTGCGACAAATAACCTTGTCTCACCATACACTAATCCATCCCACTGTGCAACTGAGTTTATAGAGTTTTTAGCAAATAATCCTGTTGCTATACCACCCCAGATACCTCCTATACCATGGCATCCAAATGCATCTAGTGAGTCGTCGTAGCCGAACTTTGGTTTGATATAACTCATTGCAAAATAACATAATGGGCTAACAGCTGCACCAATAATCAACGAGGCCCATATTGGGACAAAGCCAGCTCCAGGAGTAATAGCTACTAATCCTACAACTGCTCCAGTTGCTGCACCGAGCATAGTGGGCTTTCCTCTTGTAATCTTTTCAACGAGCATCCATGAAAGCAGTGCTGCTGCTGCTGAAGTGTTAGTTGTCAAAAGTGCATGTACTGCTAGTTCCCCACTTCCTAAAGCACTGCCCGCATTAAATCCAAACCAACCAAACCATAATACTGCTGAACCAATAAATACTAAAGGTATATTGTGGGGTTGACTAGAAGTAATCCCGTGCCCTTTTCTTTTACCAAGAATAATTGCAGCAACAAGTGCAGATACTCCAGAGCTTATATGAACAACATTACCACCAGCAAAGTCGATAGCCCCAAGATCTCTTAATATACCACCTACTCCCCACATCATATGTGCAAGTGGGTAATATACAACTAATGACCATAATCCAATAAAAATAAATAGTGCTGAAAACTTCATTCTTTCAACCAAAGCACCGGTAATCAATGCTGGTGTAATTATTGCAAACATCATTTGAAAAGCTGCAAAGAGCGTGTGCGGTATTGTTGCTGCATAATCTGCATTGGGTGCACCTGTAACTCCATTGAAAAAAGCCCAGTCAAAATTTCCAACTACTCCTCCAATATCCTTACCAAATGAGAGTGAATAACCAATCGCCACCCATAGTACCGAAGCTAACCCGCATATAAAAAACGATGACATAATAGTGCTGAGTACATTTTTCCGTTTTACCATTCCACCATAAAAAAGCGCAAGCCCCGGTGTCATAAAAAATACTAGTGCTGTTGAGAATAGTATAAAAGCTGTGTCTCCTGTGTTAATAGTTCCCATAAATAACCCCTCCATGTTTAAATTTTTTAAACAAACTTATTTCCATTTAAATCCTGATTTAAAAATAAAAAACGCCAGATTTCTTTTTGAAATCGGCGCCGTTGCCAAATTAAATACTTTGTTACCTTGTAATTTGGATAGTCAAAATTATAATCAAGTTAAACTAAAAAACGCCAGATTTCGAATATTCGAAACTGGCGTCATTGCCGTTAACTTATAAAATTGATTTTTTATTTCTTAAATAATTCAAATTTGCTATAAATGTATAATAACATAAACATAAGTTGATTTCAATAGTTTTTTGAAATTTATTTTCATTTTTCCTTCATTTTTCCTTTCATCAATTAATCTTTAATTCCTATATTTATTATACCCCCCTTATATAGCGAGTTTCGGCCTACTCTCGTCAGCGAGGCAATATTGCATTTGACGGATTGACTATACGTTTCATTCATTTTTTATCAACACAGTTTTTGAATGAGGTTTTTACTGAATGGTCCAAATAATTAAAAAGGCGAGTTTTGCAAACTTTTCAAATTTGCATAACTCGCCTTTCACTTATTACAACCAACTATTAAATTAGTTCAATATTATTAATCTCAGTGGTGTTACTAAGACTCAATCTTAATTAATTTTTTCTGATTACTTTCCAGTTAATTTACTCCCCAAATCTGTTAATACCGTTTGAATATCTGTAGCGGTAACCTCTGCCTTAGGATTAAAATTACCCTTGTCATCGAGCTTAATAACACCAGAATTTACTACCGCCTTTACTCTATCCTTAGCATACGAACTGACAGAATTCACATCAACTATTTGTGCTTCCTCTCCACTCAATTGCATTCCATTCATGCTAGCTACTTTATACATGATAACAGCAAGTTCTTCCCTTGTAATCTTATTGTTCTCGAAATAGTTACCTTTGCCATCACCTATAATTAATCCGTTTTGCTTTGCAACTTCCAATGGGTTTGGAACACCTGTAATAATAATTTCAAATAATTGTGCTCTTGTGAGGGTTTCCTTTGTGCCTTGAACATCCGTTCCTTGGTCAATAGAAATTATAGTATCATAAAGTTCTTTATTGTCAGTCAATTTTTGCAAACTACCTGCAGTCGAATACGCTCCATTTTTCAAGAAGTTTTCAAGCACTACAGACAAGTCTTTAACATCCTTAACTGTTACTGACTTAATTTCACTTAATATCTTTAATCGATCATCTACTGAATAACCTGAGAGATAGCTGTTTATCGCAGCTGATGCACCAACAAGTTCTCCACTTGGAGCAGAATAATTACTAAATGCTTTTAGGATAAACCTATCTAAATCTGCTTGAGTAATATCAATGTTTTTTAAGAACTCAGGTAATCCCTTGTATATCTCAAAGGTTTCCTTAATATTAGGGTCACGATAAGATGATACCAAAAATCCATTTGAGCTGAAGTTTACAATATTATCGTAAGCACCATTTCCAAATCTAATTTTAGGTGTAGTATAACTTTCATTTATTAATGATTGTATTGGAATAAATTTTCCAGTAAAAGTTGTACCCATTTTTTCATAGGTAGCAGATATCATGTTATATTGAACAGTTGAATCTAATGCAATACCTTCCCTCAGTGCAGGCTTTGGTATTATTGTATAGTCCTGTTTAGTAATGTTTTTCGCAGGCAAAGTATCTGTTATAACCTTTATAGTATCTTCGTATTTCTTTATATTATCCTTATTTCCTGCGAATACAGTTATCATATTAGTTTTATTAAGAACTAGCTCATTAATTCCCTTTAGCTCAGCAACTACAGTCTTTGGATCCGAAGTCAATGTCTTCTCCAACTGTGTTAAGAAATTGTAATATTCTAAGCCTGAAACATAACTTTGGTAATTTGCATTATCATCAAATTGAGCGGAGCTTCTACTCATTTGAATGTATATAGGTGCACTAGTAAACGAAGTTTTCCAGTTTGCTATCAGTGTTTTAACTTTATTAGATATATCCTCATTATTATCAAACTTTGTATTTATGAGAATATCCTTCACAAGCTCTACTTGTTTATCATACTCACCTATCAAACCTCGCCATGATGTTGATAGATATGGCTTAAATTGTTTACTATTTTTTTGCTGAATTGTAGTTAAACTTAATCCAACACCATTTAAATACCTCATGCTAAGCGTACTTAGTTGTTCTTGGGAATATGTTTTTGTGTCAAGACCACCTAATAAGCTGGCATATAGTTGCAAATAGTGAAGTTTTTCTATTGGGACACTAGATGTGTCTATTAGTAAAGAAGTGCTTACTAACTCTCCTACATTTGCTTCAGTTGATAAATTCCTAACACCTTCTGAAGTTAAAGAGTCTTTTATATTGTACTTTTTAATTTCTTCCGGCAGATCTGCAACCTTAACAGCCTGTAATTCTTTCACAATTTCTTGATCTTGTTCCTTACTATTCCACTCATTAAATGATTTGGTTTCAGCAACTATTTTTTCTATCTCTTGCTTGCTCATTCCTGCCTTTAGATCTGATAAATACTTTTGATCCTCAATAGTCACTTTTTCTGCAAGACCAGCTTCAGGTATGGTTGTTACTAACGCAACATGGCTGTTATTTACTAAGTATTTTGTCACCAAACTCTCTAGGTAATGATCCTTTGCTTTAGTCTGAATATCTTTTATACTTTTTATAAAGTTATTCAAATAATTTGTACTACCTGTAGTCGACCATAGTATATCAGCTGACATTGATATCTGAACTCCCAAATTCCCCAGCTCAGTTATATTGGAATAATTTAGTAATGTAGCAGATATCATAGCATCTATTGCCGCTTTATCAAAACCAGTTTTCAATATATCACTTATGCAATTATTAATTATTTTCTCAAATTCCGCTGCTTTACCTTCATCTGCATTTTGTACCGAAAAAGTTAATACAGGCTGAGTTATAGAATCATCATAAGCAACTGATACACTTCCTCCTATCTGTTTTCTATTAAATTCCTGTTTTAATGGAGAAGTCTCAAGATTAAGAAGTGTAGTAATAATACTTAATCCCAATGAATCATCTTGAGAAATATCAGTTAATGCATAGGCATAATCAATTTGAGATGCATTCTTTGTGTTTGATGTAGCCGCCACTGGGAATTTAAACGTCTTTTCAATCTTTTGGCGAGATGGTACTATTTTACCCGTATCTATCTTTATATCTTCTTTATCATATTTTGATAAATAATCATCGTTAATTAGCTTAAGAAACTTTTGATAGTCAAGATTTCCATAAAGTATCATTAATGAGTTTGATGGATGGTAGTATGAATCATGTGTCTTGATAAGTTGATCATAAGTTAAATTCTTTATATCCTCAGGCTTACCTCCTGAAACATTAGACTGTATGTTATTTGGGAAGAGAGCTTCTAAGACATTATAATGAGCTGCAGCAGAAATATTTCCAAGTGCACCCTTCATTTCATTATACACTGTACCAGTAATATTTAGCGGTGCAGCTGCATCAGCCATTTCGTATCTCCAGGCTTCCCTAGAAAATATCTTTTTATCAGTATAAACTGATGGATGGTAAACGCAGTCTAAATATACATCAGTCAATTTGAGTAACTGATTTTCACTCATAGATGATACAGGATAGGTAGTAAAGGTTGGGTATGTATACGCATTTATATATGTACTGTATGTTTGATTTGCAATTGTAAATAAAACATTTTTTAATGGATACTTTTGTGAGCCTGATACTGATATATGTTCAAGAATATGATTAGCACCAGTGTTATCAACAGCAGGAGTTTTGAAGGTTATGTCAAACGACCTGTCAATATCTTTGTTCTGAATATACATAAGCTTTGCGCCTGTTTTTTCATGTTCGAACAAAACAGTCTTTGAATTGATCAAATCCATATTTTCTACTTCTATTGCTTTAAACCCTGAAATGACCTCGCCCACCTGGGGAAGCGGCTTTAGTGTTGTTTCAGCTGCATTTACATCAATAGTTAGTTGAAAGCACATAGTTAAAATCAGACATAATGCTAGTGTTAATGAAAGTATTTTTTTCATTATTAAGTCTCCTTCGGTTATTAAAATTTTTGTTAAGCTTCAATTGATTTACTATTTTTCCCACATGTTCAATTATACGTATGCGTTAATTTTTTGTCTAATTTCCTTTTTGAAACTTTTGTAAGTAACTAAATTTACCATACGCTTAACCATTATTTTACTAATTATTCATAACAAAGTAAATACTTCCTGCACAAGATGTAGTTCTAATGTCATGAAATGTAACCAAATAACCTTTTCGTTTATAAACTACCTACTAATAATAATAATTGTAGGAATAAATTAAGGATTTAATTTGTTATACTTTTTTACTCTTTTGGGAACTCTAAGAAACAGAGTTAGAGAATTTAGTTAAATCTATTACACTTAACAAGGAGACTAAATTATGCCACAAAATTTAATTGAAAAAACCTTTTTAAAGCCTGTAGAATCATATTGGATAGCGTCTACACCCGAAACTGACTATCCAACCTTACAGGATAACATAAAAACAGATATTCTTGTCGTTGGGGGTGGTATTACAGGAATAACTACTGCGTACCTGCTTCAAAAGGAAGGCTTTGAGGTTGTTATTATTGAAACTAGTCGAATAGCACTATCAACCTCTGGCCATACAACTGCGAAGATAACCTCACTACATGATTTAAAATATTCAAAACTAATAAACCAAATTGGAAGCGAAGGTGCACGGAAATATGGACAAATTAATGAAAATGCTATATCAATGATAGAACAAATCATTTCTGAGAAGAGCATTGTATGTGATTTCAGTAGGCAGCCATCTTTTGTATACACTCAAGATGAAAAGTATCTTGAAAAAATAGAGGAAGAAGTAAACGCAGCTAGTTCTATAGGTTTACCGGCATCGTTTCAAACCTCCCTTCCATTGCCTATGTCAATAGAAGGTTCAGTATGCTTTGATAATCAGGCACAGTTCCATCCCAGGAAATATTTGCTTTCACTTGCTAAAATCTTTGTTGAAAATGGTGGTCACATTTTTGAAAACACCACTGCAATAGATATTCATGAAGATAGAGAGTGTATGACATCTACAAGAAATGGGTTCAGTATCATTTCTACTAAAGTAGTTGTTGCAAGTCATTTTCCATTTTATGATGGTGGTGGATTCTATTCTGCAAGAATGTATCCCGAGCGTTCCTACGGCCTCGCAGTAAAATCCCCTGTAAAAGTCCCTGGAGGTATGTACATTTCATATGAGAATCCGGTGAGGTCTTTAAGAACCCAGCCTCTTGAAAAAGATCAACAGCTTCTTATATTTAGTGGAGAACATCATAAAACAGGACAGGATAGTTGTGAAAAAGACCATTATACTAATTTAATAAAATTTGCTGAAGAAACTTTTTCAGCTACTGATGTCCCTTATCGCTGGTCTGCGCAGGATTATACCGCTATGAATGAAATACCTTTCATAGGCCATATCTCTGGGAACAAACATAATATTTTTATTGCTACTGCCTTTCAGAAATGGGGTATGACTACTAGTACTGTTTCTGCAATGATTATTAAAGATATTATTACAAATGGTAAAAGTGATGTTGAAGAGATATTTAGACCTTCAAGATTTACACCCGTTGCTTCAGCTAAAAACTTCATAAAAGAAAACCTTAATGTTGCTGATAATCTTATATCAGGTAAGCTACAATCACTTCCATTTGAGATTAACTTAGAGCTTGGTGAAGCAATGGCAGTAGAAGTAGAGGGTAAAAAAGCAGGTGCTTATCGAGACATGGATGGTAATGTTTTTATAGTAGATACTACTTGCAAACATCTTGGCTGTGAGGTTCACTGGAACTCTGCAGAAAGAAGCTGGGACTGCCCTTGCCATGCCTCTAGATATAGTTATGATGGGACTGTAATTGAAGGCCCTGCATTAAAGCCACTAGATAGGATTAGATGATTAACTTTTTGTGTGCCAAAAGAGTAACTTAATTACAAAAGGTAAAGTAATCAAACAGAATAGGAATTGTAGCGAGACAGATAGGTATAAAGAGCCTACTGATTAATATTAAGTTTAGAGCAATTGGTATGCAAAAAACTAGGCAGGATAAATGGAGTTGTTTTTGTTTGGAGCAGATTAAAAAAGACATAAAAAAAGCGCCTATAATAAGCGATTTTACTTTACAGATATAAATAATAATTTGTATCTTTTTGGTTACTCCATTATGTTTTGAATATTCTAAACTATTTTCATTCTAGAATTTTCTAAGGCTTTATACTCATTACAATCTTCACAAGTTAAATTTACAAACTTTAGCTTTTTGATGTCTTTTTCTAGCAGATTGTATATGACAGAGCCACAACTTCTGCATCTTATTGTTTTAAACTTATACAAATTTTTCTCATTTCTCCTTTCACATCTTTTTTTTCGAACATTTCTAGTATAACACA
>Ga0123336_10000325_pt1 | contig 49197 bp, 60 predicted proteins | sample SSSSmetaG_FD_96466 | JGI IMG/M metagenome (GOLD analysis project Ga0123336, IMG submission 96466) | Glacier valley bacterial and archeal communities from Borup Fiord, Nunavut, Canada, to study Microbial Dark Matter (Phase II) - ​SSSS metaG | ecosystem: Environmental > Aquatic > Freshwater > Ice...
GCCGCCACGCTCGAATAGGTCAGCGTCAGCCGCTCCATGTCGACGACCGGCGTCGTGTAGCCGGACGCCACCAGCATGTCGCCGTAGTCGTGCATGTCGGTGAACGGCATGACGTGGCGCCGCGCATCGTGCGGACCCATCGCGGCCGACACCTCCTGCAGCGTATCGGGGCCGAACGCCGAGAAGGCGACCAGGCCGCCGACGCGGGTGACGCGACTCCATTCGGGCAGCACGCGATGCGGCGCCGTGCTCCAGTGCAGCGCGAGGTTCGACCACAGCACGTCCGCGCTCTGCGCAGCGAACGGCAGCGCGCCGAAATCGGCGTTGACGCGCACCGGGCCTTGGGCGCGGCGCAGGAAGCGGGCGACGCCGCCGGCCCGCTCGCCCGGGGCGCGCAGCAGTCGCGGCAACACGGCGTCCACCCCGCAGATCGCCGCCGCGCCGAAGCGCTCCTTCAGCAGCGCGAAGTCGCCTCCCGCGCCGCATCCGAGATCGAGCACCCGGTGCGCGTCGACCCGCACCGTGGTCAGGCGCTCGATCATCCGCCGGCCGACCTCGCGCGCGAGGAAGTCGTCGCCGTCGAGCACGCGCGGCGACGCGAAGTTGCGTCGCATCCGCGACGAGTCGATCGGCAGGCGTTCGGCGTCGTCGGGCGGGCTCATGGGACGTCGGCCGAACGGACGACGCGCCGTGCCCGCGGGCTCGCTAAGCTGGTCCGATGCGGCACCGCCCCATCGTCGATCCGCTCGCGCGCCTGGCGACCCGCTGCGCGACGAGTGCGCTCGACTGGCTGTGTCCACCGGCCTGCGTGCTGTGCACCGCACTCGGCGCGATGCTCTGCAAGGCGTGCCGAGTCGACGCCACGGCCCGGGTGGCGCACGCGTGCCCGCGCTGCGCGATCGCGCTGCCGGCGCAGGCGCGGATGCCGGTTTGCGGTCGCTGCCAGCGACGACGCCCGGCCTTCGATCGCACGCTCGCCGCCGCGTGGTACGCACCTCCGTTCGACCGGCTGATCCAGGGCCTCAAGTACGGCGCGACGCTGGCCTACGCGCCGCTGCTGGCCGACCTGCTGCATGGTCGCGTGATCACGGCAGACATCCCGCACTTCTTCGACGTCGTCCTGCCGGTTCCCTTGTCGCGCGGACGGATGGCCGAACGCGGCTTCAACCAGTCGATCGAAATCGGTCGCATCCTGGCGGACCGCCTCGACCGGCCGCTGGACACGCGAAGCGTGCTGCGCATCGTCGACACCTCGCCGCAGGCGGCGCTGCCGTTCGACGCGCGCCGCCGCAACATCCGCGGCGCCTTCTCGGTGATCGACGGATGCAGGCACACTCTGGTCGGGTCGCATGTCGCCATTGTCGACGACGTCATGACCACCGGGGCGACGCTCGACGAGCTCGCGCGCACGCTCAAGCGCGCAGGCGTCGCGGCGGTCACCTGCCTCGTCGTCGCCCGAACCCCCTGACCGTCGCATCATTCCTTCCCGACTCACCCTCGCATGTTCCACGTCGTCCTCGTCTCGCCCGAGATTCCGCCGAACACGGGCAACGTGATCCGGCTGTGCGCCAACACCGGCGCGACGCTGCACCTGATCGAGCCGCTCGGATTCCCGCTCGACGACGCGCGGATGCGGCGTGCCGGGCTCGACTATCACGAGTACGCGCAGATGCGGGTGCATCGCGACTGGCCGGCCTTCCTCGAGGCGGAACACCCTGCCGCCGACCGGATGTTCGCGTTGACGACACGGGGCACGACCGCGCCGCACGCGGTCGCCTTCCAGCCCGGCGACTGGCTGGTGTTCGGCTCGGAGACCCGGGGACTGCCCGAGGACATCCGCGACGGATTCGATCCGGCGCGCCGCCTGCGACTGCCGATGCGTCCCGACCAGCGCAGCCTCAACCTGTCCAACGCGGTCGCGGTCGTCGTGTTCGAGGCTTGGCGGCAGAACGGTTTCGGCGGCGCAGCGGGCCGCTAATGCTCGTGGCGGGGCGCGCGCGCGAGCAGGTGCCCGAGCGCCTCGCGCGGCGCCAGGCCGTCGAAGAGGATCGCCGCCACCGCGACCGTGATCGGCATGTCGACCCCGAGCCGCTCGGCGCTCGCGCGGATCGCCCGCACGCACTGGACCCCCTCGGCGACGTGTCCGAGCGCCGCCAGCACGGCGTCGAGCGCCTCACCGCGGCCGATCGCCAGTCCGACACGACGATTGCGCGACAGGCCGCCCGTGCACGTCAGGATCAGGTCGCCGACCCCGGTCAGGCCGATCAGCGTCTCGGTCTGGCCACCGAGCGCCACCCCGTAACGCATCATCTCGGACAGGCCGCGCGTGATCAGCGCCGCCCGGGCGTTGGCGCCCAGTTCCAGGCCGTCGGAAATGCCCGACGCCACCGCCATCACGTTCTTGACGGCGCCCCCCACCTCGACACCCATCACGTCCGACGAGCGGTAGACCCGCACCGCGCCGCCGTGCAGCGTGTGGACGATGCGCTCGGCGAGCACCTCGTCGGCCGACGCCGCGGTCAGCGCGACCGGCAGACCGGCGGCCACCTCGCTGGCGAAGCTCGGACCCGACAGCGCGGCGGCGGGCACGCCCGGCAGGACTTCGGCGATCACCTGGTGCGGCAACAGATGGGTCTCGGCCTCGAGGCCCTTGCAGACGCAGACCACCTGGCGCGGCCGCATCGCCGCGAGCGCGAGGCCGGTTTCGCGCAGACCCGAGACCGGCGTCGCGAGCACGATCAGTTCGGCATCGCGGACCGCCTCGGCGAGGTCGTTGGTCACGACCAGGTCCGCGGGCAGCTTGAATCCCGGGAGATAACGGACGTTCTCGCGCGAGGCGCGCAGCGCTTCCGCCTGCGCGACGCTGCGCACCTGGAGCGTGACGTCGTGACGACGGGCGGCGATCAGCGCGAGTGCGGTGCCCCAGGCGCCGGCACCGACGATCGAGATGCGCATCTCAGGACGCGCCGGTCACACGCCACCGCGAAACGCAGATCCCGCGGGTCGGAAGCGGCGCAGCCGCGATCCGCCGGAGGGCGTTCACTCGCCCCACACGCTGCCGACGCGCACGAAGCCGCTCTGGCCTTCGCGGTGCCGGACGGCGACCCAGCCCGACGCCGGAGCACCGGCCAGTTCCATCAGCACGCCGGGCTGGACCCGGAAGACCACCGGCGCGTTGTCGTCGGCGGCGGCGTGCACCTGGACTGGCGCCGGGTCGGTGGCGACGACCGTGCGTCGATCCGCGAGCGCCTTCTTCTCGATCCACGACAGCGCCCCGGCCGAATCGCGCACCTTGATCCAGTCGCTCTGCGCGAAGACGAGTTCGAGTGGCATGCCGCGCGGCGCGATCGCGAGGCGATTGCCGCGCAGCGTCGGCGCGTCGTAGAGGATGGCCGGCTCGCCACCCACCGACTTGTAGTCAACCGCCCATGCCGCCGCCGACATGCCGACGGCGAGCGCCGCGACCGCCCGTTGCCCGACGCGACGAAGACCCGCCCCGTTCGCCATGATCGACGCTTACTGCAGCGGGGCGCCGGCCGGGCTGACCAGCGACTGCTGTTCGGCCGCGAGCGCGGCCTTGCGCTGGTTGAAGAAGGCCTCGAAGTTGATCTCGGCGAGGTGGATCGGCGGGAAGCCGGTGCGCGTGATCAGGTCCGACAGGTTGGCGCGCAGGTACGGATAGACGATGTTCGGGCAGACGATGCCCAGCAGCGGCTCGAGCTGCTCGGCCGGCACGTCGCGGATCTCGAAGATCCCGCCCTGCTTGGCTTCCACGAGGAACGCGACCTGATCCTTGACGCGGGTGGTGACGGTGACCGTCACGGTCACTTCGAAGATGCCGTCGAGCACCGGCGCGTTCGACACGTCGAGCTGCACTTCGACGTTCGGCGCCTCGGTCTCGAGGAAGATCTGCGGCGCGTTGGGGATCTCGAGCGACGCGTCCTTGAGGTAGATGCGCTGGATGTTGAAGACGGGTTGCGTTGCTTGCGTGTTGTCAGCCATGGTGGTCGTTGTCGTTGATTTGCGAGGTGCAGAAGGTCTGCACGGGGTAGTCGGTCCGCGCGGGACCGGACGGCGATCAGGCGGCCGTGCCGCCGGCCGGAGACAGCAACGGCGCAAGCTTGCCGGCACGATCGAGCGCCGCGAGGTCGTCGTAGCCGCCGACATGGAAGTCGCCGATGTAGATCTGCGGCACGGTGCGGCGGCCGGTCTTGGTCATCATGTCCTGGCGTGCCGCCGGATCGAGGTCGATGCGGACCTTGTCGATTGCGTCGACGCCCTTGGAACGCAGCAATCGCTCGGCCATCACGCAGAACGGGCAGACAGCGGTGCTGTACATCGTGACGGGGGCGGTCATGGGAGCTCCTTCAATCGATCCGGCGATGGCGTCCCGGAGACGACCGCAGGTTCGACGGACGCGATGGAATCGTTGGCGCTGACTTCGGCAGCGGCCGGCACGACCGGCACGTCGCGGGCCGCCTTCGCAGCCCGGTTGCGGTTGTCGTTCTTCGCCTTACGCGTGAGTTCCTTCGGCGCCGACTTGCCGTTGTCGCGTCCCGGCTGCACGAGCGGCAGCGACGCGCCGCGCCAGGCCGAGACACCGCCCGCCAGCGAATAGGCTTCCTCGAAACCCTGCGCCTTGAACGTCGCGATCGCACTCGATGAGCGCTGTCCTGCGTCGCAGACGATCACGACCGGCCGCGCCTTGAAGCGGGCGAACTCGCCCGCGCGCTCGGCGAGGGCCGTGAACGGCAGGTTGCGCGCCCCGGCCAGCGAGCCGGCGGCGAAGTCCTTCTCTTCGCGCACGTCGACCACGATGGCATTGCGGTGGTTGATCAGCTGCGTCGCTTCGAGCGGGCTCACCGAGGTCGATCCGCCGCCCTTCTTCAGCAGCGGCCAGAGCAGCAGCCCGCCGCTGACGAGCGCGATCGCGATGAGAAAGATGTTGTCGAGGATGAATTTCACGGGGCGGCGCAGACGTCGGCGATATGCCCGCGACGGCTGCGGGCGGAGATTAAGGGACTGGCCGAGCGAACCGTGCAGCAGCGCAGCGGATCGGAGCAGCGGGCGAACCGGACCCGTCGAAGCATACCGATCCAGGAGCCGACGGTACCGGTCATCGGGAACCGTCGGTCGCGCATTATAAAATACTCGGCGCGCATTCTCCCGGCTGGTCGATCACGGCCGGTCACGGTCAACCGTCTCCCCGTCCCAACCGACCGTCGTCGTCGTCGACGACCCCAGCCCACCATGTACACACTCGTTCTGCTTCGCCACGGCGAATCGACCTGGAATCGCGAGAATCGATTCACCGGCTGGACCGACGTCGACCTCACCGAACAGGGCCGCGCCGAAGCGAAGGAGGCCGGTCGGCTGCTCAAGGCCGAGGGCTTCGATTTCGACCTCGCGTTCACCTCGGTGCTCAAGCGCGCGATCCGCACGCTGTGGACCGCGCTCGACGAGATGGACCGCATGTGGATCCCGGTCACGCAGTCGTGGCGCCTGAACGAGCGGCACTACGGCGCGCTGCAGGGGCTCGACAAGGCCGAGACGGCCGCCCAGTACGGCGACGAGCAGGTCCTGGTCTGGCGCCGCAGCTACGACACGCCGCCCAATCCGCTCCCGCGCGACGATCCGCGCGCGAGCTTCGACGATCCGCGCTACGCGGGACTCTCGCCCGATCAGATCCCGCTGACCGAATGCCTGAAGGACACCGTGGCGCGCGTGTTGCCGTTCTGGAACGACAGCATCGCGCCGGCGATCCGTGCCGACCGGCGCGTCCTGATCACCGCCCACGGCAACTCGCTGCGGGCGCTCATCAAGCACCTGGACGGCATCGGCGACGACGAGATCGTGTCGCTCAACGTCCCCACCGGACAACCGCTCGTGTACCAGCTCGACCGGGACCTCAAGCCGCTCGACAGCCGCTACCTGGGCAACGCCGACGAGATCGCCAAAGCGATGGCCGCGGTGGCGTCGCAGGGCAAGGCCAAGGCCGCCTGAACGCCTCGCCTCGCCGGCACCGCGTGCGCGCATGACCGCGACGCGGGCCGCACGCCCTTCCGGACGTCTCCTGGCGTACGCCGCGGCCTGTGCGCTGCTGGGCGCCTGCCTCGTCGCGCCGCCCGCATCCGTCGCCGCGCCGACGAAGGCCAGGAAGGGCGAGGCGTCGACGCAGCGGAAAGCGGCGAAGAAACCGGCGACCCGCAAGCCGATCCCCAAGACCGACACCGGCGACGCCGCCCCGCCGTCGAGCGGCGATCCGCAGAAGGACCAGGCGCGCCAGACGAGCGAACGCGATCGGCTCACCGTACGGATCGCCGAACTGCGCAAGCAGATCGCGGCCGGCGAAAGGTCGCGCAGCGGCGCGGCGTCGGCGCTGGCGAAGGCCGAGCGGGCGCTGGCCGACGTCAATCGCCGGCTCGACGAGCTGGCACAGCGTCAGAAGGCCACGCAGGACCTGGTCGCCACGCTCGATCGGCAGCGGGCCGGAACAGAAGGACAGATCGCCGCCGGACAGGCCGGGTTCGGCCGGACGATAACGGCGCTCTACGCGAATCGCGCCCAGGACCCGCTGCGGACCTGGCTCGCCGGCGGCGATCCGAACGCTGCCGTGCTGGCCGACGGCGATCTCGAGTACGTCGCCCGCGCAGAGATGGCCGATGTCGAGGCGCTGCGCACGCGCGCCTCCGACCTGCAGGCACGGCGCCAGCGCGCGGACGAAGACAGTCGCACCCTGAGCCAGCAGGCCGATGCCCAGAAGACCGCCCGCGAGGCGCTGGCCAGCAACCAGGCGGCACAACGCCTGGCGCTGGAGAAGCTCTCGCAGCAGCTCGTCGACCAGCGCAACACGGCGAACGCGCTCGAGGCAGACGAGAAGCGCCTGAGCCGCGTCGTCGAGCAGTTGCAGAAAGTGATCGAGCAGAAGGCGGCCGAGGAACGCGCCCGTCGTCTCGCGGCCGCGAAGCGGCAGGCAGAGCAGGAAGCGGCGGCGGCCCGCAAGAAAAGCGGCTCGTCCCCGTCGAAGAAGCGCGAACCCGCGCCCCCGGTCCGCGTGGAACCGGAGCCCGACGAAGCGCCGGGCTCCGGGGCCTTCGCACAGCTGCGCGGGCAGTTGCGCCTGCCCGTGCGCGGTGCGGTCACGGGGCGCTTCGGTGCCGCCCGCGGCGGCAGCGGGGCCACCTGGAAGGGTCTGTTCGTGAAGGCGGACGCGGGCGCGGACGTCCGCGCGGTCGCCGCGGGGAAAGTGATCTACGCGGACGACCTGCGCGGCTTCGGCAACCTGCTGATCGTCGACCACGGCAACCAGTACCTGTCGATCTACGCCAACAACGACGTGCTGCTCAAGCGGGCCGGCGATCCGGTGCAGGCCGGCGAGTTGGTTTCGCGGGCGGGCAACAGCAGTGGGGACGATCAGACGGGTCTATACTTTGAACTCCGTTTTCGCGGCCGCCCGTTCGATCCGACCCCGTGGATCGGCAGCCGTTGAATCTGCGGCGGACAGGCGCACGCAATCCCACAAGACGACCGTCCTCCCACCGAGCACATGTCACAGAATGACCGATCGCCGGCACGGAAGATGCGTGCCATGGTCGATGTGGTGCACGATGCGCGGCTGCGTCGCGTTGATTATTGATCGTTTCCCGATGAGCCGGACTCCGGTCCATCGTCCGCTCGAATGAAGTTGCGCTGCCTTTCCAAGAGACGTCCATGCGGAAATCCCTGAAGAACATCGGCCTGATCTCCACCGGCGTGCTGGCCGGCGTGCTGCTGTCGCTCGGCATCACGGCGACCGCGCAACGCGCGTCGGACGGACGTTCTCCGCTGCCGATCGACGAAATCCGTCAGTTCACCGACGTTTTCGGCGCGATCAAGAGCAGCTACGTGGAGCCGGTCGACGACAAGAAGCTGATCACCGAGGCCATCAACGGCATGGTGTCGGGCCTCGATCCGCACTCGGCCTATCTCGACGAGAAGGCCTTCAAGGACCTGCGCGAGACGACCGTCGGTCGCTTCGGCGGCCTCGGCATCGAGGTCGGTCGCGAGGACGGCGTCGACGACGGCTCGGGCTTCATCCGGGTGGTGTCGCCGATCGAAGGCACGCCTGCGTTCCGCGCCGGCATCAAGTCGGGCGACCTGATCGTCAAGATCGACGACGCCAACGTCAAGGGTCTCAAGCTCAACGACGCGGTCACCAAGCTGCGCGGCGCGCCGGGCACCAAGGTCACGCTGACGATCGCCCGCAAGGACGTCGGCACGCCGATCGTCGTGCCGCTGATCCGCGAGGAGATCAAGGTCCAGAGCGTGCGCGCCAAACAGGTCGAGCCGGGCTACGGCTACCTGCGCGTGTCGCAGTTCCAGGACCCCACGGTCGCCGACCTCGCCTCCAAGATCAACGAGATGTACAAGACGGGTCCGCTCAAGGGCATCGTGCTCGACCTGCGCAACAACCCGGGCGGCGTGCTGCCGGGCGCGATCGGCGTTTCCGCGGCGTTCCTGCCGAAGGATTCGCTCATCGTCTCGACGCGCGGCCAGATCCAGGAAGCACAGGGCAAGTTCTTCGCGACCCGCGACGAATACCAGCGTGGCGGCGACGACGTGCTCAAGGACCTGCCTGCCGCGATCCGCGACGTGCCGATGGTGGTGCTGGTCAACGGTGGCTCGGCCTCGGCGTCCGAGATCGTCGCCGGCGCGCTGCAGGACTACAAGCGCGCCAAGATCGTCGGCACGACCACGTTCGGCAAGGGCTCGGTGCAGACCATCCTGCCGCTGCCGCCGGAGCGCAAGACCGGCATCAAGCTGACCATCTCGCGCTACTACACGCCCAACGGACGATCGATCCAGGCCACCGGCATCGTCCCCGACTACGTCGTCGACGACACGGCCGAGGGCAATATCTTCGCGTTCCCGCGCGAGGCCGACCTGGAGCATCACCTGAACAACCCGGAGCAGGCCGCGGCCGCCGCAGCCGCCGAGAAGAAGGACGCCCAGTCGCCTGAAGAGAAGAAGGCGGAAGACGCCCGCCGCGCCGCCGCGCTGAAGAAGCCGATCGAGTTCGGCTCGAAGGACGACTACCAGCTCCAGCAGGCGCTGCATCTGCTCAAGGGCGAGCCGGTGGAGACCAAGAAGATGACCGCAGCCGTCTCGCGCGACCAGCTCGAGGCCAAGGCGCCGACGCCCGCCACCCCCGCGACGAAGCCCTGATCCCGTATCGCTTCGTCCCCAGGGCCGCCGACCAGCGGCCCTTTTTCATGGGCCGGCGAATGACGCCATGAACGACCAACAGCTGCTGCGTTACTCGCGGCACATCCTGCTCGACGACATCGGCATCGAAGGCCAGCAGCGCCTGCGCGACGCGCGCGTCCTGGTGGTCGGTGCGGGGGGGCTCGGCTCGCCCGCGGCGATCTACCTCGCCGCCAGCGGCGTGGGCCGGCTGACACTGGTCGACGACGACACGGTCGACCTCACCAACCTGCAGCGGCAGATCCTGCACGGGACGCCCGACATCGGTGTGGCGAAGGCGATCTCCGGCGCGAACGCGCTGCAGCGGCTCAACCCCGACGTCGAGGTCGTTCCGATCATCGCGCGCCTGGACGGCGAGCGGCTGACGGTCCTGGTAGGCGACAGCGACGTCGTCCTCGACTGCAGCGACAACTTCGCCACGCGCCATGCGATCAACCGGGCGTGCGTCGCGGCCGGCGTGCCGCTGGTGTCGGGCGCCGCACTGCGCTTCGACGGCCAGATCGCCACCTTCGACCTGCGCCGGAGCGCGACCGAGGGGACCCGCGCGCCCTGCTACGCGTGCCTGTTCCCCGAAAGCGACGAGGTCGAGGAGGTGGCCTGCTCGACGATGGGCGTCTTCGCGCCGCTGACCGGCATCGTCGGCGCGATGCAGGCGGCCGAGGCCGCCAAGATCCTCGTCGGCCTGCCATCGTTGTCGGGTCGGCTACAGATTCTCGACGCGCGGACGATGGAATGGCAGACGATCGCGCTCGACCGCGATCCGGACTGTCCGGTGTGCAGTCCCCCGGGCTGACGTCGCGCGCGGCTGTCTCCGGATCGCCACTCGACGTCGTCTCTTTTCTTGCCCACTTCCGGGTGGTCGCGTAAAAGCGTTGGCGTTCCATTCCTCGTTGCAATCCTGATCCCTGCTCCCCATGCTCGCTCGCACGAAGGCCTTCGTGAAGTCGCTGCTCGCCAGACGCCATCAGGCGAAGCGCGCCGACGCGCTGCGCGCGAGCCGGCGGCTGATCACGAAGACCGAGTTGCGCAGCGGCCTCGAGTCGCTCGGCATCCGCGCGGGCGACACCGTGATGCTGCATTCGTCGCTCAAAAGCATCGGCTACGTCGACGGCGGACCGCGCACGGTGCTGGAAGCGCTGGTGGACGCGGTCGGGCCGTCCGGTACGCTGGTCGTGCCGACCTACTGGCTCCCCGGCGGCACGATCCTCGCCACCTGCAAGCTCGACGGCTACGTGTTCGACCCGCGCAAGCACGGCTCGCACCTCGGCCGCCTGCCGTCGGAGTTCCTGACCTTCGACGGCATCGCGCGGAGCATCCACCCGACCCACTCGGTCGCGGCGATCGGCCGCCATGCGCGCGACGTGACCGAACGCCATCACCTCGCGCCGTCGATCTTCGGCGAGGGATCGCCGTGGGAGCGCGTCCACGCGCTGGACGGCAAGGTCATCGGGCTCGGGATCTCCATGGGACCGGTGACCTTCTATCACCTGATCGAGGACCGGATGCTCGATCGCTTTCCGCTGCCCGTGCGCCTCGACACCGAATACCGCCTGCCGTGTCTCGACTGGAACGGCCAGCGCGTCGAGGTGCCCGTCGTGCCGCTCGACCCCCGCTTCATGCCGCAGCGGATCGACGCGCCCAAGCGCGACGACCTGCGCGACTACTTCCGCGACGAGTTCGACGCGCGGGGGCTGCTGTCGTGGGCAGACGTCGGCGAGGGAAGGTCGTGGTCCATCCCGGCGCGCGACTTCGCGGCCCACCTCGAGACGCTGATCGGCGAGGGCATCACCTGGTACTCGACCGCCGAAGAACTCGCACGACGGCCGATCCGGCCGCGTGCCGACACAGGGATTTCATGAACCACTGGATCGCCCACGCGAAGGACCGTCTCGGCCTTTCGTTCCACGAACCGCAGTCGATCGAAACGCATCTGGCCGCCGCGGCCGAATGGCTCCTCGAAGCGCAACGCGCCACGCCCGACGACGGCGTGGCCCACTCGTACAACATCAAGACCGGCGGCTGGATGGCCTCGTATCCGGAGACCACCGGCTACGTGATCCCGACGCTGTACGACTACGCGCACCACTTCGACAAGCCGCAGTACCGCGACGCCGCGCTGAAGATGGCGCGCTGGGAGGTCGCCGTGCAACTGCCCGACGGCGGGGTCCGCGCCGGCACGATGGCCGCTGAGATCGTCGCGCCGACCATCTTCAACACCGGCCAGGTGCTGTTCGGACTCGCGCGCGCCGCGAAGGAGAGCGGTGACGCCACGATCCACGACAGCCTGGTGCGCGCCGCCGACTGGCTGGTGGCCGCGCAGGACGACGACGGCTGCTGGCGTCGCTTCGTCTCGCCGTTCGCGCATTCGCAGAACGGCACCTACAACACGCGCAGCGCGTTCGGGCTCGTGCGGGCGCACGAAGTCGTCGGCGACGCGCGCTACCTCGATTCGGCCGATCGCAACGTGCACTGGGCGCTGTCGACCGCGCTGGCCAACGGCTGGCTGCCCGGCAACTGCCTGACCACCAATCCCGACGACCGCGCGCTCACGCACACGATCGCGTATTCGATCCGCGGCATCCTCGAGGTCGGGGTCGCCACCGAGAACCCGACCTACATCAAGGCCGCGCTGTCGATGGCGCGGCGCGTGGCCGACCGGCAGAACGCGGACGGTTCGCTGTCGGGCTACTTCTCGCCGCAGTGGGAGCCGCTGTGCGACTGGAGCTGCGTGACCGGCAACTCGCAGATGGCGCTGAACTGGTACCGCATCGCCAAGGCCACCGGCGAGACCGACCTGATGACGCACGCCCGCGCCGCCAACCGCTTCAACATGCGCATCCAGAAGCTCGATGGCCCGCTGACGATGCGCGGCGCGATGAAGGGCTCGCACCCGGTCGGCGAGGACTACATGCAGTGGAAGTTTCCCAACTGGGCGACCAAGTTCTTCATGGACGGCCTGATGTTCGAGCGGCTGTTCGACCGCATCGACAACATCGGGTAGATCCGCGTCAGCGCATCGCTTGCGGCGATGGCCTGGCGTCGACGGCGGTCAGGCTCGACAGGAAACGATCGGCGTTCTGGAAGCCGATCACGCTGGCCTCGGCCAGATGCCTGCCGTCGCGGTCGAAGAAGACGATGCCGGGCGGCCCGAACAGCTTGAACCGCTTCAGGAGCGCCCGGTCGTCGTCGTCGTTGGCGGTGACGTCGGCCTTGAGCAGCACGAACTCCTGCATCCGCGACGCGACGCGCGCGTCGGTGTACGTGAACTTCTCCATCTCCTTGCACGACACGCACCAGTCGGCATAGAAGTCCAGCAGGACCGGCTTGCCGGCCGTCGCGATGCGGCGATCGAGCTCCGCCACGCTCTTGACGCGCTCGAACGGCAACGCGGATTCGGCGGCGACCGACGTCGCGGCGCTGCCATCCTGTCGCCCGAACTGGCCGAGCGGACGCAGCACGTCGCGACCGCCGCTGGCCAGCCCCACGGCTTCGACCACGCCGAAGACCATCAGCATCACGCCCATGCCCTTGGCCAGTCGATGGGCGCCGCGCGCATCCGGACCCAGCGGATCGAACACGCGCAGGAACACCGCCGCGACGATCGCGAGGACCGCCCAGGCCGCCATCACGAGCCAGCCCGGCAGCACCGGCGTGACCATCCACAGCGCGACGGCGATCAGCAGCACGCCGAAGGAGTGCTTGACCGTCTCCATCCACGCGCCCACCCGCGGCAGCAGCGACCCGGCCGACAAGCCGACCAGCAGAAGCGGCACGCTCATTCCGACGGCGAGCGAGAACAGCGCGACGCCCCCGATCACGACGTCCCGCGTCTGGCTGATGTACAGCAGCGCGCCGGCCAGCGGCGCGGCGACGCACGGCCCGACGATCAGCGCCGACAGGGCCCCCATCGCGAACACGCCGGCGAAGCGGGCGACCGACAGGCCACTGCGGCCGCTGCCCGTGCTGCCAACGCTGCCCGACCACTGCGCGAGTCGCGCCTGGACACCGGCCGGCACCTGCAGCTCGTAGAAGCCGAACATCGACAGCGACAGCAGGACCAGCAACGCAGCGAAGGTGCCGAGCACCAGCGGCGTCTGCAATGCCGCGGCGAGGCCTTCGCCCGCGAGGCCCGCGGCGATGCCGAGCAGCGTGTAGACCAGCGCGAGACCGAGCGAATATGCGACCGCCAGCAGAAGACCGGTCATGCGCGTGGGCATGCGGTCCGCACCGGCCTGGCCGACGATGATCGACGACAGGATCGGCACCATCGGCAGCACGCACGGCGTAAAGGCCAGCAGCACGCCGAGCCCGACGAAGAGCAGCGCGATCCAGCCGTAGTTGCCGCCCTTGAGCGTGCGCTCGATGCGCGAGGCGTCGTCGAAGGCGGTCGCCGGACCGGAGCCCACGGCCGCAGGCGTCGAACCGGCGCCGGTCAGCGTCGCCTTCGCCTCCTGCGGCGGATAGCACAGACCCGCGTCGGCACATCCCTGCGAGGTCGACAGCAGCGTCACCGGGCCGGTCGCGCCGCTGACCGGGATGCGCACTACCACCTCCTGGCGATAGTGCTCGACGTCCTTCTGGAACGTCTCGTCGAACTTGATCTCGCCTTTCGGGAACACCGGCTCGCCGAGCGTGGCGCCGCCGGACGTGGCCGGGTCGAGCGCGAACTTGAAGCGCTCGCGATAGAGGTAGTAGCCGTCGGCGATCCGGTAGCGGACCTCGATCGCGCTGGCGACCGTGCGGGCACTGAACACGAAGGCCTTGTCGGGCTCGAGGAACGCAGCCTGAGCGTTGGGCAAGCATGCGAAAGTGACCAGTAGAGCGACCAGCCATGAAATAGCGCGCCGCAAAGGGCCGGCTCCGCATCCGCGGGACGGACGACGGTCGTGCATCGGGAGATCGATCGGAATGACGGAAGAGTCCATGGAGCGGAGACATTACGGCGGCATTACGACCGCGGGAAAGATCGCTTCGTTCACTTTAGCAGCCGGCGACGCGTGACCGTCACGGCCCACCAGTATCCGCCGATCGAGTAGGCGACCAGAATTGCGAGATCGAACAACGGCTTGTCCGGCACGCGGCCGAGGATCAGCGGACGCACCAGGTCGACGGCGGCCGTCAGCGGCAACCACTGCGCACCGGCCTGCACCCAGCCCGGCAACTGCGTGAACGGAAAGAACACGCCCGACAGGAACCACATCGGCGTGACGACGATCGTGAAGTAGTAGGTGAAGAAGTCGTAGTTCTTCGCGTAAGCGTTGACGACCAGTCCGAGCGCGGCCGCGGTCAGGCCGATCACGAACAGCAGCGGCAGCACGAGCAGCATCGACCACTCGCGCGACAGGCCGAGCGCGAATATCACGAGCAGGATGGCCACGCCGGTGAAGACGCTCTTGGTCGCGGCCCAGATCAGTTCGGCCATCAACACGTCGTCGAGCGACAGCGGCGCGTTCATCATCGCCTCCCAGCTCTTCTGGATATGCATCCGCGTGAACGCGGAATAGAGCGATTCGAAGGTCGCCGCGTTGAACGCGTTCATGCAGATCGACCCCGACGCCAGGAACACGATGTAGCGCACGCCGTCGATCGGCGCGAGCAGGCTGCCGAGGCCGTAGCCGAATGCGAACAGCGTGATCAGCGGCTCGGCGATGTTGCCGAACACGCTCTGCGCGAGAAGGCGCTTCCAGACGAGGTAGTTGCGCCGCCAGATCGGCACCCACCGGAGGCTGACATCGGGCAACGCGGAATGGGCGACGTCGGTCATCGCGACATTATGCTGTGGCGTCGCGCGACTCGCGCTTCCAACCGACACCCTCGCATGCCTTCCTTCGGTCACGCCCTCCTCGCCGAATTCCCGCTCGAGCGGGACGGCATCTACCTGAACCACGGCACCGTCGGCGTCACGCCGCTGGCCGTCATGCGGGCGCGCGCCGCGATCCTCGAGGAGATCGAGCGCCACCCCGCGCGCTTCATGCTGCGCGACCTGATGTCGCTCGACGCGACCACGGCCGCCACGCCCGGCGACGGCGTGCTGCGCCTGCGCGCTGCGGCGGCGCGGATCGCGGCGTTCCTCGGCTGCCGGTCCGACGGGCTGGTCTTCGTCGACAACGCGACGTCGGGCATCTGCGCCGTGCTGCGCTCGCTCGACCTGCGGCCCGGCGACGAGATCCTGCTGCCCGACCTGGCCTATAGCGGGATCCTGCGCGCCGCGACCTTCATCGCGCGCGAACGCGGGGCCGTCGTCACGACCTTCGCGCTGCCGTTCCCCGCATCCACGCCCGAACGCATGGTCGACGCCCTCGCCGAGGCCATCACGCCGCGCACCCGCGTCGCGCTGCTCGATCACGTCACGTCGGAGACGGCGCTGGTGATGCCGCTGGCCGCGATGGCGTCGCTCTGCCGCGCGCGGGGCGTGGCCGTGCTGGTGGACGGCGCACACGCGCCGGGCGCCATCGCGGTCGACATCGCAGGGCTCGGCGTCGACTGGTACGTGGCGAACCTGCACAAGTGGGCGTTCGCGCCGCGCGCGACCGGCGTGCTGTGGGCGGCGCCGCATCGACGAAGCGACCTGCATCCGACCGTGATCTCGTGGGGCGTGACCCACGACGACTGGCTCGCCGAGTTCGACTGGACCGGCACGCGCGATCCGTCACCGTGGCTGGCCGCGCCGGCGGGCATCGACTTCATCGAACAGCGGCTGGGAACTGATGCGATGCGCGCGTACAACCACGCGCTCGCATGGGAGGGCGCGCAACGCCTGGCGATGCGCTGGGACCGGCCGTTCGACACCCCCGAGGCGATGGTCGGCTGCATGGTCGCAGTGCCGCTGCCGGAGCGCCTCGGCCCCGCCGACGCCGCCAGCGCCCAACGCGTGCGCGACCGGCTGCTGTTCGACCATCGCATCGAGGTGCCGGTGCTCGCCAGCAGCGGCCTCCTGTGGGCCCGGCTATCGGTGCAGGTCTACAACGAGGCCGGCGACATCGATCGGCTTGCGGAGGCGGTCGAGACCCTGCGCTAGTCGCGCATCTCGCGGCCCGTCAGCTTGAGGAACACGTCCTCGAGATTGGCGGGTCGATGCAGGTAGCGCAGGCCGCTTCGCGTCGCGAGATGATCGAGCAGGGTCTGCGGCGCGTCGGTGTAGCAGAACACGGTCTCGCCGCTGGTCTCGAGTCGCGCCGACAGGCTGGCTCCTTCGCTCTCGCCCCACGCCTTCGCGCCGTCGCCGTACACCTCGACCACGCTCGACTCGATGTGCTCGGCGATCAGCGCGCGCGGCGTGCCTTCGGCGATCTTCGTGCCGACGTCGATCACGGCAAGACGGTCGGCCAGTCGCTCGGCCTCGTCCATGAAGTGCGTGGTCAGCAGGATGGTCTTGCCGTCCGCGCGCAGGCTCTTGAGGCGATCCCAGATCAGGTGGCGCGCCTGCGGGTCGAGACCGGTCGTGGGCTCGTCCATGAAGATGATGTCGGGATCGTTCACCAGCGACCGCGCGAGGGTCAGCCGCCGCTTCATGCCGCCCGACAGTTCGCCGATGCGCGCATCGGCCTTGGCAGTCAGGCTCGCGAACTCGAGCAGCGACGGGATGCGCGCGCGGATCGTGGCGTCCGACAAGCCGAAGTAGCGGCCGTAGACGAGCAGGTTCTCGCTCGCGGTGAAGTCCGGATCGAGGTTGTCCATCTGCGGCACGACCCCCACGCGGATGCGCGCCTCGCGGCCCTTCGATGGAACCGGGAGTCCGCCGAGCAGGATCGTGCCCGCGTCGGGCGCGGTCAGGCCGAGGCACAGCCGCAGTGTGGTGGTCTTGCCGGCGCCGTTCGGGCCGAGCAGTGCGAAGCACTCGCCACGCTGGATCGTCAGGTCGAGGCCGCGGACGACCTCGACCGCACCGAACTGCTTCCGCAGGCCGTGGATCTCCAGCACGGGCCGAAGCGCAGTCGACGCAGGATCAGCGTCCATCGCGCCGTTCACGACGCGTGCAAGACAACGGCGCCCGAACCCACCGAGCGCCGCCGATCTTTTCCCGCGTCGACCACGACAGCGAGCATCGACACGCCGGCCGGGCGCATCGCGTCGCGGCCGCGTCAGGCCGCTTCGGGGACTTCGCTGGGTTCCGGACGGTCGACCAGTTCGACGAGCGCCATCGGCGCGTTGTCGCCGACGCGGAAGCCGAACTTCAGGATGCGCAGGTAACCGCCGTTACGCGTCTTGTAGCGCGGGCCGAGTTCGTCGAACAGCTTGACGACCATCTCGCGGTCGCGCAGGCGGTTGAACGCGAGGCGCTTGTTGGCCAGCGTCGGTTCCTTGCCGAGCGTGATCATCGGCTCGAACACGCGGCGCAGTTCCTTCGCCTTCGGCAGCGTGGTCTTGATGACTTCGTGCTTGAGCAGCGCGTTGGTCATGTTGCGGAACATGGCCAGGCGGTGGCTCGAGGTGCGATTGAGTTTCCGCAGTCCGTGACGGTGACGCATGATGAATTTCCTTTTCTAGAATCTTGAAAGACCGACTTCTTCGATCGTCCCGATCACTCGGGCCGCGGTTCGGTTCTACGACGATGAGCACGAAAGGCCACACTCAAAGAAAACACCTGAAACACACAAGGAGTCGACCCGGTGAAACCGGGTCGACGGTCGTCAATGACTTGAAAAGGCTTAAGCCTTTTCAAGTCCCACCGGCGGCCAGTTCTCGATCTTCATGCCCAGCGTGAGACCACGCGAGGCCAGGACTTCCTTGATCTCGTTGAGCGACTTGCGACCCAGGTTCGTGGTCTTGAGCAGTTCGTTCTCGGTACGCTGGATCAGGTCGCCGATGTAGTAGATGTTCTCGGCCTTGAGGCAGTTGGCCGAACGCACCGTCAATTCCAGGTCGTCGACCGGACGCAGCAGGATCGGATCGACCTGCGACTGGCGCGGCAGCGCTTCGGCCGACGACTCGGTGCCTTCGAGCGACGCGAAAACCGACAGCTGATCGATCAGGATGCGGGCCGACTGGCGGATCGCCTCTTCCGGCGAGATGACGCCGTTGGTCTCGATCGTCATGACCAGCTTGTCGAGGTCGGTGCGTTGTTCGACGCGGGCCGATTCGACCGTGTAGCTCACGCGACGCACCGGGCTGTACGACGCGTCGAGGACGATGCGGCCGATGGTCTTGCTGTGATCGTCGGCAAACGCGCGCAGGTTGCCCGGAACGTAGCCGCGACCCTTCTCGATCTTGATCTGCATGTCGAGCTTGCCGCCCGGCGACAGGTTCGCGATGACGTGATCCGGGTTGACGATCTCGACTTCGTGCGACAACTCGAGGTCGGCGGCCGTGACCGGACCCTCGCCTTCCTTGTTCAGCGTGACCACGACGTCGTCGCGATTGTGCAGCTTGAAGACCACGCCCTTCAGGTTCAGCAGGATGTCGACCACGTCTTCCTGGACGCCGTCGAGCGTCGAGTACTCGTGCACGACACCGGCGATCGACACTTCGGTCGGCGCGTAGCCGTTCATCGACGACAGCAGGATGCGACGCAGCGCGTTGCCGAGCGTGTGGCCGTAGCCGCGCTCGAAAGGCTCCATCGTGACCTTGGCCATGTTCGGGCCCGTGCCTTCGACTTCGATCTGGCGGGGCTTGAGGAATGCGTTCGTTGCCATGTTTTTCCTTTGCAATGACCTCGGCGCGTTAAGCCGATAAGCCTGCGAATGAACTGCTTGGCCCGCGCGGTGCGCGGGACAGTCACCGAGACCGGCCTGCGGCCGGTCTCATCGTGGTGGCACTTGGCTAACTGCTCCGTGCCACCTGTCGTCGAGGCGCAGCGTTAACGGCTGTACAACTCGACGATCAGGCTTTCGTTGATGTCGGCGGCGATCTCGCTGCGCTCCGGCATCGACTTGAAGGTGCCTTCCATCTTGGTCGAGTCGACCGTGACCCAGCTCGGGAAGTTGCCCTGCTGTGCCAGCGACATCGCTTCGGTGATGCGGACCTGCTTCTTGGCCTTGTCGCGGATGGTGACGACGTCACCCGACTTGACCTGCATCGACGGGATGTTCGCGGTCGTGCCGTTGAGCGCGATCGACTTGTGGCTGACCAGCTGGCGCGCTTCGGCGCGGGTCGAGCCGAAGCCCATGCGATAGACGACGTTGTCGAGACGCGACTCGAGCAGGCCCAGCAGGTTCTCGCCGGTGTTGCCCTTGCGGCGGTCGGCTTCCTCGAAGTAGCGACGGAACTGGCGCTCCAGGATGCCGTACATGCGCTTGACCTTCTGCTTCTCGCGCAGCTGCTTGCCGAAGTCCGACGTGCGCATGCCCGACGTGCGGCCATGCTGGCCCGGCTTGCTGTCGAGCTTGCACTTCGAGTCGAGCGAGCGGCGGGCGCTCTTGAGGAAGAGATCAGTACCCTCGCGACGCGAGAGCTTGCATTTCGGACCGATGTAACGTGCCACGGTAGTTCCTTTCAGTACGTCTCGGGGAGACGGTTAGCTCGATCTTTGAACTCAGAGAGCGCCGAGCGAAAAAGGTGGAGCGATTGCCCCACCTCGTGTCACCCCGGCACACGCCGGGGCCCAATCGACTTCTACTGCCCATTCGGTCCGGGCCTGCGCCGGGACGATGTCGCATTACATGCGACGGCGCTTGGGCGGACGGCAGCCGTTGTGCGGAACCGGCGTCACGTCGGTGATGCTGACGATCTTGATACCCAGCGCGTTCAGTGCACGGACCGACGACTCGCGACCCGGGCCCGGGCCCTTGATCTGCACTTCGACGTTCTTGATGCCCTGTTCCTGAGCAGCACGACCGGCCGTCTCGGAAGCGACCTGCGCTGCGAACGGCGTCGACTTGCGCGAGCCCTTGAAGCCCGCGCCGCCCGACGACGCCCAAGACAGGACGTTGCCCTGGCGATCGGTGATCGTGATGATGGTGTTGTTGAACGACGCGTGGATATGCGCGATGCCGTCCGAGACGTTCTTGCGAACCTTCTTGCGGACGCGATTCGCGGCTGCGTTGTTCGGTGCCTTTGCCATGGTGTTTCCTTATCGTTCTATCTGATTGAAGACGCGCTTCGCTTCACTTCTTGAGCGACGCTGCTGCCTTCTTCGGACCCTTGCGCGTGCGGGCGTTCGTGCGCGTGCGCTGGCCGCGGACCGGCAGGCCACGACGGTGACGCAGGCCGCGGTAGCAACCGAGGTCCATCAACCGCTTGATGTTCATCGAGATGTCGCGACGCAGATCGCCTTCGACCAGGAACTTGCCGACCTGGTCGCGCAGACGCTCCATCTCCGCGTCGTCGAGATCCTTGACCTTCTTGTTCGTCGCCACGTTCGCGGCGACGCAGATGAAGCGTGCGCGCGGACGGCCGATGCCGAAGATGGCGGTCAGGCCGATGTCGGTGTGCTGGTGGTTCGGGATGTTGATGCCTGCAATACGGGCCATGCTCGTTCCTATCTACTCAATGACTGCGCAGAAGATGCGAAGACGCTTTGGCGTCTTCAGCCCTGGCGCTGCTTGTGACGCGCATCCGACGAGCAGATGACCCGCACGACGCCCTTGCGCTTGATGATCTTGCAGTTGCGGCAGAGCCGCTTGACCGATGCGAGTACTTTCATTTGATCCCTCGACTTCCGTTTGTCTTGCCGTGTGCTTCTTGAATCGCTCTTCTACTTGGCGCGGAACGTGATCCGGGCTCGCGACAGGTCGTACGGCGAGACCTCGACCGTGACCTTGTCGCCGGGCAGGATGCGGATGTAGTGCAATCGCATCTTTCCCGAAATGTGCCCGAGCACCACGTGCCCGTTCTCCAGCTTCACGCGAAATGTCGCGTTGGGCAGATTCTCGAGAATCTCGCCCTGCATCTGGATGACATCGTCCTTCGCCATGTATTCCTTGTTTGATGAGGTCCGCTTGGTGCAATCGAATGCTAGGCGCGCTCAGCGCGCCGGCAAGCCACCCTTGAAATTGGCCTTCTTCAACAACGACTCGTACTGGTGGGTCATGATGTACGCCTGCACCTGCGACATGAAGTCCATCGTGACCACGACGATGATCAGCAGCGACGTTCCACCGAAGTAGAACGGCACGTTCTTCCACAGCACCAGGAACTCGGGCAGCAGGCAGACCAGCGTGATGTAGAACGCGCCGGCCAGCGTGAGACGCATCAGGATCTTGTCGATGTAGCGCGCGGTCTGCTCGCCCGGACGGATGCCCGGCACGAACGCACCGCTCTTCTTCAGGTTGTCCGCGGTCTCCTTGCTGTTGAACACGAGCGCCGTGTAGAAGAAGCAGAAGAAGATGATCGCAGCCGCATACAGCAGCACGTACACCGGCTGACCCGGGGACAGCGCGGCAGCCACGTCCTTCAGCCAGCGCATGCTCTCGCCCGAGCTGAACCAGCTCGTGATCGTGGCCGGCAGCAGGATGATCGACGACGCGAAGATCGGCGGGATCACGCCCGACATGTTCAGCTTCAGCGGCAGGTGCGAACTCTGGCCGCCGTAGACCTTGTTGCCCACCTGGCGCTTCGCGTAGTTGACCAGGATCTTGCGCTGGCCCCGCTCGACGAACACCACGAACCCGGTCACCGCCACCGCCACCAGGCAGATGATGATCACCGTCGGGATGCTCATTGCGCCGGTGTTGACCAGCTCGAACAGGTTGCCCAGCGCGTGCGGCAGGCCCGACGCGATGCCGGCGAAGATGATGATCGAGATGCCGTTGCCCAGGCCTCGCTCGGTGATCTGTTCGCCCAGCCACATCAGGAACATCGTGCCGGTCATCAGGCAAATCACGGTCGTGAAGCGGAACAGCAGACCCGGATCCAGCACCAGCCCCGGACTCGACTCGAGGAACACCGAGATGCCGAGCGCCTGGAACGTGCCCAGCAGCAACGTGCCGTAGCGCGTGTACTGCGTGATCTTGCGACGGCCCGACTCGCCTTCCTTCTTGATCGCCTCGAGCTGCGGCGACACGACCGTCAGCAGCTGCATGATGATCGACGCCGAGATGTATGGCGTGATGCCGAGTGCGAAGATCGTGAAGCGCGACAACGCACCACCCGAGAACATGTTCAGCATGCCCAGGATGCCGCCCTGCTGACCCTGGAACATCTTGGTCAGCTCGTTCGGATCGATCCCCGGCACCGGGATGTGCGCACCGATCCGATAGACGATCAGCGCCCCGAGCAGGAAGACCAGGCGACGCTTGAGGTCGCCGTACTTGCCGCTCTTACCCGGAAGGGCGCGATTGTTGGATGCGGGGCTGGTGGCCACTCGATGATTCCTAGATCAGACTCTGACGACTCACGCCGCTGCCGCCGCCGCACGCGCTTCTTTCGAAGGCAGCTTGCGGACGACCGGAGCCACGACGATGTCGGCGACGCTGCCGCCGGCCGCTTCGATGGCCGCCTTGGCACCCTTGGTCGCCGCGACGCCGTCGAGGGCGATCTTGCGGGTGATTTCGCCCGACAGGATGACCTTGGCGGAGCGATGGAGATCCGACATGAGGCCTGCCTGCTTCAACGCAAGCAGGTCGATCGCGTCGACCGGCAGCTTCTGCAGGTCGGACAGGCGGATCTCGGCGACGAAGCGCGCCGTCAGCGACTTGAAGCCGCGCTTCGGCAGGCGACGCTGCAGCGGCATCTGGCCGCCTTCGAAGCCGACCTTGTGGAAGCCGCCCGAACGGGACTTCTGGCCCTTGTGGCCGCGACCCGCCGTCTTGCCCAGGCCCGAACCGATGCCGCGACCGACGCGGCGCTTGGCGTGCTTGGCGCCTTCTGCAGGCTTGATGGTGTTCAGTTTCATCTCAAACCACCTTCACGAGGTACGAGACCTTGTTGATCATGCCGCGAACCGACGGCGTGTCTTCCAGAGTGCTCACGCTGTTCATGCGGCGCAGGCCGAGGCCGCGCACGGTGGCGCGATGCGACTCGCGCGTGCCGTTGATGCTCTTGAACAGCGTGACGGTGACGGTCTTGCCTTCCGTCTTCTTGTCAGCCGACTTTGCTTTGGTCGTCATGGCGTTATTCCTGTTACGGCGGCGATTAGGCCGTGATCTCTTCTACCGACTTGCCGCGCTTGGCAGCGATCTCGGCCGGGGTCGTCATGGTCTGCAGGCCGTTCAGCGTGGCGCGGACCAGGTTGTACGGGTTCGTCGAGCCGAGGCTCTTGGCGACGACGTTGGTCACGCCGATCGCTTCGAAGATCGCGCGCATCGGACCGCCGGCGATGACGCCGGTACCGTCCTTGGCCGGCGTCATCAGGACCGTCGACGCGCCGTGCTTGCCAGTGACCGTATGCTGCAGCGTGTTGCCCTTGAGCGAGACCTTGAACATCTTGCGACGCGCTTCTTCCATCGCCTTCTGGACGGCGACCGGCACTTCGCGCGCCTTGCCCTTGCCCATGCCGATGCGTCCGTCGCCGTCGCCGACGACTGCCAGCGCGGCAAAACCGAGAATCCGGCCGCCCTTGACGACCTTGGTGACGCGGTTGACCGCGATCATCTTCTCGCGCATGCCGTCGTCGCGTTCTTCGCCGATCGGGGTCTTTGCTTGAATGCGTGCCATGTCTTTTCCTTGGATCTCTATGCTTCGGCGATCAGAACTTCAGGCCGGCTTCGCGTGCCGCTTCGGCCAGGGCCTTGACGCGACCGTGGTAGCGGAAACCGCCGCGATCGAACGCGACCGTCTCGACGCCCGCTTCCTTCGCCTTCTCGGCGACGCGCTTGCCGACCATCGCGGCGGCGCTGATGTTGCCGCCCTTGCCGCTCTTGTCGCTCAGTTCCTTGCGCACGTCGGCTTCCACCGTCGACGCGCTGGCCAGCACCTTCGTGCCGTCGCCGGAGACGATGGTCGCGTAGATGTGCTGGTTCGTGCGATGCACGGCCAGGCGCGTCACGCCCAGTTCGGCGATCTTCAGGCGGGTCTGGCGCGACCGGCGCAGTCGCGAGGCTTTCTTGTCCATGGTCATCGGCTTTCTATACGGTCCGTATCGATTCGGTCGGGGGCGGCGAACAGACTGTCCGCCGCGCGTGCCGGGGGTTACTTCTTCTTCGTTTCCTTGATGACGACCTTCTCGCCGACATACCGAACGCCCTTGCCCTTGTAAGGCTCGGGGCTGCGATAGGCGCGAACCTCGGCGGCCACCTGGCCGACCTGCTGACGGCTCGGGCCCTTGATGACGATCTCGGTCTGCGTCGGCGTCTCGCACTTCACGCCCGCGGGCATCTGGTGCACGACCGGATGCGAGAAACCCAGCGACAGGTTCAGCTTGTCGCCGGCAGCCTGCGCGCGGTAACCGACGCCGACCAGAGCGAGACGCTTCTCGAACCCCTTCGTCACGCCGGTGACCATGTTGGCGACGAGCGCGCGCATGGTGCCGGACATGGCGTTGGCTTCACGGCTTTCGCCGAGCGCTTCGAACGTCAGCTGACCGTCCTGCTGAACCATCTTGACGAGCGGATGCGCGCGCTGCGTCAGCGAGCCCAGCGGGCCCTTGACGGCGATGGCATCGGCCGAGACATTGATCTCCGCGCCCTTGGGCACGACGATCGGGTTTTTTCCAACACGGGACATCGCGTGTGCTCCTGGATTCTTCGGGCTTAAGCCACGTAGCAGATGACTTCGCCGCCGACGCCGGTCGACCGCGCCTTGCGGTCGGTCATCAGCCCTTGCGACGTCGAAACGATGGCGATGCCGAGACCGTTCATCACGACCGGGATGGCGTCGCTCGCCTTGTAGATGCGCAAGCCGGGACGCGACACGCGATCGAGACGCTCGATGACCGGACGGCCGGCGTAGTACTTCAGCCCGACCGTCAGTTCGGCCTTGCCGCCGGCTTCGGTGACCGTGTAGCCCTCGATGTAGCCCTCGTCCTTCAGGACGCTGGCGATCGCCACCTTCACTTTGGAAGAAGGCATCACGACCTCGGTCTTTTCGACGCGCTGCGCGTTACGGATACGCGTCAGCATGTCGGCGATGGGGTCACTCATGCTCATATCGAATCTCTCCTGGTGCCTTGTCGGCGCCGCCGGACTTCCCGAAGGACGTGCGGCTTACAGTTCTGTTGCGGTGTAGTGAAGCGGAAGCGTGCTTACCAGCTCGCCTTCGTCAGGCCGGGGATCTCGCCGCGCATCGCCGTCTCGCGGACCTTCGTCCGGGCGAGGCCGAACTTGCGATACGTGCCGCGCGGGCGACCGGTGATGGCGCAACGATTGCGCTGACGCGTCGGGCTCGCATTGCGCGGGAGTTGCTGCAGCTTCAGACGCGCTTCGTAGCGGTCCTCGTCCGACTTGCTCTCGTCCGCGATGGCGGCCTTCAGTTCGGCGCGCTTCGGTGCGTACTTCTTCACCAGGGCAGCACGCTTCTTCTCACGATTGATCAGCGACATCTTCGCCATGTCGACCTCAGTTCTTGAACGGAAATTTGAACGCGACGAGGAGAGCCTTGGCTTCTTCGTCGTTCTTCGCGGTCGTGGTGATGCTGATGTTCATGCCACGGATCGCATCGATCTTGTCGTACTCGATCTCAGGGAAGATGATCTGTTCCTTGACACCGATGTTGTAGTTGCCCCGGCCGTCGAACGCCCGACCCGAGATGCCCCGGAAGTCGCGCACGCGCGGCAGCGCGACAGTCACGAAGCGGTCGAGGAACTCGAACATGCGAGCGCCGCGCAGCGTGACCATGCAGCCGATCGGATAACCCTCGCGGATCTTGAATCCGGCGATCGGCTTCTTCGCCTTGGTGATGACCGGCTTCTGGCCGGCGATCTTGGTCATGTCGCCCACGGCGTGTTCGATGACCTTCTTGTCCGCGATCGCCTCGCCGACGCCCATGTTCAGCGTGATCTTGGTGATGCGGGGGACCTGCATGACCGACTTGTAGCCGAACTTCTCGGTCAGGTCGCCGACGACTTTTTCGCGGTAGTACTGCTGGAGACGCGCCATGATGTTTTCTCTTTATGCAGCGAACTTAAGCCGAGACTGCCGCACCGCTGGAGCGGAACACGCGAATCTTCTTGCCGTCCTTGGTCGTGATGCCGACCTTGTCGGCCTTGCCGGTCTTCGCGTTGAAGAGCGCGACGTTGGAGATGTCGATCGGCATGGTCTTGTCGACGACGCCGCCGGTCAGACCCTTCATCGGGTTCGGCTTCTGGTGCTTCTTGACGACGTTGATGCCCTCGACGAGCAGATGCGTCGCATCGACGCGCAGCAGCACCGTGCCGCGCTTGCCCTTGTCCTTGCCGGTGATGACGACGACTTCGTCACCCTTGATGATCTTGTCCATTTCCTGTCATCCCGGCGCAGGCCGGGACCCAATGTTTGATTCGCAGAACTTCGTCACAGAACTTCGGGCGCCAGCGACACGATCTTCATGAACTTCTCGGTGCGCAGCTCGCGCGTGACCGGTCCGAAGATGCGCGTGCCGATCGGCTCGAGCTTGTTGTTCAGCAGCACGGCGGCATTGCCGTCGAACTTGACGAGCGAGCCGTCCGGGCGACGAACGCCCTTGGCGGTGCGCACGACGACGGCGTTGAAGATCTCGCCCTTCTTGACGCGGCCGCGGGGGGCTGCATCCTTGACCGTGACCTTGATGATGTCGCCGATCGTGGCGTAACGACGCTTCGATCCACCGAGGACCTTGATGCACAGGACTTCGCGCGCACCGGTGTTGTCGGCCACTTCGAGCCGGCTTTCCGTCTGAATCATTTTTTATCCGTCCCAACTTGATCCACTGCGCGCCGGGCGGGAGCCCACGCTGCTGCGGTCAGTCTTGGTTCCCGTAAAGGGTTGAGTCCGCTCGCGACGAAGTGCGTCGCTCGCTTCTGAGGAACTGCTTGTGCTACTGCTGTCCTGCTATAACGCCGACATCCGCTACAGGGAATTCGGAAAAGCCCACGAGTATATCAGCGAATCCGGCGACGTCAACAGCCAATGCCGCCGACTGTCGCTTGTCAGATGACGCGCGCGGCCTCGATCAGACGCGTGACGGTCCACGCCTTCGTCCGCGACATCGGCCGCGTTTCCGCGATCTCGACCATGTCGCCTTCGTTGTACTGATCCGTCTCGTCGTGCGCGTGGTACTTCTTCGAGCGAACCATGTACTTGCCGTACAACGGGTGCTTCACCTTGCGCTCGATCAGCACGGTGACGGTCTTGTTCATCTTGTTGCTGACGACGCGACCGACCAGCGTGCGCTGGAGGCTGGCCTTGTGGCCTTCGGCCGGGGCGTCGTTCGTCACGGCGCCGCTGGAAAGTTCGCTCATTGCTGTCCCGCCTTCTTGGCCGGCGTCTTCTTCGCGGCCACTTGGGTGATCACGGTCTTGACGCGAGCGATGTCGCGACGGACCTTCTTCAGTTGACTGGTGTTCGACAGCTGCTGGGTCGCGATCTGCATGCGAAGGCCGAACTGCGCCTTCAACAGATCCGTCAGTTCCTTGCCCAGGGCAGCTTCGTCCTTGTCGCGGAGTTCAGATGCATTCATGGTGTTGTCCTTTCAACTCGCCGATCGATCACGAACCGACCTGGCGGACGACGAAGGTCGTCGCGATCGGCAGCTTGGCCGACGCCAGGCGGAACGCCTCGCGCGCCACCGTCTCGTCGACACCGTCCATTTCGTAGAGCACCTTGCCCGGCTGGATCTCGGCGACGTAGTACTCCACGCTGCCCTTGCCGTTGCCCATCCGCACTTCGGCGGGCTTCTGCGAGATCGGCTTGTCCGGAAAGATGCGGATCCAGATCCGGCCACCGCGCTTGATGTGGCGCGTCATCGCGCGACGTGCGGCTTCGATCTGGCGCGCCGTGAGGCGACCGCGACCGACGGCCTTCAGCCCGAATTCGCCGAACGACACCTTGGCGCCACGCGTGGCGACGCCGGTGTTGCGCCCCTTCTGTTCCTTGCGGTACTTCCTGCGTGCTGGTTGCAGCATGATTCAAATCCTCGCTATGAAGCGGGTCAGTCCTTCTTGGGGACGGTCGTGCCACCCACGGCGTCGGCTTCCTTCGCCGCGACCGAGGGCGCAGCGGCCTTCCGCACGCGCTTGACGACCGGCGCAGTCTTGTTCGCATCCGTCACGGCAGCGGCCTCGGCGGGCTTGGCTGCGGCATCCGACGGCGTGGCGGTCGATTCGTCGCGCCGCGGCGGACGGGGGCGCGCACCAGCAGGTGCACGACGACCCGGGCGACGATCTTCGCGATCGGCTTCCGGCGCGGCGACGGCAGGCGCTTCGTTGCCGGCCAGACGCTCACCCTTGTAGACCCAGACCTTGATGCCGATGGCGCCGTAGGTCGTCTGCGCTTCGCCGAAGCCGTAGTCGATGTCGGCGCGCAGTGTGTGCAGCGGCACGCGACCTTCGCGGTACCACTCGCGACGGGCGATCTCGATGCCGTTCAGGCGGCCCGACGACATGATCTTGATGCCTTGCGCGCCGAGGCGCATCGCGTTCTGCATCGCGCGCTTCATGGCGCGACGGAACATGATCCGCTTCTCAAGCTGCTGCGCGATCGAGTCGGCGATCAGCTGCGCGTCGATCTCGGGCTTGCGGATCTCTTCGATGTTGACGTGCACCGGCACGCCCATGCGCTTCTGCAGCTCGACCTTGAGCGACTCGATGTCCTCGCCCTTCTTGCCGATGACGACGCCGGGACGCGACGAGAAGATCGTGATGCGCGCGTTCTTGGCGGGACGCTCGATGATGACGCGACCGACCGAAGCGTTCTTCAGGCGCTTCTTGAGGAACGCGCGAACGCGCAGGTCCTCGTTGAGCATGCCGGCGAAGTTGACGTTGCCGGCGTACCAGCGCGACGTCCAAGCACGGGTGACCGAAAGACGGAATCCGGTCGGATTGATTTTTTGACCCATCGTTATCCTCAGTGTCCCTTGCGTGCCGCGGGCGTATCGGCGACGGTGATCGCGATATGGCAGGTCTGCTTCTCGATCTGGTTGCCGCGGCCCTTGGCGCGCGCCGACGACCGCTTCAGCGACGTGCCCTTGTCGACCGTGATGATCGAGACGCGCAGCTCGTCGATGTCGGCGCCGTCGTTGTGCTCGGCGTTGGCGATGGCCGACTCGAGCACCTTCTTGATGATCGTGGCGGCCTTCTTCGGGCTGTACGTCAACACGTTCAGCGCGTGATCCACCTTGTGGCCGCGGATGAGGTCGGCGACCAGGCGACCCTTCTGGGCCGACAGTCGGACGCCTCGCAGCAATGCTCTGGTTTCCATCATCGCTTCCTTATTTCTTGGCCTTGCGATCCGCCGCGTGACCCTTGAAGGTCCGCGTGATCGCGAATTCGCCGAGCTTGTGACCGACCATGTTCTCGGAGATGTAGACCGGGACATGTTGACGACCGTTGTGGACCGCGATCGTGAGACCGACGAAGTCAGGCATCACCGTCGAGCGGCGCGACCAGGTCTTGATCGGACGCTTGTCGCCCGATGCCTTGACCGCATCGACCTTGTGCACGAGATGCGCATCGACGAACGGGCCCTTCTTTGCTGAACGAGTCATGTCTGTTCCTTACTTCTTGTAGCGACGCTGAACGATCATGCTGTTCGTGCGCTTGTTGCGACGCGTACGGAAGCCCTTGGTCTTGGTACCCCACGGGCTGACAGGGTCGCGGCCAGCCGCGGTCTTGCCCTCGCCACCGCCGTGCGGGTGATCGACCGGGTTCATCACGACACCACGGACGGTCGGACGGATACCGCGCCAGCGCGTCGCGCCGGCCTTGCCGATCTGACGCAGGCTGTGCTCGCCGTTGCCGACTTCGCCGATGGTGGCGCGGCACTCGATGTGGACCTTGCGGATCTCACCGGAGCGCAGGCGGACCTGGGCGTAGACGCCTTCGCGGGCCAGCAGCATTACCGAGGTGCCGGCCGAACGCGCCATCTGCGCACCCTTGCCGGGGATCATCTCGACGCAGTGGATCGTGGTGCCGACCGGGATGTTGCGGATGGGCAGGCAGTTACCGGCCTTGATCGGCGCTTCCGAGCCAGACATCAGCTGCGTGCCGACCGACACGCCCTTCGGCGCGATGATGTAGCGACGCTCGCCGTCCGCGTACAGCAGCAGCGCGATGTTGGCCGACCGGTTCGGGTCGTACTCGAGACGCTCGACCTTGGCCGGAATCACGTCCTTGTTGCGCTTGAAGTCGACGATCCGGTACTGCTGCTTGTGACCGCCACCGATATGACGGGTGGTGATGACGCCGCGGTTGTTGCGACCCGCCGACTTCGACTGACTCTCGGTCAGCGCATCGATCGGGCGACCCTTGAACAGGTCCGGATTGACGACCTTGACGAGGCCACGACGGCCAGGCGAGGTCGGCTTGACTTTGACGAGTGCCATGATTACTTGGCCTCCGCGGAGAAGTTGATTTCCTGTCCGGGCATGAGGCTGACGAAGGCCTTCTTGACGTCGCTGCGACGTCCCGAGACCTTGCCCGAGCGCTTCTTCTTGCCCTTCTGGATGAGCATCTGGACCGACTCGACCTGCACCTTGAAGATCATCTCGACGGCCGCCTTGACTTCCGGCTTGGTCGCGCTGGGCGCGACCTTGAAGAGGACCTGTTCCCGCTTGTCGGCGATGAAGGTGGCCTTCTCGGAAACGATCGGCGCGAGCAGGACCTGATACAGGCGATCGGGGGAAGCCTTGCTGATACCGCTACGGCTCTTGTTCATGACGGTCATGACAGCATCTCCTCGATCTTCGCCAGGGCGGAGCGCGTGAGGATCACGTTCTTGTACTGGACCAGCGAGACCGGGTCGGCGTGGCGCGGCTCGACGACGAGCACGCCCATCAGGTTGCGCGACGCGAGCAACAGGTTCTCGTCGACCGTGTCGGCGATCACCAGGGTCGAGGCGCCGTTGTGACCGATGCCGAGGCCCTTGAGCTTGTCGGCCAGCAGCTTGGTCTTGGGTGCATCGACGGTGAAGCTGTCCACCACCGACAGACGACCTTCGCGAGCGAGCTGCGAGAGGATCGAGCAGACGCCGGCGCGATACATCTTCTTGTTGATCTTGTGCGTGAAGTTTTCGTCAGGCAGGTTCGGGAAGATCCGGCCACCGCCACGCCACAGCGGCGACGAAGCCATACCGGCACGTGCACGGCCAGTGCCCTTCTGGCGCCACGGCTTGCGCGTGCTCTTGGCGATCTCGCTGCGACCCTTCTGGGCGCGATTGCCGCTGCGCGCGTTGGCCTGGTAGGCCGTCACGAGTTGATGGATCAGCGCTTCGTTGTAGTCGCGGCCGAACACCGTATCCGGCGCCGTCACGTTCGACTTCGAACCACCATCCGCGTCGAGGAGCTTCAATTCCATGATCAGGCTCCCTTGTTCGCTGCTTTGAGCGGCGTCTTGATGGCGTGCGAGACGACGATGCTGCCGTTCTTCGCACCGGGGACGGCGCCACGGACCAGCAGCAGGCCGCGCTCCGCGTCGACGCGGGCGATGACCAGGTTCTGGATGGTGCGCGTCACGTCACCGAGGTGGCCGGTCATGCGCTTGCCGGGAAACACGCGACCCGGATCCTGCGCCATGCCGATCGAGCCCGGCACGTTGTGCGAACGCGAGTTGCCGTGCGACGCGCGGCCCGACTTGAAGTGGTGGCGCTTGATGACGCCAGCGTAGCCCTTGCCGATCGTCGTGCCCTGCACGTCGACCTTCTGGCCGGCTTCGAACAGGCTCTCGACGGCGACGACGGTACCGGGCTTGAGTTCAGCCAGGTTCTTCGCGTCGACGCGGAACTCCTTCAGGACGGTACCGGCCTCGACACCCGCCTTGGCGAGGTGTCCGGCGGCGGCCTTCGTGACGCGCGAAGCGCGACGCTCGCCGTACGTGACCTGGACGGCGCTGTAACCGTCGACTTCGTCCGTCTTGATCTGGGTGACGCGGTTGTTGGACACGTCCAGCACGGTCACAGGGATCGAGTCCCCGTCGTCCGTGAAGATGCGCGTCATGCCAACCTTGCGACCCACTAGACCAAAGCTAGGGCCAAGATTCATTTTTCTGCTCCGTTCCCGACATCGATTGGCCGGGGCTGTTTGACTTCCGTCGCCGGGGCGTCGGGAGTGGGAATTCGCGTTCCGGGATTCGATTGTTCTGAATTCGGAAAAGCCCGCGACTATATCGGCAATCGCGGGGTCATGCAAGCACCTTTCGGCGCCTCAAGGCTTACTGCAGCTTGATTTCCACATCGACGCCGGCAGGCAGGTCGAGCTTCATCAGCGCATCGACCGTCTTGTCGGTCGGATCGACGATGTCCATCAGGCGCTGGTGCGTGCGGATCTCGAACTGGTCGCGCGACGTCTTGTTGACGTGCGGCGAACGCAGGACGTCGAAGCGCTGGATGCGCGTCGGCAGCGGGATCGGACCCCTGACCACGGCGCCGGTGCGCTTCGCGGTGTCGACGATCTCGAGCGCGGACTGGTCGATCAGGCGGTAGTCGAAGGCCTTGAGGCGGATGCGGATTTTCTGGCTGTTCATGATGATTTCCTAAAGAGCGATGCGGACCGGGCACGCGCCCAGTCGCTGACTGGGTTGCCTAGGCGATGATCTTCGCGACGACGCCCGCGCCGACCGTCCGACCACCTTCACGAATCGCGAAGCGCAGGCCTTCTTCCATCGCGATCGGGTTGATCAGCTTGACCGTGATCGTCACGTTGTCGCCCGGCATGACCATCTCCTTGCCGGCTTCGAGTTCGATCGATCCCGTCACGTCCGTCGTGCGGAAGTAGAACTGCGGGCGGTAGTTGTTGAAGAACGGCGTATGACGGCCACCCTCTTCCTTGCTCAACACGTAGATCTCGGCCGTGAAGTGCGTGTGCGGCTTGACCGAACCCGGCTTGCACAGGACCTGGCCACGCTGCACGTCCTCACGCTTCGTGCCGCGCAGCAGGATGCCGACGTTGTCGCCCGCCTGACCCTGGTCGAGCAGCTTGCGGAACATCTCCACGCCCGTGCAGATCGTCTTTTGCGTGTCGCTGATGCCGACGATCTCGATTTCCTCGCCGACCTTGACGATGCCCCGTTCGATACGACCCGTCACCACCGTGCCGCGACCCGAGATCGAGAACACGTCCTCGACCGGCATCAGGAACGCACCGTCGACCGCGCGCTCCGGCGTCGGGATGTACGTGTCCAGCGCGTCGGCGAGCTTCATGATCGCTTCCTTGCCCATCGGACCTTCGTCGCCTTCGAGCGCCAGCTTCGCGCTGCCGATCACGATCGGCGTGTCGTCGCCCGGGAAGTCGTACTTGGACAGCAGCTCGCGCACTTCCATCTCGACGAGCTCCAGCAGCTCCGCGTCGTCGACCATGTCGGCCTTGTTCATGAACACGATGATGTACGGCACACCGACCTGGCGCGCCAGCAGGATGTGCTCGCGCGTCTGCGGCATCGGGCCGTCGGCCGCGCTCACCACCAGGATCGCGCCGTCCATCTGCGCGGCTCCCGTGATCATGTTCTTCACGTAGTCCGCATGGCCCGGGCAGTCGACGTGCGCGTAGTGCCGCGCCTTCGTCTCGTACTCCACGTGCGCCGTGTTGATCGTGATGCCACGCGCCTTCTCTTCCGGCGCCGCGTCGATCTGGTCGTACGCCTTCGCTTCGCCACCGAACATCTTCGACAGCACCGTCGTGATCGCCGCCGTCAGCGTCGTCTTCCCATGATCCACGTGGCCGATCGTCCCCACGTTCACGTGCGGCTTCGTCCGTTCGAATTTGCCTTTTGCCATTTCGATTCCCGAGTTACGTATTGATCAAAACTGAATGAGTGGATACCAGCGAGAAGGCTTACTTGGCCTTCTGGCTGATGATCGCTTCGGCTACCGCCTTCGGCGCTTCCGCGTAGTGCTTGAATTCCATCGTGTAGGTCGCGCGGCCCTGGGTCAGCGAACGCAGCGTGGTCGAGTAGCCGAACATCTCGGCCAGCGGGACTTCGGCGCGCACCGTCTTGCCGCCGCCGCCCGCGATGTCGTCCATGCCCTGGATCATGCCGCGACGCGACGACAGGTCGCCCATCACGTCGCCCATCTTCTCTTCCGGCGTCTCGACCTCGACGGCCATCATCGGCTCGAGCAGCACGGGGCTGGCCTTGCGGCAGCCGTCCTTGAACGCCATCGACGCGGCCATCTTGAACGCGTTCTCGTTCGAGTCCACGTCGTGGTACGAACCGAAGAACAGCGTGACCTTGACGTCCACGACCGGATAGCCGGCCATCACGCCCGACGTCAGCGTGTCGACGACCCCCTTCTCGACCGCGGGGATGTACTCGCGGGGCACAGTGCCGCCCTTGATCGCGTCGACGAACTCGAAGCCCTTGCCCGGCGGCTGCGGCTCGATCTTGAGCACGACGTGACCGTACTGACCGCGACCGCCCGACTGCTTGACGAACTTGCCTTCGACTTCCTCGCAGACCTTGCGGATCGTCTCGCGATACGCGACCTGCGGCTTACCGACGGTGGCCTCGACGCCGAACTCGCGACGCATGCGGTCCACCAGAATTTCCAGGTGGAGCTCGCCCATGCCGGAGATGATCGTCTGGCCGGATTCCTGGTCGGTCTTGACGCGGAACGACGGGTCTTCCTGGGCCAGGCGGTTGAGGGCGATGCCCATCTTCTCCTGGTCGACCTTGGTCTTCGGCTCGACGGCCTGCGAGATCACCGGTTCCGGGAAGATCATCCGCTCGAGCGTGATCAGCGCGTTCGGGTCGCACAGCGTGTCGCCCGTGGTCGCGTCCTTGAGGCCGACCGCCGCGGCGATGTCGCCGGCGCGGACTTCCTTGATCTCGTCGCGCTGGTTCGCGTGCATCTGCAGCAGGCGACCGATGCGTTCCTTCTTGCCCTTGATCGGGTTGTAGATCGTGTCGCCGGAATTGATGACGCCCGAATACACGCGGAAGAAGATCAGCTGGCCGACGAACGGGTCGGTCATGATCTTGAACGCGAGCGCCGAGAACTTCTCGCTGTCGTCGGCCTTGCGCGTGACGGGCTCGTCGTCGTCGTCGATGCCCTTGACCGGCGGGATGTCCGTCGGCGCCGGCATGTAGTCGAGGACCGCGTCGAGCATCGCCTGGACGCCCTTGTTCTTGAATGCCGAACCACAGAACATCGGCTGGATCTCGCCCGCGATGGTGCGCGTGCGGATGCCCAGCTTGATCTCGTCCTCGGTGAGCGGCGTGCCCTCGAGGTACTTGTTCATGAAGTCCTCGTTGGCTTCGGCCGCGGCCTCGACCATCTTCTCGTGCCACTTGTCGGCGAGTTCCTTCAGTTCCGCCGGGATCTCGGCGTACTCGAACTTCATGCCCTGGCTGGCGTCATCCCACTTGATCGCCTTCATCTTCACGAGGTCGACCACACCCGTGAAGCTGTCCTCGGCGCCCACCGGGATCTGCATCAGGACCGGGTTGGCCTTCAGCCGCGTCTTCATCTGGTCGAACACGCGGAAGAAGTCTGCACCGACACGGTCCATCTTGTTGACGAACGCGAGACGGGGAACCTTGTACTTGTTGGCCTGGCGCCAGACGGTTTCCGACTGGGGCTGAACGCCGCCGACCGAGTCGTAGACCATGCACGCGCCGTCGAGCACGCGCATCGAGCGCTCGACCTCGATCGTGAAGTCGACGTGTCCCGGGGTGTCGATGATGTTGATGCGGTGTTCCGGATACAGGCCGTTCATGCCCTTCCAGAAGCACGTGGTGGCAGCCGACGTGATCGTGATGCCGCGCTCCTGCTCCTGCTCCATCCAGTCCATCGTCGCGGCGCCGTCGTGCACCTCGCCGATCTTGTGGTTCACGCCTGTGTAGAAAAGGATGCGCTCGGTCGTCGTCGTCTTGCCGGCGTCGATGTGCGCGGAAATGCCGATGTTGCGATACCGCTCGATGGGGGTCTTGCGAGCCACGATGGTCAGCCTTTGAAAACGAAGGAGCCCGAGGGCTCCTTGAAAACTAAAAGACGGCGACCGCATGCGGCCGACGGGTCGTTCCTAACGGTTAGAAACGGAAATGCGAGAAAGCCTTGTTGGCCTCCGCCATGCGGTGCACTTCGTCGCGCTTCTTCATCGCGCCGCCACGGCCTTCGGCCGCGTCCATCAGCTCGCCGGCGAGGCGGAGCGCCATCGACTTCTCGCTGCGCTTGACGGCGGCTTCGCGCAGCCAGCGCATCGCGAGCGCCATGCGGCGGACGGGACGGACTTCGACCGGGACCTGGTAGTTGGCGCCGCCGACGCGACGGCTCTTGACCTCGACCATCGGACGGACGTTGGACAGGGCCAGCGTGAACACTTCGAGGGGATCCTTGCCGCCCTTGGCGGTGATCGTGTCGAAGGCTCCGTAGATGATCCGCTCGGCAACGGCCTTCTTGCCGGCCAGCATGATCACGTTGGAGAACTTGGTGACATCGACGCTACCGAACTTGGGGTCGGGCAGGATCTCGCGCTTGGGGACTTCACGACGACGTGGCATGACTTTCCTTTTTCAGTTGAAGTCCGGACAGCGTCCTGGACCTCGCGGCCACCCGACGATGCAACACGGGGCAGCCACTTACTTGTGAACGCCCCGACCGACGGCCGAGGCGGGTACGACGTCGGCGGCGAGCGCCACCGACGGGAGACGATTACTTCTTGGCGGCGCCGGCCTTCGGACGCTTCGCGCCGTACTTCGAGCGCGACTGCTTGCGGTCCTTGACACCCTGGGTGTCGAGCGAACCGCGGACCATGTGGTAACGCACGCCCGGCAGGTCCTTGACGCGACCGCCGCGGATCAGCACGACCGAGTGTTCCTGCAGGTTGTGGCCTTCGCCGCCGATGTACGAAATGACTTCGAAGCCATTCGTCAGGCGAACCTTGGCGACCTTCCGCAGCGCCGAGTTCGGCTTCTTCGGGGTGGTCGTGTAGACGCGCGTGCAGACGCCACGACGTTGCGGGCAGTCCTGCAGGGCAGGGCTCTTGCTCTTGATCGTCGCGGAAACGCGCGGCTTGCGGACGAGCTGATTAATGGTTGGCATGCGGTCTTCTAATTGATCTGAACCAAAAGTCCGCGCTGCTCGAACAGCTTGGCGCGTGGACTGCGTTTGTCTTGGAAAGGCCGCACCAGAAACGTTCGGTGCGAGCACGTTGCGCACTGAATTCACGGGTTGGCAACCGCGTGAATTCGTGGCAACGATCCAAAGAACGTCCGACCCGGGCGAGTCAAGACGCGGGATTATGCCGATGCCCTCGGGGTGTGTCAACCGCGACGTACGGCGGACGCGACGCCAACGGGCGCCTTGGCCACGGGTACTCCTGCGTCGATCCGTGGGCGATCGGTAGGTTTTCCCTTTCCAGGCTTCAGGACAGCGGCGATGCGCCGGTCACGGCACCGCCGGTCCTCCGTCGTCCGTCGCCATTTCCCGGGAGCACTCCATGAAGCCCTTCGACCGCATTCCCCGCGCCGGCCTGCGCGCGGCCTTGAGCAGCTTCGCACTGCTCGTCGTCTGCCAGACGGCTTCGGCACAGCCGGCTCCTCCCCCGCCCGCCACGCCGGTCGCAGGGCTCGACACGGCGACGATCGCCAACTTCAGCGTCCTGAGGACACAGGTGGCGCGCAGCGACCGCAAGGTCCGCGTCATCGCCCGTCTGTCGCAGGCCGCGGTGGGCGGCGGCGCGATGAACCAGCCGGCCAAGGTGATCGCCGAGACCGACGAACTGCGCGGCGCCCGCGATCGCCTCGCGGCGCGCATGCAGACCGTGGGTGCCACCGCGCCGTCCCCGATCCAGGGCACGGCGCTGGTGGTCGTGGAAGTGAACGCGTCCGAGCTCGACCAGCTCGTGGCGACCGGCGAGGTGGCCGAGGTCTACGAAGACATCCCCGTGCCGCCGACGCTGCAGGACTCGGGACCGCTGGTGCGGGCGCCGCAGGCCCGGGCGCTCGGTGCGCGCGGCGCCGGGACCACCGTGGCGATCCTCGACACCGGGGTGCAGGGGAACCATCCGTTCCTCAACGGGCGCGTGGTCGAGGAAGCATGCTTCTCGACCACCTCGGCGGCCAGCAACTCGACGTCGTTCTGTCCCGGCGGCGCGTCCGACAGCACGGCAGCGGGTTCGGCCGCACCGTGCAGCGTGGGCGGCTGCGATCACGGGACGCACGTGGCCGGCATCGCGGCGGGACGCGCGTTCGGCAACACGACGTTCTTCGGCATGGCGCCGGACGCGAACCTCCTCGCCGTCCAGGTCTTCTCGCGCTTCGCCGACGCGCCGGGCAACACGCCCTGCGCCAGCGCGGGCGTGGGCTCGCCGTGCATCCTGAGCTTCACGTCCGACCAGATCCGCGGGCTGCAGCGCGTGCTCGACCGGCGCGCCGCACGCAACGTGGTGTCGATCAACATGAGCCTCGGCGGCGGCAACTTCACCGCGGCCTGCGACACCGACGCCCGGAAAGCCGTCATCGACAACCTGCGCGCGGCGAACGTGGCGACCGTCATCGCCTCGGGCAACAGCGGCTTCACGAACGCCGTCGGCGCGCCGGGCTGCATCTCGACCGCGGTCACGGTCGGCTCGACGGAGAAGAACGACACAATCTCGAGCTTCTCGAACAGCGCCGCCCAGGTCGACCTGCTCGCCCCGGGCGGCAGCATCAACTCGTCGGTCACGGGCAGCGGCTTCGGCGTCAAGAGCGGCACGTCGATGGCCACGCCGCACGTCGCCGGCGCGTTCGCGGCGATCCGTTCGGTCGTCCCGAACGCCACGTCGGACCAGATCCTCGCCGCGCTGCAGGCCACTGGCGTGGCCATCACCGACGCGCGCAACAACATCACGCGCTCGCGCATCAACCTGGAAGCGGCGGTCAACCGCCTCGCGCCGCAGCCCTTCCCGCTGTCGACCGGTTCGATCTACCAGCTGCACAATGACGGCACGATCTGGGTCGGCACCGGCGTCGCCTGCACCGGCAACGCGTGCCCGGGATGGGCGTTGCTCGACAACAACCCGTCGACCCGCGCCATCGCGTCGGCCGGCAGCAACCTCTACCAGCTGCACGTCGACGGGAAGATCTGGCGCTACACCGGCACGCGCTGCGGCGGCTCGTCGTGCCCGGGCTGGCAGCTGCTCGACAACAACCCCGCCACCGTCGAGATCACCGCGGGCGGCAGCAGCCTCTACCAGCGCCACAACAGCGGCAAGATCTGGCGCTTCACCGGCACGCCGTGTTCGGGCGCCTCGTGCCCCGGCTGGACGATGCTGGACAACAATCCGGCATCGGTCGCCATCCTCGCGGACGGCAACCTGCTCTATCAGCGCCACAACACCGGTCGGATCTGGCGCTCGACCGGCCAGGCCTGCTCGGGCAACTCCTGTCCCGGGTGGACGATGCTCGACAACAACCCGGCGACCCAGTCCATCGTCGCGGCAGGCGGCCAGCTCTTCCAGCTGCACAACACCGGTCGCATCTGGCGCTCGACGGGCCAGGCCTGCTCGGGCAACTCCTGCCCGGGCTGGACGATGCTCGACAACAACCCGGCCGGCGTGGAGATCGCCGCGGGCAACGGCGGGCTGTTCCAGCGCCACAACACCGGGAAGATCTGGCGCTTCACCGGCCAGGCGTGCTCGGGCAACTCCTGCCCCGGCTGGACGATGCTCGACAACAACGGCGCCACCGTGCAGATCCAGGCGACGGCGAGCGGGCTCTACCAGCGCCACAACACCGGCAGGATCTGGCGCTCGACCGGCCAGGCGTGCAGCGGCAATTCGTGCCCGGGCTGGACGATGCTCGACAACAACCCGGCAACGGTTAACATCGCCGGAGCCCAACCCTGACGAAAGCAGCGCCGACCGATGACGACTTCCGCACGCGATCGCTTCCTCCATGTGCTGGGCATCGTCATCACCGTCGGCGCGCTCGGCGCCTGCGCCCCGCAGGCTTCCGCCCAGGCCATGTCCGGCAGCATGAACACGCAATCGGTCAACGACACCCTCGCCGAACTCGACCAGACCCCGGACCGGACGGTACGGGTCATCGTCACGGTCCGGCCCGGGACCGCGGATCAGGTCGCCGCCGCGGCGAAGCAGGCCGGTGCCAACGCGGTCAACCCGCTCTTCGGCACGCAATCGGTGGTGATAGAAGGCAAGGCGGCGCACGTGCGCGCCGCGGTCGATACCGGCCAGGTCCTGCAGATCCAGCGCGACACGCCGTCGCCGACGAACTAGATCCGGTCCGCGAGCCCCTTCGCCACGATGGGGCTGGCGAGGCACATGCCCGGCCTTCGCCTCAGAAGGTGTAGCGGGCCGTCATGCCGATCGTGCGCGGCGTGATGCGGTAGGCGCCTTCGGCATCGAACGGCGTCGACGCGAGCGCCCGGAGGACGCCGCCGCTGTTCGCCAGGTTCTTGACGTAGAGCGCGACCTCCACGGGACCCTGTTGCGCGCCGATCCGCGAGTTGACGACGTTGTAGGAATCCATCACGCGATACCGGCTCAGCAACGGGCTGAACTCGGTCGTGCGCTGCCCCACGTGCTGATAGGCCGCCCACACGAAACCGTCCCATCCGGGGAAGACCGGAAAGCGGTATTCGCCGCTGGCGCTCACCGAGACCTTGGGCACGAACGGCGCATGGTCGCCCTTGGACGCCGAGAGGTCGGGCACGTCCTGGCTCAGCGTCGCATCGACATAGGAGCCGCCGAGCGTCAGCGTCAGGCCGCGCATCGGCCGGATCGAGGTCTCGAGCTCGACGCCCTTGCTAGTGAGCCCGGCCGCGTTCTCGCGATACGAGAAGCCGCAGTTCAGGCTGCGGCTCGCCTGGATGTTCTTCCAGCGGATCAGGAACACGCTCGCGTTCACCGTCATGCGGCCATCGAGCAGCGTCGACTTGCTGCCCAGTTCGTAGTTCCAGAGGCTGTCCGGGTTATAGGTGGCCGACGGGACCGCGAGCTTGTTCGCGGCCAGTTCGCTCGCGCAGAGGTTCAGCGGGATGATCTGGTTGATGCCGCCGAAGCGGAAACCCTTCGCAGCCTGCACGTAGAGCAGTTCGTTCTCGTCGTAGCGATAGGTCACGTTGAGCTTGGGCGTCGAACCGTTAGTCGTGGTCTTGCGCTGACCGGTCGTCGTGATGCCGCCGTTGAAGAAGCCCGACGAGAAGAGGAAGAAGTCCTCCACCCAGTGGAAGCCGCGCAGGCCGCCGGTCACCGTGAACTTGCCGAGCGTATACGCGGCTTCGCCGAACAGCGCGCTCTGCGTCACGTCGACGTTGTCGAAGCCGTAGAACGGGTTGTCCGGCGGCGCGCCGAATTGCGGCGATGCGAACGCAGGCAGTTCGGCATCGAATCCCGGCACCGGGAACTGGTTGACATAGTCGCGCCGACGTCGATTGAAGTAGACACCACCGAGCCAGCGGAATGCCCCGTTGTCCTTCGAGGCCAGGCGCAGCTCCTGCGTGAAGTCCTTCAGGTGCGTCTGGTCGGCCAGCGGAGCATGCAGGTCCTGGGTGAACAACTGCAGCGTCTTGTCGAGCTCCCGGCGATTGGTGATGTCGAACTTCAGGTACGACGAAGACGACACCAGATCCGCGAAGCCCACGTCGAGGTCGACGGTGGCGTTGGCCAGCTGGTACTGCGAATTGGAACCTTCGGGCGAGATGTAAGCGCGTTTGAGATTGCCCTCGTCGATCGGGCGGCCGCCGTCCCGCGTGGCCTGGCCGAAGTAGCTGACGTCGACCGTCAGGCGATCGGTCGGCTGGTAGCGCACGGCCACGCGGCCGCCTTCGGTACTGCTGTGGTTGAGGTCCTTCTCGCCGGTCGTGCTGTTGTCGATATAGCCGCCGAACCGGTCATGGAACAACGACGCCCGCAGCCCGAGCACGTTCGCCACCAGCGGCACATTGACCACCGCGCGCTCGTCGTTGCTGGTGCCGCCCGACTTGATGCGACCGACGTCCGCCTCGACGCTGCCGCCGAAGGTATTTAGGTCGGGCTTGCGCGTGATCAGCTTGAGCGCGCCGCTCATCGCCCCCGCACCGTACAGCGTGCCTTGCGGCCCGCGCAGGACCTCGACCCGCTGCAGGTCGAACAGGCCGTACTCGGGATTGAAGCCGTTGACCGAGATCGGCGATTCGTCGACGTAGAGTCCGACCGTCTCCTGCGTCTGCGGATCGTCTTCGGTGATGCCGCCGGTGGTGATGCCGCGGATGATCAACTGCGAGCGGCCCGGCCCGGTCTGGAACGACGAGAGGCTCGGGACCGTCGAGATCAGATCGGTGAAGTTCTGCGCGCCCAGGTTCTGCAGCGTCCTCGCGCCGATCACGTTGATGCTGATCGGCACGTCCTGGTTGTACTCGATGCGTTTCTGGGACGTGACGACCACGCTGTCGAGCTGGGTCGAATTCGACGCCTTGTCTTCCGTAGCCGGTTTCCTCGGCGTGGCGGGCAAGTCGCTGGTCGCCGGTGGCGACGGCGGCGTGGAGGCCTGCTGTGCCTGCGCCGCGAGCGCGACGACAGCGAGAGTCGACGAAACGGCGGAACGAAGGGCGAGCTGGGAAGGACGACGCGTGGCGCGGGACAAGTTCGATTCTCCGAATCGTTGGCGCCGCGATGGGGCGACGCATCACCCACGATTTATAAGCCCGATGCCGCGGTCGCGTAAACAAACGGGACCTGCAAATTCACCGTCTGTGGACTTTCGCCGACAATCTCCTCCTCCCCTCATTTCCCCTGCAAGGAGCGTTCATGTCCTTTCCTTCGATCCGCCGCCGCATCGTCCTCGTCACGTCCGGCGCTCTTTGCGTCGGCAGCCTGCTGGCCACACGGGTCGCCGTTGCGGCCGACGACGTCGCCGGCGCGATCGCGAAGGTCATGAACGCGAGCGTGGCCGCGTGGTCGGCAGGCGATCTGAACACCTTCATGGACAGTTACGAGGATTCACCCGACACCCTCTTCGTCGGCTCGACGGGCCTGGTGCGGGGCAAGGCCGCGATCGCGGCGCGCTACGCAAAGCAGTTCGGACAGGGAGGACCGGGGAGACTGGGCAAGCTCTCGTTCGAGACCCTGGAGATCCGGTCGACCGGCGAGCACTATGCGCTGATGATCGGCCGCTTCCACCTGCGGCCCGTCGATCGCACGAAGGCCGAAGCGACCGGCCTCTTCAGCCTGGTGTTCCACGAACGCGACGGCCGATGGCGCATCGTGTGCGACCACACGTCCTGAGCGCGCGTCGTCTACGGCGGCGTCACGGGGACGCGGCGCTTTCGAAGCCGTTCGGATTCGCCTGTTGCCACCGCCAGCTGTCCTCGCACATGCGTTCCAGGCCGAGTTCCGCGCGCCAACCGAGCAGCGATGCGGCACGTTCGACCGCCGCGTAGCAGCTAGCGATATCCCCGGGACGCCGCGGACCGACGACGTGCGCGATCGAGCGACCCGACGCCGCCCCGAACGCCTGGATCATCTCGCGCACGGTGCTGCCGCGGCCGGTCCCGAGGTTGATCGGTACCGCGCCTTCCAGCCTATCGAGCCGTTCGAGCGCCGCGAGATGGCCGCGCGCGAGGTCGACGACGTGGATGTAGTCGCGCTCGCCGGTGCCGTCGCGGGTCGGGTAGTCGTCGCCATGCACGGTCAGCCGCTGCAGCTTGCCGACCGCGACCTGCGCGACGTAAGGCATCAGGTTGTTGGGGATGCCGGCCGGATCCTCGCCGATCAGCCCGCTCTCGTGGGCACCGACCGGATTGAAGTAGCGCAGCAGCGCGACGCGCCAGGTCGGGTCCGCGACGACCACATCGCCCAGCACGCGTTCGACCATCGCCTTCGACGACCCGTAGGGGTTCGTGGTCTGGATCGGGAAGTCCTCGCGGATCGGCAGCGCATGCGGATCGCCGTAGACCGTCGCCGACGAACTGAAGACGAAGCGTCTGACGTTCGCGCGCTTCATCGCCTCGACCAGCACCAGCGTGCCGTTGACGTTGTTGTCGTAGTACCTCAACGGCTGCGAGACCGACTCGCCGACCGCCTTCAGCCCCGCGAAGTGGATCACCGCGGCGATCGGATGGGCGGCGAAGACCCGGTCCAGCACGGCCGCGTCGCGCACGTCGGCCTCGACGAAGACGGGCGCCCGGCCCGCGATGCGTTCGATCCGGTTGACGGCTTCGCGATGGCTGTTGACGAGGTTGTCGACGATGACCGGCGTGAACCCGGCACCGAGCAGTTCGACGCAGGTGTGCGAGCCGATGTAGCCGGCGCCGCCGGTGACGAGGATGTGGGAAGGCATGAAGGGCGGGGTCGAAGACGAAGGCGCGATGCTAACCCTTGACGTCCAGGAAGGCCGCGATCGTGCCGTCGAGGAAAGCCGCGTCTTCGGCCCGCGTGCTGCTCGCGGCGAGATGGCCCTGGGACGACGGGATCTCGACGAAGGTGGCCGCCGCGATGCCGTCGGCGACCGCGCGCGCCGCGCTCGCGGGATTGAAGAGGTCGACCGGCGGGGCGAGCACCAGGGTGCGCGCGACGATGGCGCGCAGCGCATCGGCCGTGCCGCCGGACCCGGGCGTCGTGCCGACGTCATGCGCCTCGTAGGCCCACGACTGGTAGAGGTAGTCGTGCGCGTCGAAGCCGTTCGCCTGCTGCTGGGCCGCGCGCTGCGCGAACCACGCATGCGGATCGGCGAGCCCGTCGACGGCTTCGGGCGTGCGCATCAGCAACGCGTTCATCAGTCCCGAATACGCCTTCCATCCGCGCTCGGGCACGCCGACGAAGCCGTCGCCGGTCCAGGCGGGGTCCGCCGTCAGGCAGGCGCGAGCGGTCTGCGTCACCAGCGCGGCCCACGGCGCGGTGCGCGCCATCGGCGTCATCGCGACGATGCGGTTCATGAAGGCCGGATGGTCGACGCCCCATTGCAACGCCTGCATCCCGCCCATCGACGCGCCGACGATCGCATGCACGCGATCGAGCCCGAGATGGTCGGTCAGCAACCGATGCTGTGCCGCGACCATGTCGCGCAGCACGAAGCGCGGGAAGCGCATGCCCGGTTGCGGCACGCTGTTCGATGGCGACGTCGACAGCCCGTTGCCGATCGGATCGGTCGCGACGACGAACCAGCGCGCAGGATCGAGCGCCTTGCCCGGGCCGATCAGGAAGTCGAGACGGTGATGGGTCGCGGTCAACGCGGCGCAGATCAGGATCGTGTTCGATCGATCGGCGTTCAACGTGCCGTGCGTGACGAACGACTGCCGGTAGTCGTGAATCGTCTCGCCGGACTCGAGCGCCAGGTCACCGAGGAGTGCCTCGCGATGCGGCGCGTCGACGTGATCGGGGGCGAGCGGCGGATGCTTCAAGCCGCTCCCATCAAGGGAACTCGACGACGGTCCGGATGCCTTCGCCGCGCGCGAGCATCGCGAAACCGTCGTTGATGTCGTCGAGCCCGATGCGCGCGGTGATCAGTTCGTCGAGCATCAGCCGGCCCGCGAGGTATTCGTCGACCAGCCACGGGAAGTCGCGCTTCGGCAGCGCGTCGCCGTAGCTCGAGCGCACGATCCGCTTCTCGCCCATCAACGAGCCCCAGCGGAACGCCACGTCCTCGTTCACGTTGATCTTCCCGAGCCAGACCACCTCGCCGGCCGGCCGCACCGCCTCGATCGACAACCGGAACGCATCCTTGTGGCCGGCGGCCTCGAAGACGTAGTCGGCACCGCGCCCCGCGGTCATCCCGCGGATCGTGTCGAGCACGTCGGGCGCCGCCGCGTCGACGATGTCCGTCGCGCCGAACGGCGTGGCCCGCGCACGACGATCCGTGTCGATGTCCGCGGCGACGATGCGCCCGGCGCCTGCGAGCCTTGCGCCCTGGATCACGTTGAGCCCGACCGCGCCGCAGCCGATCACGAGCACGTTCGAGCCCGGCGCGACCTTCGCCTTGCGGACCGCGGCGCCGACCCCGGTCATCACGCCGCAGCCGATGATGCAGGCCACGTCGAACGGCATGTCCTTCGAGATCGGGATCGCGCCGGACTCGGGGACGACCGCGTACTCGGCGTGCGTCGATGTGACGAAGAAGTGATGGACGCGCTCGCCGTCGCGCGTCATGCGGGTCGTGCCGTCGAGCAGGAGCCCCTTCGGTTCGTGGCGCTTGAGCGGCTCGCAGAGGATGCGCACCCCGCGATCGCAATAGAAGCAGTGGCCGCAATACGGATTCCACGAGCAGATCACGTGGTCCCCTGGTGTCACTTCGGTAACGTGAGCGCCCACTGCCTCGACGATGCCCGCGCCTTCATGCCCCAGCACGATCGGCAGAGGATAGGCGAGCGTGCCCTGGATGACCTCCAGGTCCGTGTGACACAGCCCCGTCGCCCGCATCCGGACCAGCACGTCGTGCGGCGCCAGCGGCGCCATCTCGAGCCGGTCGATGGTCATCGGCTCGCCGACCCGGTTCAGGACCGCGGCACGAAAGCGCATCGTCAGGCCGCCCGGTCCGGCAGCGCTTCGGGGTCGTTGTAGTTCTTCACCGCCGTGCCGCGATAGAGGATCTTGGCGTTGCGGTCGGTCACGTCCTTGTGCAGCTGGACGAACGCGGGGTCCATGTCGCGGGTCGGTTGCGGCTCGAGGGCGAAGTGATGGAAGCGGTCCGTTCCACGAACCAGCGTCGCGCTGTCGTCGCCGGCGATTTGCGCCACGCTCGTCGGGATGTAGCGGATCGCGAAGCCGATGCGGCGGTCGTTGGACGGGTTGGACGGCGACCCGTGCACGACCCGCACGTGGTGCAGCGAGATCTCGCCCGGCTCGAGCTCGACGGTGACGGCCGTGGACTCGTCGACGTCGACGGCGATCTCCTGGCCGCGCGTGAGCAGGTTGTTCTTGGCGAAGGTGTCGCGATGCGGGATCTGGTCGTGCTCGTGCGTGCCGGGAATAAAGCCCATGCCGCCGTTGCCCGCGTTGCTCCGCGTGAGCGCCAGCCACGCGGTCACGACGTCGGGCCGGCTCAGTCCCCAGTAGGTCGAGTCCTGGTGCCACGACACGAACGCCGGGTTGCGCGCTTCCTTGATGAAGAAGTTGGTGCTCCAGCACAGCAGGTCGGGACCGTAGAGGTCCTCGATCGCGTCGACGATCCGCGTGTCGCGCGTCAGGTCGTTGAGCCACGTGAACAGCAGGTGCGTCTTGTGCCGCAGGTCTCCCTTCAGCGGACCGCCGGTCGACGCTTCGAATGCTTCGAGCTTCTCGCGGATCGCAGTCGCCTGCTCGTTCGACATCACGCGCACCGGGAAGACGCAGCCGTCGCGCCAGAAGGTGTCGATCTGTTCCTGGGTCAGGATCTTGGGCATGGAAGGCTCCTCGAAAGCGGGCGGCCTGCTCAGGCCGAGCCGGTGATGATGCGCATGACCTCGGGCGGATAAGTGTCGCCCGGTTTCCCGCCGTAGATGATCTCGCCGCGTTCGAGCACGTAGAGGCTGTCGGCGTAGTCGGGGATGTGGTGCGCGTTGGATTCGGCCATCAGCACGCCGTGGCCGAGGCTGCGGATCGACGCGATGCCCGCGCTGATCGTCGGGATGATCGCGGGCGACAGGCCTTCGAAGGGCTCGTCGAGCAGCAGCAGCTTCGGGTCGAGTGTCAGCGCCCGCGCGATCGACACCATCTTGCGCTCGCCGCCCGAGAGCTGGTTGCCGCCGCGCGCCGCGTAGTGCAGCAGCTTGGGGAAGATCTCGTAGGCCAGGTCGATGCGCGTCTTCGCATCCCGTCCCTGGGGCCGCGTCCACGTCGGCAGCTCGATGTTCTCGGCCACGGTCAGGTCGCCGAACACCTGGCTCTCCTCGGGCGAATAGCCCACGCCGAGCTGCGCGATGCGGTGGGTCGGCAGCCCGACCAGCGCCGCGCCTTCGAACGCGATGGTCCCTTCGACCGGCCGGATCATCCCCATGATGGTCCGGAACGTCGTGGTCTTGCCGGCACCGTTGCGCCCGACCAGGCACACCAGCTCGCCCTGCGACACCTGCAGCGAGATGCCGCGCAGGATGCGGCTGCTCTGGATGTCGACGGTGAGGCGGTCGATGGTCAGCATGTCAGCGCGTCCTCACGGCGTGCTGCGCGACCGGCTTGCCGACGATGGTCGCGATCAGCTCGGGATCGCTGAAGAAGTCCGCGGGGACAGCGTCGGCCAGGACCCGGCCCGCCTGGATCGCGACGATGCGCGTCGAGTACTCGGCGACCAGGTCCATGTCGTGCTCGACGAGGATGATCGCCTTCACGCCGGCGCGCTTCGCCGCGTCAAGCAGCGTCTTCATGATCCCGTGCTTGTCACCGCTGGCCACGCCGCTGGTAGGCTCGTCGAGCAGGATCACCTCGGGCACGAGCGCGAACGCGCTCGCGATGTCGAGCAGCTTCTTCTCGCCTTGCGACAAGAGGCGGCTGGGCGTGTCGAGCTTGCCGTCGAGGCCGAAGATCGCCGCGACGTCGCGGACTTTCTCGCGCACCGCGCCATCGCCGGCGAGCGACGAGAAGAAGTCGAGGCTGCGCCCCGTCTGCGAGATCACCGCCACGCCGATCGTCTCGGCGACCGTCATCTCGGGAAAGATGTGGACGAGCTGGAACGCGCGCGCCATCCCCCGCTTGGCGAGCTTGACCGGACCGATGCCGGCGATGTCGTCGCCCTTGAAACGCACCAGGCCGGCGGTGGGCTTGAGCAGTCCGGTCAGCACGTTCACCAGCGTCGTCTTGCCCGCACCGTTGGGCCCGACGATCGACAGCATCTCGCCATCGCCCACCGACAGCGTCACGCCGTTGAGCGCCACGTAGTCGCCGTAGTGCTTGGTGACGCCCACCGTCTCGATCAACGCGGTCATCGCCGGAACGCCTTCGCCCATGCGGTCTGCGCCATGCCCATCAGTCCGCGCGGGAAGCCGATCACGATGATCGCCAGCACGAGGCCGAGGAAAAAGCGCCAGTACTGCGTCGCGCTCATCAGCTCCGAGCGAAGGAAGATGAACGTGAACGCGCCGAGCACCGGCCCGAAGAAGTTCGCGAAGCCGCCGAGCACCGCCATGAACACGAGGTCGCCCGAGTGGGTCC
>Ga0123336_10000326_pt1 | contig 49151 bp, 40 predicted proteins | sample SSSSmetaG_FD_96466 | JGI IMG/M metagenome (GOLD analysis project Ga0123336, IMG submission 96466) | Glacier valley bacterial and archeal communities from Borup Fiord, Nunavut, Canada, to study Microbial Dark Matter (Phase II) - ​SSSS metaG | ecosystem: Environmental > Aquatic > Freshwater > Ice...
ACGCTTGAACTGAAGTCACTCGAAGACGATGGCAGCTTTGAAGGAATCGCGGCTGCCTACGGCAACATCGACTCGCAGGGCGACCGCATTGAGCCTGGCACCTTCAAGTCAGCCGAAGGCGAGCGGATCCCGTTGCTCTTCGCTCACAAGACAGACCAGCCGCTGGGATTCGCTACGGTCACTGAGACGCCTCAGGGCCTCATGGTGAAGGGTAGGCTGCTTCTGGATACCGTCGCGGGCGCTGAAGGTTACTCTCGCATGAAGGCGGGCATCCTGAAGGCGCTCTCGGTAGGTTTCAAGCTGCCTAAGGACGGATACAGTATCAGGGCCGGTGTGCGCGTCATATCGAGCGCGGTCCTGAAAGAAATCAGCCTGGTGATCTTCCCGGCGAATCCACTGGCCGCAGTTACGGCCTTGAAGCACGAAGAGCAAGAGGCTTCTCCTCTCGCTTCGCTGCTGAAGTGGATGTAGAGGTTGCCGCGGGCGCGGCGACGTCCCTGGAGGGAACAGAAGGCTATCTAGGGATCGATCGGCACCAGCTTCGCACTCCTTCCCGGAGCTGGTGCCGACCATAAGGGTTTAGGCAGTCTAGGGACTGCCTAAAACGAGAAGAGCCCCGGCCCACTCCAGGGGGCCGGGGCTCACTCGCATCGGTGTGATTGCTATGAAGGGAATGAGACCGAGATTTTCTCGGCCGTGTAGCAGAACGCTGCGAAGTCTCGCAGGTCGAGATCTCCAGATTTGATTTCGTCCATCATTTTGTAAAACTCAGGGCATGAAAGCAGCTCCGTTATCAGGTTGACGACGTACGAATTGACGTAGGTCGACGGCGCAGATCGGGCCATTGTCAGCGCCATGTTAGGCACGGCGTATTCGTCGCGCTCGTCCTGGATCTCGGTATAGTGAGCGGCGATGTGATGGACGATGAAACAGGAATCAGCGTCGACGAATTGCGTGGGCTTCGTTGCATTATTCTTGGTCTTAGCCATGGTGATTCACCTCATATGGATTTACTTGGTTAGTCCCTTGTTGAGCGCTCTAACGCTCACCTCGGGCGCTCTCGTTGACGGCGAATAGTCGAATGATTCTGACAGCTTCCCTGACAGTAACCGGGATAGATTAGGCGCTAGCTAGCTGGAATCAATAGACTCTGGACGCACGTAAAACAAACAAAACAATACGCGGTGATACGCATTAGAAAGCAATACGGGCAACTCAAAATCCGCCGAGGGCAACCTCATGGGGGTTCGATTCCCCCTCCCGGCACCAGAATTACAAGAGACTTAGAAGCAAACTGACCTCTCGACAGCGAGAGGTCAGTTTGCTTGGTGGCTGTTCTGGTGGCCGTTGGTTTTGCGGAATCTGGATTCAGGCTGCGGATGGCTGTTTGGTGGCTATTCCTGCGATTCGCTGCACCACGAAAAGTTTGTGCGCCGGAGAGAGATGGCTATACCGGGCCGACATGGTGATCGTCTTGTGTCCGGAAGCTTCCTGAATCTCTTTGATGGAGGCACCGGCCATCGCCAGCCATGAGCAAAAGGTGTGACGGTTCGAGTGCCAGACATATCCAGCGATCTCAGCTTCGGCTAAGCACGGCACAAACCAAGAGCGCGTGTCGAAACTTCCCTTTGAGCCCTCGCGTGGGAACACCGGATCAGATTGTCTTGACAGGGGAGGCTTGAGGGACAGGATCGCAGCGACAGCATCGGAGTTCAAATGGATTGTTCGAGCCGTGCCATTCTTCGTCTTCGACAGGTCTATGGTCCGGCGGTCGAGATGAACGTGCGACCGGGTGCAGGAGTATTGCTCGGTGAGTCTCATGCCGGTGTGGACACTCACGATCAACTCAGCTTGATGTTCGGGGAAGCGCCGAGTGACGACCTCAAACAAACGGTCGTACTCTTCCCGGCTAAGGAAGCCCACACGGCCTGTTCCTTCCTTGCGGTGTCGCACCTGTCGGGCCGGATTGATCGTAACTTTGTCGTTGCGGATGCCCTCGCGGTAGCAGAGCGAGACGAAGGCCTTATAGCGGTTCGATGTGGCTGATGTCTTGCAGTGTCCACGAAGCCACTGCTCCAACTCTTGCGGTGTCACCTTGGCAGCAGGACGCGAACCAAGGGCAGCCCGAACGATCACTATCTTGCTTTCATAGTTGCGTTTGTCTTTATGGTTGGCGACGAACTCCAGGGCATCGTCGATCAATTCCGCAAGGGTGACAACCTTGTTGTTGCGGAGTTCCGGGAGCTTGCGTCCTGCTGAGGCATCAGCTTTGCGCGACTGATAGAGCTTGATCGCATCCGACTTGCGCCCTACCTTTTCACGGTGACGCTTGCCGGCGTCGTAGTAGTGAATCCACCAAACGCCACTGTCGATTGGCTTTTCATAAACTCCGCGCATCAAAGCCTTCCGGTGGCTGTTCTGTCGGATTCCAAATATCACATAATCCGACGAAATGGCCATCGTCTTTGTCGAAGTAAACGAACTCAGCAATTACTAGATGGCGCGGCAGGACTGCATGGTTATGAGGGAGGAGGCTCCTCCCTAGCTCCGGCCCTTCGGTCCTGCGCCGCGGCCAAGGCCATCCCGATCGCTTGATCGTCCTTCATCGGGCTATACAAAGTTGGGTTGTTGGAAATGAGCAGCCGGATCGCTGCGGCACCGCCGTGCAGCTCGTCGAACAAAACCTTCCTCGCTGCATCTTCAGTTGTTTCGGCTAGGGACGAATAGCTCCATAGAGCTCCGGTCGCCAGCCTCCCAAGCAGATCGAACATCTTGAGATTGGCATCGACCGGGGGAGCTCCCTTGTACCGCTGCCGACAGGGCATGCTGCTGTGCCAGATGAGGCACCATCTTGCCGATGTAGGACGACGCTATTTGGCGGTATGCCTGAAATAAGGAGGCAAACGCGATGCCGCCAGCTTCGCTGGCCTTGCTCTTGCTACCTGCAAACGTACGATAGATTTGCCAAGCATGCAGCAAAGTCAACTCGGATGCGTCCCGATCCTCGTCGATTATCACGTCATCGCGGTGAAAGCGCTGAAGAAGGTCTCCGGCCGCATCGCAGAGGGCCGCTTCTCCCGAGGCCCACCATCGTGTCACGATAAAGGAGCGAAGCTGAAGGGAGGAGCTAATACTGCTTTCGCAGCAACCGAAGCTCTTGATTTCGATGGAGCCAGGGAACCGACGAAGAACCTCTTCCAAAATCTCAAACGCCTCGTTGCGATCGGTGGTACTCAGTCGGGATGAGACCCCGAAGTCAACCCACTGCAGAACTTGTGCGTTTTGGGTGACATTGGCCTTCAAATAGTTCGTCAGTAACATGAGAAAAGCAGGCGCCAGCGAGTCCCGCTTGAAGGCATAGGCCTGAGCAACGGCACCCAGCGTCCGTTGCTCTTCCTTCGCCAAGGCAGCACGAACGATTTCGAGAAAGCGATCGGAGGACGCTTGATCCTTTGGAACAAGCGCAAGGACAACTGAAACGGATGCCGCTAACAAACCATCGCTTTCCGTACCCGCCGCCAGTGCCTCAAGTTGGTTCACAACTTGAGGCGGGACTTCACCATCGTTCTCCTGCCAGGGAGCTTCGCCAAGAGAAAAAACAGCCTGACGCTGCAGCTCTTCCAGAGACGATTTGGAAAGCCGGAGAAGCTGCTCGGTGAGTATTCACGCTGAGAGCGGAATCCTGCCGCAGCCACAACGGGGAGAAGAAATGAAAATGAACCGGGATCTTCTGCGATTGTGCGAAGTGCTTCCTTGGGGGTGTTCTGGCGCTTTGGTCAAGAATGAATGGAACTGTTCAAGTGGCGAATGGGATGCCGATTCCTGTCCTGCCTGGGTGACCAAATGCGCGGCGGTGCTGACCACGCGGGCAGTGGGGGCGTCGAGATAGGGGAGCGCGGTTTGGAACAGATGCCTTGTGCGGAAAAAGCTGGCGCCGCCTTCTCCGTTACGAAACTCAGCAAATTCGGCTACGAGGTCAATGGTATTGGCATTGTGTATCGCAGCAAGAGCCTCGCAGAACTCTGTGCGAGCCTCAGCTTCTCGTGGAGCTTCACCTAGCAGAGCGCTGAAGAAATTCCCAGTACGTTTAGCCGCAAGAAGCGTCTCTGTCAGTTCGTCCTGTGAGAATGGTGTCGTCATCCTGGCTTATCTTCAGTCGTGATGAGTGAATAAAGGGTGACGTTTTCACGCCTAGGAGTCTGCGGCGGTCTTGTGAGAGAACTTGCAGAGACGGTGAACCGGTACATATCGCAATCCGGAAGTCCCGTGAGTAGCCGCTGATCCCCCTCACTTGGCGCTAAATCGCCGAGGGATCGAATCGGGAACGCGAAGTCGGTTTGTCCAAGCGTGATGAGAAATGCGAACGAAGAAGTGAGGACCTCTCCAGGAACTCAGTTATGGGGGCTGAGCCGCAAGCAGTTTTGAGTCTCGGGCAGATCGAATCGTATACCTCAAAGCTGATATTTGGACACCAAACCTCGATGCTTCAAGAGTGGATTTATCGTGCCTGTAAAAACGATGAAATAGGCCGATTGTGAACCTCCGATTCCTGAATTATTTGGGGAACATTTCGAGGTATAGCTGTGGAAAGCTCGCTATCTCCTTTGTGTTGCAACTATATGGTTCCCTGGCGGGTGCAACTACTTTCCGGACAGTCGGAAGTTGCAGTTCTGGGTGGCCCGCTTGAAGCTTTCCATGTCGATAGCACGACGTCGTATGTGTGGATTCACCATGCAAAGCTCCCCACCTTTCCTGCATCATCGCGTCTATCCGGCACGCTCGGCGGATGAGGCTGCTCTTCTCCTCCCTCAGATTCATACTCAAAATGACCTGATTGCGGTGATTAACTACGTACCAGTCAATCATCCATGCATCGACGTGGTGAGATACAGCAGCCTCGATCTCCTTGAATGCTCATACTGGATCCGATTCGTCGTAGTACCCCCACAAGGGGTAATGCGGCATAAAATGTCCAGGAAATAGTTGCCTAGACATTTTTCATAAGGTCGTATTCGGTCCACCCTTTGCCAAAAAGCTTTTCCATATAGGGCGATGGATGCCAGCATGGAAAGTTATACGCGATGACCTGTACATCGGTGGGAGTGGCCACACTCTTTGTGCCAAGTGCGTCCAACATTCGCTGTTCGGTAAAGTATTCAGCTGATGCGCCAGGTCCGATGCCGCAGACTTCAGAAGGACCTCCCTGCATCGACATATCGGGGATATCGTTGGCATATACCACTTTCAACGTAGTCAATCCGGCTGCAAAAGCGGTACCTGTCACAGAATGCAGAAAATTACGTCTATTCGTTATTGCTCCTTGGACCCTACCGCGGTTATTCTCTTCACGCTCATCGGCATGTGTGGGCGCGTTCTTTTAATTAGAGGTTATATTTCTCCCCATTGAATTAACTTCCGTATGTCTGCTCTAGTTTCGGCTTTGTGACTCGAGTCGATGAGATATTCCGGGGAGAGCTGTTGAGAACCCAATTCTCTCTTGTGCGTCTCGATATGACAGCTGTACCGTCTGCGCCGAAATTTTTAACATTGCAGCTTTCTAAGCTTCCAATGCGTCTGTGCCACACCAGCGGCAGAGAAACAGGAGCAACGCCTTGGTTGCGAGCACCACGCTGTCCAGTTCGACGTATTCGTCGGCACCATGGGTATTGCCGCCGGACGGGCCCCAAACAGCGGTCGGGATTTCGAATTGATGAAAGACAAACATGTCACATGGACCTTCGATGCCTGTCACAACTGGTATTTCTGGCAGTACCATCGCAGCACATTGCGCCAACTCTGTGATGAGGGGCTCCGATGCGGAGATAGCTGATCCGGGCAACCAGCGGATCGGGAATTCGACTATGGGTCGGCGGCGGAAGAGCTGACTTTTCTTTTCCATCATTGACGCCATCCAGTCGTGAAATTCGTGCTCGACGACTACCTGTTCCTCTCCAGGCATAAGTTGCCAATACATCTCAATCCTGCATATTTCCGGCAGAGTGATCGGCTCGCCTGTTCCCCATGGTCCCGTCGTGATCTTGGTAATAGCGACGGGCACCGGATCAGGGGTGTGGGCGTACAGGGAGTGTGGGCGACAGTTATCCCGCCGTTGCTCAGCGAAGTGATCCAATTCTTTGATGAAATGCGCGACCTGATCCATGACACGCGCTGGCGCGTCTTGATTGGCAATTACCCCTCCCTGCGAAGAAAACGTAATATGGACGGTGCGGCCACCACGTTGCGCGGCGCAGATGCGCAAGGAAGATGGCTCAGTCAGGATCGCAGCGTCCGCGTTATAACCACGCAGCCGCCCTGCCAAGGTGCCATTCACTCCGCCGAACTCTTCGTCTACCACGGATTCAAAGAGGAGATCACCTCTGAGCGGCAGATCTAGATCCTGTGCGGCTTCGAGAATAAAGAGGTTCATCGCGGCGCCAGCTTTCATATCGTTTGAACCGCGGCCATACAGTCGATTACCTTCAATCTCAGCTCCGAACGGATCGCGCGTCCAAGGCAGCGTCCCGCTCGGGACAGTGTCAATGTGGCTCGACAGCAGAAGAGACCGTCCGCCCCCCAGGCCTGGTCGTCTAGCCCCGACGTTGGCCCGATCCGTGTAGATCCGATCTCCCCAGAAGAGTGGGTGTTCCGTCAGGCCTGGGACCGAATCGAGGCCGTAGACATCCGGAGTCAGCGCCGCTGCCCTGATCATCGATGCGATATAGCGCTGGCACTCACCTTCGCTGCCGATTGGTGGTTTGTTCTCCGATGGCCGCCGCACAAGTTCACTGATCAATGTAATGAGACGATCTTGTTTGTCATCCACGTAGTTCACTAAACGCTGCTGCAGAGTCCTATTCATATCACTCCTTCGGAAGACTTATGGATACCGGAGGAATGCAAAATCCTCTTGTGAGCACAGCAATGTAAGCAACCCCCGCGCCAAGCCAGCAGAAACCCACGATATGCGCCTTCACGCTGAGGTTCAGCCAGATGTAGCAACAGAACACCGCTCCAGCCAGTGGAAAGATGAGATTCGTGAACAGGGCGGTACCGCTTCTGTGGTGAAGCCGGAGATAGAAGTGGCGAATCACGCTTAGATTGACAAGGATAAATCCTATGAATGCACCGAAGTTCAATAGTTCTACAGCGAGTTGAAAGCGGATCAACAGCGCACCCACCAGAGAGATGCCGCCCATGAGATATATGCTGCGGACGGGAGTGGAAAAGTGCGGATCGACGTAGGCGAAAAAGCTTCTGGAGATGACGCCATCGCGTCCCATGCCGAGTAGCAAGCGGGAGGCTCCCGCCTGTCCAGTGAGTGCGCTGGCGAGGCCGGCGACCAATAAGATGAAGGTGATGAAGCCAAGCATCCAAAACCCGCCGGCAACACGCGCTACATCCAGGATCGCGGTCGCTGCGTCGGGAAAGGCATTGTAGTCGGGCCACACCAGGGCAGCGAGATAGACGGTGATAACGCAGAATACCGTCTCGACGAGGCATACCAGCACGGTAGCGACCGAAATATCACGTTCCGGATGCAAGGTATCTTCGGCGAGAGTTGAGATTGCGTCGAATCCTATGTATGAGAGACTGGCGATGGCTGCTCCCAGCATGAGGGGCTGAACCCTGAGCCGAGTGGCGCTACGCAGTGTGGCGTGCGGGAGAAAGCCATTCCAGCCGTGGCGTGCAAAGATCCAATGCACTGCGGCCCCAACAAATACGACAGCACATACGGTCATCAGCACCATCATCACGTTGCCTGCGCGTGCGGTGACGTGGATACCGCGAATATTGATGAGGGTTATTGCGACGGAGAATAACACGGCCCACACCACATAAGGGACGGCTGGCAGCATGCGGTTTGCGGTGAGCGAGGCATACACGACGCTAAGCAACGGAATGAGCAGATAGTCCAGAATCATCGCCCACCCTGCTAGAAAGCCAATGTGCGGATTGAGCGCCTGTTGCACATAAGTATAGGTTGATCCCGCCGAGGGAAATGCGCTCGACATTTTTCCATAGCTTGCGGCGGTGAACAGCATCGCAATCATAGCGATCAGGTAACTCAGCGCGGCGTGTCCGTGCGAGGTCTGTTGCACAATTCCGAATACGGGGTATGCAGCCGTGGGTGTGAGGATGACCAGCCCGTAGAGGATCAGGTCACGCCGGGATAAGACGCGCTTAAGCGCCGGCTTGGTGGGTGCTCGTTCCGGCAAGCGTTTTCTCCCAGGATATGCAACAGTAAGACGGATTAATGGAAGTAACGGTGTGCTCCGAATTTCGGAGCATACCGTTAATGGTCAACGACAACTTGGGTTTAGAAGGTAATCTTGCCTTGGAACTGCAGCAGCCGGGGCGTGCCTAATGCCTTGGTGATTACCCCGAATTGGTTTGGCAAGCCGAGGCTGTAATGGTTGAAAACGTTGAAGACCTGCATCTCCAGATTGAAGAAGACATGTTCCGTTATAGGAGTGATCTTGAAAATAGAGCCATCCATATTGTAGAAGTGCGGGCCGGTAAGATAGCTTCGCGGTATGTTGCTCAGGAGATCCGTATCCGTACCAGTGCGACGAATGAAGGTCTGGTTGGCATAAGGCTGCCCGGAAGCGGGATCGTAGATACTGGCGTCAAACCACCGCTTTCGGTTGCGCTGGCCATCCGGCAAGGCTCCCGTCTTACCTGGGGCAAGAACGATCAAAGCACCCCCATTCGGATTTGCGCTGTAGTATGGCGCGAAGGGAAGACCACTGCGCCAGGAGTAGAACGCGGTTGTGTTCCAACCCGTGACCACGCGACTGACAAAGGCATTTGTGCCTGCCAGGAATCGCTTTCCATGTCCAAACGGCAGCTCATAATGCCCATTGAATCCAAAGTTTAGCGCTGGAAGTTGAGAATCCCGTGCGTAGATCGCACGCAATCTGTCAGGCTGCGAGGCATTGTTCGTTAGAGCGGATGGGACTAGCTCCAGGCCCCCAAAGGATTTGTTTTGTCCTTCGGACGTCGTAAGAGTTTGAGACCAGGTAAAGTAGCTTTGGAAAACGAAGGAGCTTTGAAAAATATGGTTTACTTCCGCCGTCATCTGATTGTGGTTGGAATAGCCGATATAGTCGAGAAGGTCCATTGCGCCAAGCCCCGAGGCGGAATACAGGGGATATTTCCGCCGTTGCTGTGGTGTTGCTCCGGGTGCCGAGGCTCGCGGAACCGCTGCATTGATGGGATCATAGTCAGCAAGGCGGTCGCCGTGGTTGCCGACGTAGCCAAGACTGAGAGCCCAGTTTCCCGGCAATGCACGCTCTAGGGTGAGGCTGTATTGCTGGACGCGCTGCGATTTGTAATCGGGATTCCAAGGCGCGAGTGCGAATCCAGTTCCACCTGGATCAGAGACCTTCGTGTCCGAAGGAGTGACGAACCGTTTTCCCCAATCGCGGGAGCCAACGGCTTGGTTCTGCAGGGTGGGAGGACCCACGGGATAGGTCAACTCTGCACCTAGTGGATAGTTGTCGTCGGTCTGATTGAGGTTACCAAAAGTGAAGGGGATGTTTTTACGGGTGTTCTGCTGATACTGGACCAAAGGCATGGTCCAGTAGTAGATCCCATAGCCGCCGCGGATCACGCTCTTTTCATCTAGGCGATACGCGAAACCGACCCGAGGAGCCAAGTTATTCTTCTGCATATTCCAAAGTGTGCTGGGAAAGCCCGCTTCAGATGCTGTCTGAAAAGGAACGCCCAGTGCCTTATACTGCGCCAAGACATTTGCGGGGATATTTGCAGTCTGTGATCCTGGAGTCACGACACTGGGAACAGCGGTTTTGAAGTTCAATGTGGACTGAATGCCAGCGGAGTCCATGTAGGGGCTCCAATAATCGTACCTAAGACCTAGGTTTAAGGTGAGCTTGGGAGTAAGTTTCCAATTGTCCTGAGCATAACCATAGTAGTAGGTTTGGCGAGTGTGAAAGTGCGGGACTAGGTTGAGATAATTTAGATGAACCAGGCCGAGGAACATGTCGGCGAAGCCAAACCCCGTGTCGGGTGCAGCAAGGTTGTCGGAGAGTACCGAGGTGGGATCTTGGATAGCGGTGAAGCCGCCGGAGAAACCGTAGTTTCCACCGGGAGACTGGGCCTCAATCGTGTTGACGCGAGTATTGGCCGCAGAAAGACCAAACTTCATCTCATGACGGCCGTGACTTAGAGAGAAATTATCGCCGGCGCTGATACTCTGATTGGGCGCATTCTTCGGATTGTCGCGATCAATAGGGGAAAACCCTGATTCGGCGGGGTTGGACGGGATGTCCTCGGCATATCCAACGCCGATTCCCGGCCACGCAACATCATCATCCGTCGATGGAAGCCCCAACATGGACACAATACCAGGGTTGGGCACAGGACCGGTGAAATTTTTGAAGAGCTGTACACCGAGGCGTACTTCGTTGACTGCGTTCGCGCCAATTGGCGTTGTAAAGGAAAGCGCTCCGTTATTGCCTGTGTTGAGAGTAGTTCTAGGATTGAGAAGCGTCGAGTTCGGCGACGGCCCGACTGAGGGTTGGTTCACATAGGTATAGCGGGCAGAAAGAATGTTCCGACCAAAAATCTGGTCCACCTTGCCTGTATAGCGCGTGATGTTGTTAATATTCGCGCCCTGCGGATCAATGTAGTTGATACCGCCCTGAGCATATGAGACGCAGCAGGTACCATCCGGGTTTTTTACGTTCGGACGCGGCCAAAGGGCGAAGACCTTCTTTGCGATCGGGGTGATGCGGCTGGCAGGAATTTTATTACCGGGGAACGGGTCACGAATGTAATGGCCGGGATTGGCCGGATCCAGACGGGTCGTGAGCGGATCATAGATCTTCGCCACAACACCGTTGTCGTCCACAATGTCATGGAAGTCGCCCGTGAACCAGTTGGGCTGGGGAACGGTATAAGTGGTGTAATCAGGGTTCCCGTGCTTGTGCTCGATCAGGCGCTCGGCATCGAAGAAGAAGAAGGTCTTGTCGGTGCCGTTGTAGAGCTTCGGGATGCGAACCGGACCGCCGATCTGTCCACCGAACTCATTGTGAACGAGGTGCGGAAGAGTATTGTTATTGCCGAAGATTTTCGCCTGAAAGCCGCCAGTCTGGTAAAGCTCATAGAGCTGCCCGTGGAACAAGTTGGTCCCACCTTTGGTGACGACGTCTACCACGCCCGGCGTGCCGTACTCCGCACTGCCATTGGACGTTGTGATCCTGAGTTCCTGAATGGTGGGCACGGCCTGCGGAGTAATCTGCAGTTCGTTGGTGAAACGATCGTTGACCGACTGCCCGTCAATAAAGAAGGTAGCCGAACCACCGGTGACTCCGTTGACTCGGGTATAGCCGCCGCCTTGGCCAGCATACGAACCCGCAACTACACCTGGGCTGAAGTTCAGAATGTTAAGGAAGTTGCGATTCACCAGCGGAAGGTTCTCGATCTGTGCGGCTACCTTGACGTCAGAGATGGTTGCATCGCTCACGTCGATCTGGGGAGTAACGTCCACAGCGATGGTGGTCTCGAGAGAGCCAACCTTCATGAGAGGGTTGACCTCCGCGTTCTGCGCGACGCTAAGGATCAGTCTGCCTTCCCAGGCCGAGAAGCCCGTGGCCGATGTTTTGACGCTGTAGCGTCCTGGGCTTAGCGCTTCGAAGGCATAATAGCCAAGGCCATTGGACTGCCCTGTGCGATGTTCCCCGTTGTCCAGATTGGTTAACGCGACGGTCGCTTTCGGTAAGACGGATCCATCGCTGGTTTTCACCGTTCCCTGGATGGTCGCATTAGATAGCTGGGCGAACGTTGGCGAAACTAGGAGGCTGAAGGCAATAAGTGCGAACATCTTGATGAATCTGGAGTTCATTGGTTGGCCTTTCATTGCTGCGCGAAGCAGAATATACACATTTAACTTGCGTTTTACAACTATTTATTTTTTATATGATCTTCCTTAACAAAACTTGGCGATTGAATCTGCTCTTTTTGGATGTATGCGGGTAAACTGCGGGGAAATGACCCGGCGAATTTCCACGTTTCGAACGAACTTACGTTAGTCTGGCCCTGATATTGCGTTCAGATTTCTCACAGATCGAAAATGGGGTCCTTCGTACACCTTGGGGTAGGGCATTCGCTCATTTGTGCAGGTTCGCACTCTTCGTTTGTGTTAGGTTTGGTTCCGTTCTAAGACTCCGCAAGCGGATCACGAGGGATAACGTGAGAGATGTAATGACTACGATAGCCGCCTGGATGACATGTTGCGGTATGCACAAGAAGAGCTGTTCTGTAGGCGCGCGTTTCTTCGCGTTCGCTGCCGTTGCGGTTCCGCTGGCCGCTCAGCAGATGACAGTGATAAAGCCGCAGGAATCCTACGCTGTGCTCGCCAATCCCGGCATTGGTTTTACAACTTTTCAGCGCTTCAATGGGGATCTCCTCAATCCGGGGACCGACTGGACCGAAGGCATGCCTATCGACTACCAACCGATGGCAAAGTCTCTTGTACGACCTGATTACCCGCTCAGTTCAATTGCCTACCTTCGGATTTACTGGCGATTTGTCGAGCCGGCGAGGAACGAATATCAATGGGAGATTATCGACAAGGCCCTGGTAACCGCACGTCAACACAATCAAACGTTGATGCTGAGGATTGCGCCGTACGGCACCGACGAGGCCTCCGATGTTCCTGCATGGTATCGGCAGGAAACCGGAGAGGTGCTATTGAAAGACCGTCCAAAGGCGGACTGGGCCTCTACCACGGCAAAGTGGATGGTGGATCCAGAGAAACCCGCCTACGCGAAAGAGTTTGGTGGGTTCATTCGCAAACTGGCAGAACGCTACGACGGGAATCCCGACCTCGAAGCGGTTGACCTCTCGATCGTGGGGGCATGGGGAGAGAGCGCGGGCTCCAACTTGCTGACGGAAACGACGCGGCGGCAGTTGGTTGACAGTTACATGGAGAGCTTTCGCCAGACTCCTCTACTGGCGCAGCCTTCGGATGCGAAGACTTCCGCTTACACCTTGTCGAAAGCAGGCAACAACGGATCAAACCCGGTCACCCTTGGTCCAGCCGTGGGCTGGCGCGCCGACTGCCTTGGCGATATGGGAGGATTCAGTCCCACGTACAACATGATGACTGACGTTTATCCGAAGGCAGTCATCGAGTTTGGGTTGAAAGATATATGGCGGACGGCCCCGGTCTCAATGGAAGCGTGCTGGGTAATGCAGCATTGGAAAGACAAGGGCTGGGACCTGCAATACATCATGGATCAAGCCATCAAATGGCACGTGTCCTCTTTCAACGCAAAGTCTTCGGCGGTTCCGCCAGAGTGGTGGCCGCAGGTGAATCAATGGCTCAATCGCATGGGCTACCGTTTTGTGTTGCGTCGCTTTGCGTTCACATCCGTGATCGATGCCACGCGCGAGCTCAACTACAAATCATGGTGGGAAAACAAAGGGGATGCGCCAGTTTACCGTCATTACAGGGTCGCGCTGCGTCTTTCAGGGAAAAACAAAGAGGTCATACTTCCTCTTGATGGCGATCCTCGACAGTGGATGCCCGGCGACAACCTGATGGATGGTGCTGTGTACCTGCCGCAATATTTTTCGGACGGAACCTACCAAATCGCAGTCGCTCTCGTCGATCCGGTGACTCTGATGCCCAAGATTCAACTCGCAGACCAGGGGACGGCGCAAGATGGTTGGTACCCGCTGGGAAGCACAGATCTGCAAACATCCGAACATCATTAATCGAGTCCGTTAAGCAGCCCCCTTACTATTCGATCAGAAGCAGTTCCCCGAAAGCAGCTGGAACATGAAAGCTTTCGCTGTAGCCTGGGCGCCAGGTGATCTCCGTCGGCTTGGTGCCCTGGCTGCGGAAGAAGTTGATTCTCAGTCTCTGGCCTGCCTCTGCCTGCCCAGAAAATACAGCAGCGCAAGGCACCCGCAAAAAACCACACCACATGTTTTTCTGCTGATTTTGGCTAGCCGCGACAACCATCTTCGAATCAAGCGGTGTTGCCGCAATGCCGCCGTCGGATGTGCAATCGATTCGAAGATCAAGCCATTCCCCTCGCGGAGAGAGTTCAAACTCGCAATATTGTGTAAGCGGTTGTCGGCCAGTTCCGATGAAGACCTCCGCAACATCCCACTTCCACAACTCCGCAGTTGGGCGATCGAAAACAGGCTCATTCGGTCTCACCCAAAGCTCCTCGTAATTGCACAAAAAAAGAAAGTAAAAGTTATCGGGCGTCCAACGTAGCCGCACCTCGGTATCATTCCCGCAGACTGTACGTCCGAAAGAGTCCATCCACAAACGAATCGAGGGGGCAGAACTCCAGAAGTCAGAGTCGGGATCGGTGTCGGGCGCATGCTCCTCCTGCGATCTGAGACTTAGTGCAACCTGATCGATACGCAGAGGCTGATTTCCTGGGGCCAAGGGAAGCCAAAACACAAGGTTCACCCTTTCTAGTCGGCGCAGCAGAAGGCCTACTCTTTGCGCCTTATCCTTGTCGATGGAAACAAAGAATTCGATATGCAGAGTACCGGCTGTGACGTGAAGGTGAAACTCGGACGGTTGCAGTTGCTGAATGCAAAGGACCTGAAGCACTCTCGACGCCATTCTTTCGTCGGCACTTGCTCGTAGACAATAGCGCCACTGCACCAGTTTTGTCTCCCGTCCAATTCAGCCGAAATTCTTGGTACGCCCACTTTTGGCTAAAATGTAATAATAGACTATCAAAGAATATAAAACGATGGTAATTCGCCGATGCAATATGCTAAAGTCGAGGCCATGACCCGAGGGCGTTTCGTTACCTGGTTAGGTTTTTTCCTGTGTTGCAGCCCGATTATGGTGTCCTCACAGGTTCGAGTATGGGAAGGGACTATGGCGCTGCCGGTCTACGCCGAGGGCCCGCCGGATCAAAATCCTCCTTTCGATCAATTCGGCGGCCCTATCAACTACCCTTATGCTTTGCGGGAGAATCTGACTGATAAGCCGATCAAACGATCGCTGCGCGCGATATACCTCGAAAATGTGTACCTGAAATGTTCCATACTGCCGGACCTGGGTGGACATTTGTACACATGCACGGACAAGTTATCCGGTCAGTCGATGTTCTATGCGAACCCTAGTATTAAAAAGGCGCGCATAGGATACAGAGGCGCTTGGGCAGCCTTCGGCGACGAGTTCAATTTTCCGGTTTCGCACAACTGGGTGTCGCTTTCGCCGGTCGACTTCAGTTACTCCTCGCATGCGGACGGAAGCGCTTCAGTGACGGTCGGAAACATTGATCGTGTCTATGGAATGGAGTGGACAGTCGAAATGACCCTGCGACCGGAGTCCACTCTACTGGAGCAGAGAGTCACGTTGGCCAACCGCAGCGATGTGCGGCATCGCTTCTACTGGTGGAACAACGCGGGGGTGCAGGCGTGGGAGGACTCACGCATCTGCTATCCGACGCACTTCACTGCAGCGCATGGCTTCGCAGATATTGACAGCTGGCCGCTCAACACCAAGGGCGTTGATTACAGCATTATTCGCAACCAACAGGACGGTCCAGTTTCGCGCTTTGTGTACGGCAGCCGCGAGCCGTTTCTTGGCATCTGGAACCCCCACACGAATGCTGGCATTGTGCACTATGCCGACTATGGCACATTACCCGGTAAGAAGGTTTGGTCCTGGGGAGACGACGCTGCGGGCCGCGAATGGCGCCGCGTCCTCTCCGATAACGACAGCACATACATCGAGGTGCAGGCCGGACCTTTTCGCGACCAGGAAACCTACGCGTACCTGGAGCCTCGCAAGAGCATGCAGTTCACAGAGTACTGGATGCCCATTCGCGGAATTGGCGGTATTGCTCGTGCGAATCTTGACGGCATCCTCAATCTCGACCGAGATGGTAATGCTCTCAGAGCCGCTCTCAACGTAAATCACAAAATCGCTGGTGCAAGTATCCGTCTTCTGGATGGTACTACCCCGCTCTTTGAGAAACGGGAAGACTTAAGTCCAGAGAAGACGTGGATGACCGAGATCCAGATTCAAGACCTCTCACGTAAGTACAGCTTCGAGTTGAGCGACGCTTCGGGAAGAATCCTGCTCAGCCAAATCGAGGGCAAATATGACGTTACGCCTGACTCTGCGGTCAGTCCTGGACCACAAACTCATTATGTTTTTCCCAACCCAGAGCATCGCACCGCCGACGATTGGCAGCAGATGGGTGACCAGCAGGAACTGAACGGTAATCTGCTTGGTGCACTCGATACCTACCGGTCAGGAACGAAGCTATTTCCTACCAGTCTACCCCTGACGATCTCTACAGGACGACTGGAAGCGACACTCCAACGATACGACGAAGCAATCGCGGTTTTAGAACCGGCTTATATGCGCAACGTTACGGACCCAGAGATTTCGTATTACTTGGGTCTGTCGTATGCCGGAGCAGGACAGGATCGTCCCGCGATGACCATGCTGGAAGCAGCGGCATGTCTGCAACGACACGCCGCGGCAGCTCATTTGCAGCTTGCGGAGCTTTACGCACGTGGTGGCGATCTCCGCAAGGCGGAGCAGCACCTACAGACCACTATTGCGCTTGAGCCGGACGATTTGAGAACGGTCGAAGAACAGGCAGCTGTGCTCAATGTTCTGCATCATGACGCCCGCGCAGCTGCGTTCGCAGCGCAAGCCTTGGCGCGGTTTCCAAACAGCAACTTTCTTCGAGAACAGGTCGGCAGACCAGATCTTGAGCACCTTGCCTCCGATCCCTACCGAGTACTTGGAATCGCAACCCAATACATTCGTCTCGGCATGTACGCGCAGGCGCTTGAGATCCTCTCCAGAGATTATCCTGCAGTTCCGTCGGACCAAGTAGAGCCCGGGGCAACGCTCCCACAGCATCATGCGATCGTCCTATATTACAGGGCATATTGCAGCCGAAAACTAGGTCAACCGGCGCAGGCTGAATATGACGCAGCAGTCCACGCTCCCACTCTTAATGTGTTTCCCCATGGGCTATACGATGGAGAGGTTTTCCGTTCTGCAATTCGAGCGAATGCCGAGGATGCGAACGCCTATTATCTGCTTGGAGCGGAAGAGCTTGCCCGCGGCCTCTCTGACGATGCTGCGCGGGAGTGGAAAAAGGCCGCCTCTCTCAACCCTCAAATTCCCTCCCTCTACGCCTCCATGGGTAAGTTCGATCTGAAGTTGCGGAACGATCCGACGGCAGCGTTCAACAATTTCCAAATGGGACAAAGAAGCGATCCTGAGAACGCCGACGTTTACACGGGGCTCGACCAGACCATGAGTTTGCTGGGTCGCTCCGCCACTGAACGCAGCGCAGTGCTCGATCGGTTTCCCCACCTGGATCTGTTGCCTCAGTCATTGGCCTACGAACTCGCCTTGACAAAATCAGAGGCGCACGACGGTGCCGGTGCAAAGGCAATATTCAGCAATCGTTTTTTTTCAAGCGGCGAAGGAGATACCGATGTACGCCAGATCTGGGTTGAAGTTCGTCTGCAACATGCGGCACAACTCGCCGGCATCGGCAAATGCGAAGCAGCCGCAGTAGAATTGCACGATCTGCGTACTCCGGTCAACGGACTTGCATGGACGGAACAGATACCGGTTTCGATGGTGAACGGCGCGCGAAACCAATATATCGGAGGAACTGTTTATAAGACTTGTGGACTACAACGCGCAGCGACTGATGCGTTCAGTAGTGTGGAGAAGTCCAGTGCACCCGATGAAGTCTATTGGGCAGTACAGGCTGCAAAACAGAGCGGCGGCTACGTTCCCAAAAATTGGCGGAATAAGTTACTTCAGGCTCGAGCTCTAAGTGAGAATCGCATCTCTTCTCCCGATGCAAGCTATTGGACTTATGTATCCGCTTTGATCGATCGCCAACTCGGCGATACAGCATCGGCAGAGTCCAAACTCCGCAATGGTCTCCGACTCCCTGACAGGTTGCTGGCGTATCATCTGATTCGCCTTGCACGCATAGAGGACGGGGCGGACACCCAGCAACGTTCGCAGAAACATACTGCCCTGTCTTTACTCTCCACCGTCAAATAGCTGTTGGATGAAAGAATCTATTCATGAAAAATACTCTCTTCGGAGCTGCCTTTCTGATTTGTTTCTGTGCTGCCGCAGCTCGGGCCGATGACAACGCGCCACAGCACGGCTCCGTAAGTGTCACGAATGGAACCATCACCATGGAGACCTACGAGAACTCTGGACGTGAGCTGCAGCCACCACTCTTCGCAGATTCTGCCCTAGTCGGAATCTATCCATTTCCAACATACAAAATGCCCTTGAAGGCTGCTCCTTCTCCGAGACGATACAGTGCCATATTCGTTGAAAATGAGTATCTTAAACTGACGTATGTTCCCGAATTTGGCGGCCGCTATGTTTCTTTATACGACAAGCTCAGGAAGACTCAGGTCTTTTACCAGAATGATGTCATCAAACCGACACAGTTCAATGCACGCGGCGACTGGCCTCAACAGGGTATTGAGCTTACCGGGCCGTTTGACGTCCACTCACTGACAATCCATTCAGATCCGTACTGGTCGAACACGGCGATCAAGCATTCCGATGGCAGCGTCACGCTGATGCTTAGTGAGATTGATCCCATCTATGGAATGAATGTGTCACTTTCGGCGACGCTCTATCCCGGGGTCGCAGCCCTTCAGATGAGCGTGTTCTGTTTTAATCCCAACACCAGTCGCATGCCGCAGATGTTCTGGACGAATGCCAGCTTTCCCGCCACGCCAGACACGCGCTTTCTGTACCCAATGACGCGCACGGTCGGACACAACACGGGTCAGGTCACCAATTGGCCCATGTACGAGGGCGTGGACTACAGTTGGGATCGCAATAACAAAAATATGCTCGGCGTTTTCGGCATTGATCTATACGACAACTTCGGGGGTGCCTATCAATTTGATCGCGACTATGGAGTTTTCCGTTACGCTGATAGGCGGGTAGTGCAAGGCATGAAGATGTGGACTTTTGGCCACGGCCGCGATGCGGAGGCGATGGAACAGGCCTACACCGATAAGGCTGGACCATACTTCGAAGCGCAAAGTGGCCGTCACGTATGGGACGGGCACTATGAGTGGGTCGCGCCGCATCAGGTTGAGCGCTGGAGCGAGTGGTGGATTCCAGTTGCGGGGACGCATGGACTCTCCACTCTTACCCCAGACGTAGCACTGAACCTCCGGGTAGATGTGGCTTCTCCGCCTAACTCCGGAAGCACACTTAAGGTTGACCTTTCCCCAGTGCGCTCTTTCAAACGCTCAACACTGATCGTGCGCTCAAGCCGCGCGGTCCTTCTGACCCAGCAGCTCGATTTGACTCCGGGTACGCCCATCCACGAAGAGATCGTGGATTCAACCAAGCCAGAAGATTTGCGGGACATCTCCGTTGTCGTTACCGCCGCAGATGGAGCCACGCTCCTCGACTATCGCAGACCCAATCCGAACGAAACACGTTCCGAGTACACTCCTTTCACAAAGGAGTTGGAGAAGCCCGCGAAATCAACTGAGGTAATGAGCGCGGAGGAGTTGCTTCTGGCGGCAGAATTTCGGCTGAAGGAGCTCGATACTAAAGGGGCTTTTGATCTGCTTGCACTCTCGCTGCAGAAGGATCCAGGATATTCTTCGGCGCTTGAACTCAAGGGCATTATCCTTTACAAGGAAGGGAAGTTGCACGAGGCCGAAGCCGAACTGCAAAGGGCAGTTGACCGCAATCCGTATGCCGACAAAGCGTGGTACTACCTGGCGGTCGCCGAGATGGAATCCGGTAAAGAGAAACTCGCAGAGCGAAACCTCTATTACATCTGGCCCGAGAGCGCTTTTTATGCTAATCGCGAGTATGAGCTAGGGCGTCTCGCACTTCTTCGCCACGACTACCACGATGCTATAAGCCACCTTGAAGGTGCCATTAACTCTAACGGTCAGGACCTTAGCGCACATCTGCTGCTCGCCATCAGCTATCGATCCAGTGGACACGCCACACTGGCGTCGGCCGAGATCGATCGTCTTCTCCAAGTCGATCCTTCAAACTGTGGAGCGTACGCCGAGCGCTTCTTTCTAACGGGAGACTCAGCAGCCCAAGCAGAGCTCAAGAGGTTGATGGGAGATCAGACGCAGGAAGCCCTTCACGTCTCAACTCTGTATAGCTCATTGGGCAGATGGAAGGAGGCCGCGGACATCCTTCAAATGGAGAAAGAACACAATAGCGACCCGTTCGGCACATCGGCGGTCTTTTACTACACGCTTGCTTACGATCAAAAGCTCGCAGGTGCACTCTCGGCCGCCTCGCAGACTCTCACGAAAGCACGTACTACAGCAGTAATCGTCGATAGATTTCCTTATCTTCCTTCCAGCGAAGCTCCTCTTGCCGATGCAGTGGCGTCGAAGCCGAACGATACCCTTGCCCGGTTTAATCTGGGTTGTCTTCTGTACTACTTTGGCCGTACTGACGAGGCCATTGTCCAGTGGGAAGCCGCCGCGGTTGTGTCATCATCCGATTTCAAGTTGCAGAGGGCACTCGGCCTTGCCTACAGAGAACGCGGGGATACAGGCCTGGCCATCGTAACACTGGAAAAGGCCATCGCCATCGATGCATCGCACCTGGACACCGTCAATGACCTCGCCACGCTATATGCCACAGCCGGGCGTTTCCAGGATGAGTTGGCTCTCCTGCAACACGCCCTGAAAGCCTCTCCTGGCAATGACGACATTATGTTGCGTTTTCTTCAGTTCGACCTAGTGCAAGGACACTACCTCGATGCCGACAAGATCATCCGGACGCACAGCTTCTCGCCTCGTCACCGTGACGATCAACTCCGCGATGAATACCGCTCCTTGAAGTATGCGGAGGGCTCACAAGCGTTCATGAACGGTCAATATCAGCAGGCTCTCGACTTTTTTCACGCAATCGAAACGCCGCCGTCTTCACTCGGAGTCGACGACTTCCAGTTCGAATCGATGCCGCGTCTTCACTACCATCTGGGTCGCACTCTCGAGGCTCTAGGCCGCAAAGAAGAGGCGAAGCAATCCTATGAGCGAGGAGTTAAGGACGTTGACCTGACTGCAGGTGATCGAACCAGCTTTAATGGCGACACCTTTTTTATGCTGCTCTCCCTTGATCGACTGGGACGCTCACCGGAAGCTTCTGATGTAGCCAAAAAATTTGAGGCGTTTGCGCAGTCGCAGCTCACTGCAAGTCGAGCGCATCGAAGGGCGGAAGGCAAATATCTTCTTGCCCTTGGCGCATTACGACAGGGAGAGACCGACAAGGCCAGGTTGCTGATGCAAGAGTCGCTAAAGATTGAACCTGATTTCCTCGCGCCTCGCTTTGATCTTCGTAAAGACTCTATCGGCACGGGGGTTGCCGCAAAGAATTGAGAGCCGTAGCTCACCAGCATCACGATCAACCAGAATCTCGCCTACCTTAGGTTCGGAAACTCAACTCGCATCGAACCGAAGTCTCGCGATATCTCTGTAAACACCAAGGAAATCAGGAGCTTCGAGATGAAAAGCACTCCATGCAGCATCGGCCGGGCGATCACAGTTACGTTTGCCGTGATGTTCGTCTCGATCAATGCGCACGCCGAATTACGGAATGCCACGCTTGCCCTTAGGTCGCAAGTACTAGAGCGCCATGGCAATATGCCGGTAACTTTTCGCTTTGAACACGGCCTCACCGGTGATGGAACACTCAGAGTGCGCTGGACGGATTCGCTAGGCCGCATTGTCGAGGATGATGTGCGGCCGGTCACACTTCGCGATGAAATCGAGTTTACGTTTCTAATCGATTTATCACGCAGTGTGGCGATGAAGAACACTCTAAACGCAACCATCTCTCTTGAAGAGAAGACGGCGAAGGGGGTTCAGAAGACAGAGGAAGACGCGACAATCGACTTCATCGCAAAGCCGGCGTCCGATGCATGGAACGACTACAACATCATGATGTACCAGAACTACCCGTCCGCCATTCAGCCGGCGCTGGAGCGGCTTGGCATCAACGGCGGAAAATACGAGGGGCGCAACATTGCTCCACCGGACTATCTCGTTAACAACAATATGCGCTGGTACTCGGAGAATCTGGCAACCGACCTCTATGCCGAATATCATCGTTGGCGCTCGGATCGTCCGTATGACTGGTCCCTTGATCAAGCCAAAGCGCTCTACGCAAAAGATCCTACTTCCAAAGAAGCCTTTAAACGCCACCCTAGTTTCTGGGATCCGGAATGGCGTACTCAAATTCATGATCGCATCGTCGATGTAACAAAACGGAATTCGCCCTACCAGCCTTTCTTTTACAGCCTGTCGGATGAAACTGGCATTGCCAGCCTGGGCTCGTCTTGGGACTTCGATTTCTCCGATCAATCCATTGTTCCCATGCGCCGTTGGCTTCGGAGTCAGTACGGCACCCTGCCAAACCTCAATAAAGAGTGGGGCACTGACTTCACCGATTGGGATCACGTCACCCCCCTGAGCACGAATGAAGCCATGCAGCGGAAGGGAGAGAACTTCGCACCTTGGGCGGATTTCAAAGAATGGATGGACATCTCCTATGCCGACGCTCTGAGGATGGGCGTCGATGCCGTGCATGAGATCGATCCGCAGGCCCCTGCCGGAATTGTGGGAGCGCAGAAGCCCGGATGGGGAGGGTATGACTACAGCCGCTTGACCCGAAGTGTAGGCGTCATGGAGCCATACGATATCGGTGGCAGCGTAAAGCTTGCTCACTCTCTCAATCCAGATATTCCTCTGCTTTCGACCTCCTTCGCAAGCGGTGACTGGGAGAAACACCGTGTCTGGTTTGAGCTGCTTCAGGGTGAACGCGGCATTATTCTGTGGGATGAATCGCAGCACTATATTCTGCCCGATGGGTCGAAGGGCTCAGCAGGAAAAAGTGCAGAACAGTACTACAACGAACTTCGAGATGGCACGGGCGCTCTGATCATCAACAGTATTGCCCACGATGACAGAATCGCAGTGCACTACTCGCAGCCAAGCATGCGTACCGAGTGGATATTAGAACGACGCCCTGATGGCGATTCCTGGATGACCCGCGATGCCTCATACGAACGCGCTCATAATCAATTCTTGCGGCTTCGTGAGTCTTGGGGACATGCCATTGAAGACCAGGGCCTGCAATATCGCTTCGTCTCTTACACGCAGGTTGAGGACGGTGAATTGCTCCGCCATGGCTACCATGTGCTTGTCTTGCCGCGCTCGAGTTCGTTATCAGAAGAAGAAGCGAGGAACATTCGAGACTTCGCGCGGGCGGGCGGAGTGGTGATCGCAGACGGGATGCCGGGAACATTCAATGCACATAGCCGACACCTCAGCACCTCCCTGCTGGAAGACTTGTTTTCTGGGGAACATACGCAACCGCTGACAATTAAGCCTTACGGCTCGGGGAAGACGATCTTTGTCAACACCAACACCCTGGATTACCTGCAAGACCGGATCACCGGAAAGGAAGGCAATACCTATAAGGTGATCGCTGACCTTTTTAAGGCCAGCGGCATTCAGGCTGAACTTCCAACGACGGACGAGCATGACAAGCCCATCGTTGGAATCAACGTGCATGTATTTTCAAATGGAGCCGTTCGGCTGCTTTCACTCCAGTCTAACCCTCAGCAAGCGGTTGATGAATTGGGACCACCAAGCTTCCACTCGAACAAACGTTTCGAGATTTCACATACAGTTCAGATACATCTTCCAACAAGAATGTACGTCTACGATGTACGTAAGAAGAAGTTCCTTGGGAATCAACAGTCTCTCGCCGTCACAGTGGATCCCTACGAACCAACGATCCTTTCGCTCACTGGTACGCTGCCGCCGCATCTTGAGGTCTCGGTGCCCGGCGAGGCGGCCGCCGGTACAGTTGTGCCCGTTGGGTTGAGACTCCCTCAAGCCCTCTCGGCATTCCAGGTCTATCATGTTGACGTTCTCGATCCCAGCGGGAAGCGGCTGCTTCAATACTCTGGCAACGTGATCGCACCGGGCGAGAGCGCTCTAAAGTTAATTCCTCTAGCAAAGAACGATGTGCCGGGAGTGTGGACGATCCAGGTGCAGGATATGCTCACCGGCAACATCGAGACGCGTACTCTCAATGTCCGCTAGTTACACCATGTAATGGAGAACTGCAATGTATACGAGATTTCGAAACTCTATCGTTGGTGTCGCGCTGTTGTGGGGTATGTCATCTCTTCACGCGCAGGTCTATTCTCCTAAAATAATGACCCCGGATCAGGTCGATACCTCCAATCTCAAGGCTCTAGCGCGCGACATCTACCGAAACGTTCACGCCGTTACCCCCCGAGAGAAAGCCGAGGCAATCTGGCGCTTCTATTTGACTGACGGTCGCTTCGTGAAACCCGGCATGTTCTACCACATTCCCGGCTGGGCATATGAAGAGCCCCTTGGAGAGGTGCTCGATCCGATCAAGCTTTTGAACAGCTACGGCTTTGGCCTTTGCTACCAGGACGCGCCTCTGCTGCAGGCTACCTGGGATGCGGGAGGATTCGAGCGGACACGGGTCTGGTTTCTCACCGGACATACGGTGGCGGAAGTCTTTTACGATGGCCAGTATCACTATTACGACTCCGACATGATGGGCTATACCACGGTAGGGGACGGCCCGGTTAAGACGAGCCACGTTGCGTCTGTCGAAGAACTTGAATCGGACCGAAATATCCTGCTAGGCAAACTTGCTGCAGCAAACCAGGTGAAGACCGGCGCTGTCGACAGCCCCTGGTATAACGCTGACGTGCGCGCCGGAGCCATCGGCGACCTTGCCAACATCTTCTCTTCCACTGAAGATAACTACGTCTATGCCTCCACGCGATACCCTCAAGGCCATAGCATGGACTTTGTTCTGCGCCCCGGCGAGCGCATGATTCGTTACTATCATCAGGCCGATTCCAGCCTTCGATATCTGCCATATACAACCGACGACAGACACTGGCAGGAATTTCCCAAGGATCACGACGCATCTTTGTTGGTTAAAAATGGCCCCGGCAGCGAAAAAGATTCGCGGAGATGGTCTACAGGGTTGATCGAGTACCGGCCCATCGCTCGAGGTTCGTCAGACAATACCCCAGAGACGCAGGTGGTGTATTCCATGCCGTCACCATACGTCATATTCGATGCGAGGTTCTCCATGTCCGCTTCGCTGCCGGATGCCGCAAGATCCCTGATTGTGGAAACCTCCATCAATGCCGGACATACATGGACGCTCGCCTCCACATTGCACGGACCCTTTTCCGGAACATGGGTGACAAAGCCAGCGATAGTAGACCAGTCCGCGCATGGAGAATTGAATACTGTCACCGGGACCTACGGCTATCTCGTACGGCTGACGTTGCGAGGCGCGGGACCAGACTTCTCGCACAGCATTAAAGATCTGCTGCTCGCCACTTCGTTTGAGTTTAATCCACGTACACTGCCCGTCATCGCGCCTGGCACTAACGTGCTGAACTACGAATCGGCCGACGTTATTAGAACAGAGCTACCAATTCGTGCAGACGATGCCGCGACCTTTGCCGCAAGCACAGAGAACATCAAATTTATTGCGGACAAAGGGCAGGGATACCTCGTGAACACTCCGGAAACTGACGGTCAGATGATTTTCGCGCTATCGCCCTTCGCTACAGGACAATTGAGCGGGTTCGATGCAGGCGGCAGATTCCTCGACCTGAGCAATGGGCTCGCACCGGACAAACTGACCGCTGAGCTACGCCATGTCGTCCCGTGGCCCACCACACCGAATGTGCCGCAGACCGCATCCATTGCCTGGTCGACAAAACCGAATGGGCCTTGGACTACGCTCTGGACCTACGTTCCGAACGTCCAACGGTCAGACGAGAATCCCGTCCCGCAAACCCTGCGTTGGCCGGAGGTTGACCGCAGCGTACGCAATCTCGGGACCGGTTCCAGCAAGGTATACGTCCGATATCGTTTCCGAAACCTCGCGATGGACGCTATTCGTCTCGCCACACTGCAACCAACTCTGGCGAGGCAGTCGCCACTCACCATCACCCATAGATGGACTCAAAACGGAAAAACCGCAGAGCATACGGAGATCATCCAGGGCGATTTAAAAAAGGCTTATCGCTTTAATCTTCCGCGAAATTCGAATATTCAGAACCAGGAGCTTATTTTGGCAGCCCACGAGTGACGCGCTGTTTATAAATAGAATATGCGGCGAGAGTAGCTCGTTCGATATACCCAAGGCGCCCGCTTTGTTCAGCTCACCGTCCGTATTCTCATTCAAGAAAGCACTCCCGGAGAGATCTTACTGACGAAAACTGCCGTAGTTATACTATGGTTACCTCGATGCCCGCGTCCTGCATAGCTTTCATTTCATCGGGACGAAGCTTACTGTCGGTGATGAGATGGTCGATCTGTTCGGTCCCAACAATCAGAGACAAGCTCCTTCGATTGAACTTGCTGGAATCGCAGACAGCAATAACTTTTGCAGCAGCTTTGATCATGGCACGGTTCACGCGAGCTTCCATGATGTTGGGTGTAGTTAGGCCGATAGTTGTATCGAAGCCATCGACGCCGATAAATACGATATCAGCGTGCATCTCCTTCAACACGTCCTCCGCCAGCGGCCCCACCACCGAAAGCGAATTCTTCCGCAAACTGCCTCCAATCAGGATGATCTCGAAATCGCTTCGAGCCAGTTCGGCGGCAATGTTCAACGCATTCGTGATGACGGTAAGGTTACGAAAACTGAGAATGGCGCGCGCTATTTCTGTGGTTGTCGAGCCAGAATCGAGAATAATGCATTGCCCTTCCGACACCATAGCCGCTGCGGCCTTGGCAATTCGGACTTTCTCTTCGTGATGGAGTTCTTCCTTCTCATGAAGGCTTGGATCCGACAGTGCTCCAGCTTGTAGCGGCAGCGCGCCGCCATGGGTCCGGACAAGGAGCTCTTTTGCCTGGAGATAGTCCAGGTCTTTCCTGATGGTGATTCTGGACAACCCAAGCTGAGTAGAAAGTTCCTCGACAAGCACACGTCCATTCTTTTCAATTAAAGAAAGGATATGTTGGCGTCGTTCTTCAATCAACATCGGTGCGCTGCTCTTGCTTTTTCTCATCATCTGTCGTCGCGATAACAACTGCATTGTATCAATAGTGAAATAGGTGACGGTTCTCAGGACGTGGACAGCAAGCATCTACTGGGATTGACAACTGATTGTACGCTCGCTAACCGACCAGTTGCTCACTCATAAATCGCGAAGTTCCTACAACGCGATTGAATCGACCCGCTTTAGTTGATTTTGTGTCGCTTTAGGAATGCGTCGCGGAGCTCTGCGTTACGGTAAGCTTCCGTACCTCCGGAGCGCAGGGTGGATAGAGCTCCGGTTACGTTTCCCATGGCTGCCGCGCGCAACGGGTCTTCGCCATTCAGGTAAAAGCTAAGGAAGCCGGCGTTGAAGCTGTCGCCTGCACCGATCGTGTCCACTGGGTCAACATTGAGGGGAGCGACCCAGTCTCGTTTGTCTCCGTGCTGCACAACGGCGCCGCGGGAGCCGCACTTGACCACGATAAGAGGGACGCGCGGGGCCAGAGCGTCGAGAGCTTGTTCGAGGGTTGGCTTCTTGGCGATCTTCAGGATTTCGTCTTCGTTCGGAAGCAGAAGGTCGATCTTGTCGAGGAGCTGGTCGAGAACGCCTGCCCACTTGCCGGTGGGATCGTCGTTGGTGTCCAACGAGATGGTCAGGCCTGCCTGTTTGAGCTGGTTGAAGAGCCTGGGGAGGCCGGGGTGCAGCCCCGTTTGAAGGAAGAGCGAGGACAAATGAAAGTGGCGAGAGGAGGTGAGATAGGCGACATCCAACTCTTCTACAGTCATCTCTGCCATCGCTCCCAGATAGGTGAGTATGTGGCGACGCTTTCCATGAGGGAGGACGAGCGTCACACCCGTACCCACGCCCCTGATACGTTTGATGTTGGACAGATTGACGCCGCCTTCGCCGAGTCGGGCAAGAGCGATTTCGCCCATTTCGTCGCTTCCGACTCTGGAGATGAAACTAACCCGAGTGCCAAGTGTGGCGAGATTATGGGCCAGGATGGAAGAGGAGCCGCCGAGGGTGATCTCGAATCCACTGCCCAACAGCTCGCGCTCGGCCGGCATCTCTTCGGGCAGGCCGTAGAGGATCAAGTCGAGGTTGGTTTCTCCTACGATGGTGATGTCGAAGGGTTTGATCGATTGGCTGGGAATCAGGGTATCTTGGGTCGCCATAAAGATCTCCTAAATGTCTTGTTGCGGCAAGACCAGTGTAGAGTTAGTGTTGCTTATCTTTAGTTTCTATTTCAATCATATCGTGATTTCTCCGAAAAGAGGTTCTACTGTGCCGTCCCTTGCGACCTTTGTAGCGTTATCTGAAGAAGAACAGAAGGCTCGTGGCCTCTTGTTCACTCCGCGAGAGATCGCCCAGCAGCCGGATACCTGGGAGACGACGTTGAGGATCTTCAAGGATCATCAGAAGAGGATTTGCGACTTTCTGGATTCGGTTGGGGTTCGGGATTCGTTGGAGCAGCGTCCCGTCGTGATGCTTATCGGAGCGGGAACGTCGGATTATATTGGCCAAGCGCTGGAGCTTCTGTTGCGTCAGAAATGGGGCTGTGAAGTTACCACAGTAGCTAGTACGGACCTTTTGCCGAGTCTCGAAGAGTACGTGATTCCGGGACGGAGATATCTTTGGATCTCATTCTCCCGCTCGGGGGATTCTCCAGAAGGAGTGGCGGTACTGGAGCAAGCTATTAAGATGTATCCCGGCGTGGCTCACCTGGTAGTGACATGCAACGCACGAGCTCGTATGACTGAAGTTTGCAAGGGATCGGACCGCGCGTGCGTGGTGGTGTTGGATGACGCGGTGAACGACCGAAGTTTGGCGATGACAAGCTCATTTACGAATATGGTGGTGATGGGGCAGTGCCTCGCGAATGCGTGGTCTATCGAGGAATACACCGAGGTTGTCGCACACCTGGTTCGGGCGGGTCACCACCTGTTGTCGCGTGCGGCCGCAGAGGCGGAACGAATTGCGTCAAGAGGATTTACGCGGGTTTGCTTTATTGGAAGCGGGGCGCTGGCAAGCGTGGCGAAGGAGTCGGCGTTAAAGGTTCTGGAGATGACGGCCGGACAGGTGCAGGCGATGTCGGAGACGGTGCTGGGGTTGCGGCATGGGCCGATGGCGGCTTTAGATACTCAGACGCTGCTTTTGTGCTTCGTCTCCGGCGATGAGCGCCGCGCCAAGTATGCTAACGACCTGCTGCGTGAGATCGGAGAGAAGGGCATCGTCGGCGAACGAGTTGCTGTCGGACCGGAGTCAGCGAGGGGGGAAATTATGTCGCTCTGCGATTCGTATGTCGCCGTTGAGGATGATATCGATGACGCGTACCGTCCGGTGGTGGATGTGATCTTCGGGCAGATTCTTGGCCTGTATTGCTCAGTGGCGCATGAATTGAAGCCGGATTCACCGAGCCCGGACGGCGTTATCAATCGAGTGGTGCAGAAGTTTAGGATCTACTGACAGATTTCTTCCCAAGCAATGTCATTGTCAACTGAAAATCCCCCAGTTTGCATCGCTTGAATTTTTCCCAGTTTGAGGCGGGTTGAGGTGTTGCGGGAGGATGCGGCGGAGGGCGAAGCCCGGAGCCGCATGCTCCCGCGCGGATACCCTTGGCTCGGCTCCTTCCTTGCCAGGGAGCTTTTGGGCGATGAGGCCGGCCTTCTTCTTGTCCTTGAGCCGATAGCTCTCGCCCTTGATGTTGATGGTGGGTGGAGTGATGGAGCAGCCGGTCAAGGATGGACGAGGCGATGACGTTTACGGCGAAGATGGAGCCCCAGTCACCGTAGCTCTTGTTTGAGGTGAGGATGATGAAGCCCTTCTCGTAGCGCTCGCTGACGAGTCGGAACAGGCAGTTGGCGGCGAACGAGTCCAGCGTCAGGTATCCCATCCCGTCCAGGATGAGCAGCTTGGGTTTTACCAGCAGGACCATGCGTTCCTTCAGCTTGTTCTCGTCGCGGGCGCGGCTAAACTGCTGCACGAGATCCTGCATGGTGACGAAGTAGACCGACGATCCGGCGACGATTGCCTCGGTGCCGAGCGCGATGCCGAGATGCGTCTTGCCGACGCCGGGCGCACCGAGCAGCAGCACGTTCTCCTTGCGTTCGAGGAAGGCCAGCGATGCCAATGCCGCCGCAGGTGGTGTAGCGCGAACGCTCTGCTGGAAGAAATGCAAGGACGTTGTGATTCTCACTCCTACAAGGCCGGAGAAGAGCCGCTTTGTTCGGGATGTGGTTGAGCGTTTGACGTCAAAGCCTATTCAGCCGAAGGGCATCACGAAGCCGGTGGGCCCGTTCCGAGTGGCCTGGGAATCCAATAGCATTAAAGAGAAATCAAACATAGTCTCCACGCTTGCCACCAAGGCTGAAGGGACTACGTTGCAACTGCTTCAGGATCGGACTGCTGGGCCACCGGAGCGCTGAACGATCTGCGCGAATGGGATGGAAAGAAAATGCCGGATGAAGGGTCAAGTGCAATTTTCCGCTGCGGAGATTTCGGCGGCAGCAGAACGAATTCTTCAATCTAGACGCGCCTTTCTTCCATCCGAACATCGCGGCATAATTCGGGCGATGACTATCAGCCAGGCTAAGAACCGGGAATTCGAGGGAGTGATTGTGTTGTGGCCCTTCGCCATCGGAGGGGATCTCGACTCTCAGCGACGGCGGCTCTATAACGCTCTCACGCGGGCTCATAACTGGGCAGTTGTGATCGTTCAGGATGATGCGAGAAGAGCGTCCCGGCTTGTTGGAGCGCCATTTTCGAAGCCCCCCACAGTCCCGGCGGCGAAGAAAAAGGTGTGAAAGCAGGCTAATAATCCGGTATCTCTTCCTGTATCGGCATCTGGCCGTCGCTCGATTCCTCAAAACTCATGAACGGATAGAAGAGCTGTGAGAACGGCATCTTCATTGCGTCAAATTCCTCTTCGGAACCGCCGTGCAGGAGAAACCGCAAACCCTCACGCGGGGTGTTTTCATCAATCGGTGTAATGTCCACAAGAACGCGTGCGTCCTCGACTGCCGAATGGGTCATGATGTTGTACCGATGGGCCGCATCAGGCCCCCAGAACAGCCAGCCTCGCACGGCCTTTGCCTCGGGGTGATGCGCAACCCAGTGGTCCACATTGCCGTGGCAGTCATTTTTCTTTGGCTCCCAATCCACATGTCCGATGATTCTGAAGGGTATGCTTGCGGCTTCACCTTCATGCTCAAGAAGCTCACTGAAGTAGGTTTCGTAATTCATAGCGTATCCATTAGAAACTTTACTCCGAGTGTCGAAGGGAGGCACGGGTGCGGATCGGTAAGCTGGCCGTAACGGTTAGGGCGCTAGTACTTTCCAACCCGGCGCTATACGTCCAGCTCTATTTGCAACCTCAACTGGTTCTGAAACCTGAGAATATGAGATCGGTAATTTTGCATGATCTCCATTTTGCATGGTCATTCGGCCACCGCTTCGGTGCAGGAGCTGCGCGCTTCGGCTCTGCGTTCAGAACTCGCGTGCCGCGCCCTTCGGGTTCGGAACTCCTCACCCCTCGCAGGCTCCGGGTCCCTCTCCAAAAACTTCTTCTCTTGGCAACGCGGCTATGCGCGACTTGGGAGCAGCGCACCTTGCGCCCTTTGGGATGTGTCCCGATTGACCGGGCAAAAAAGGAGAAACATCATGCAGACCCAACAGACCATCATCATCTTCGGCACCGTCAGCAACTCAGCCACCAGCCGCATCTCCAAGAACGGCCGCAAGTACACCGCTTTCGGAGTCTCCATCATCTCCGACCGCAACCTCCAGGCCTTTCACTACAACGTCGTTGCCTTTGGGAAGCAGGGCCACTTCGCCAAGCAGATCCAGACAGGCACTCGCATTAAGCTAGTGGTGCGGGCGCAGTCCCAGCCGGACAACATCGCCACTCTCCCACTCCTCACAGCAACCTTCGTGCAACCGGTTCATCCGGTCGCACAGGGGCGACGGCGGCATAAGCTAGCAGGGAAGTGTTGCTAGGCTGCAATAAGATGGACAGAATAATCGGAGAATGCTATTCATGTCCGAGGTTTCTATCCGTGCCTGAGAACGCAAAGACAATGACCGCGACTGATAGCGCGATAAGCCTTTTTGAGGCAAACGGCGGAATCCTCAGCACCACGAAAGCGATCAACCTCGGTATCCACCCCCGCACTCTTTATGCGCTGCGTGATGAGGCCACGCTGGAGCTTCTGGAGCGAGGTCTATACCGGCTTGCCAATGCTCACCCGCTCGGGAACTCGGATTTCGTGACTGTAGCCCTGAAGGTTCCAAAAAGCGTTCTCTGTCTCCTATCCGCGCTCGCATTTCACCAAATGACGACACAAGTTCCCCACGCTGTCTATCTTGCCATTCCGGCTAATGACCAAACCCCGGCTCTCGCATAGCCACCGCTCCGCCTCTTCTGGTATTCCAAAGCCGTTCACGAGAGTGGGCTCAGCGCTAAAAAGATGGACGGTGTAACGCTCCGTATCTATTCACCTGAGAAGACACTCGTCGACTGCTTCAAATTTCGTAACAAGATCGGGATAGAAGTTTGCGTAGAAGCGCTCAACTTCTATCGCAAGCGAGGTCGAATGAGACTGAATCTCATTGAGCAGTACGCCAAGCTGTGTCGCGTCTAAAGCGTCATGCGCCCCTACCTGGAGGCCACGCTATGACCGTCACCATCGTCAAGAACATGGGAGCATCGGTCCGGCAGCGATTGCTAAATCATGGAAAGGCAACAAGCAGGCCGTTCGCGGAAGTGCTCCAGTATTACGCAATGGAACGCTTTCTCTATCGGCTCTCAGTTTCACCTCATAACGAGAAGTTTCTGTTGAAGGGCGCGCTGTTACTGAAAGCATGGAAAGCCCCTATTTCGCGCCCGACGATGGATATAGACCTTCTGGGGAGAACTGACAACGACGTGGCTACCATAGTCGAACTGATGCGTGAGGTAGCTCTGTTCGATGTTGCTGATGATGGAGTCGTCTTTGAAGCATCATCCTTCACCGGTGGTCCCATTCGGGAAGATGCCGACTACGCGGAGTCCGAACAACGTTCGCCGGAACGGTGGACGCGGCCCGTATGATATGTAGATTGATATTGGGTTTGGTGACGTTGTGACTCCTGGGCCAGAGCGCATCAGCTATCTAACCATCCTCGACTTTCCAGCACCGCTCCTCTCTGGCTACAGCAGGGAAACAGTGATGGCAGAGAAGCTCCAAGCGCTCACGCAACTTCGCCTAGCCAACACACGAATGAAAGACTACTTCGATCTCTGGCTCTTATCGCGGCAGCCATAGTTGAACAAGGCCATCCTCCGCAGGGCTATCGAGAGAACATGCCGCAGAGTTGTGTCGAGAGTCTCTTCTTGATCGGTCAACTCGATGATACGCTTGGTGCCTGCAAATCCCTGATGTAAGGTCCTTATTGCACAGATTGCCCACGGTTTGGAGGACCTTTACGACTGTTACCCGCGTGCCCTTGATGTCGTATTTTGACTTTTCTTCAGTATTCATGATCGAGCCTCCCATTCTCTCCCAAAAAAGGATATCCCCTTCTATACAAGACTCATCTGCAAGGGTAAGGATGCATATACCCGAGATCGCGCGTCGGAACGGCCTCCCGTGAAGATCTCTGAGCCCACAAGGAACATCCGCTCAAAAAACGGCTACGAGCAAATAGACCTAATCTCCGAGGATCATCCGGGTGATGGTCTAAACGGAACAACTTTATGTGTGATGGAAAACCTAAACGCGTAGCCGTGACACGGACTGCTGTCACCGCGGCGGCAATGTCTGTTACGCAATCGCATTTGCGGCTAAGCCGGTCGCTGCGTTTGCAATCAGCACTGCTCCGTTTCATCTGTCTTCAGGTTGAACGAATCCTGTTTGCTCTCTCGCGTCCCGATGAAACTTTTATGGCGTTTGCCTGTGCAGAACAGCACAGCGGCAGCGAATGCCTAAGAGTAGTTTCGAGATCAACGGGAAGCCTGTCCTTGGGGTTATCCGAGCTAACAGCGCGCAGCGCTGAACATTGATAGGAATCCAAAAGGAGATTACATGTTGATGAAAGCGAAAGAGCTGAAAGGCTATCAACTCGATAGCATCGATGGAACTATCGGATCTGCCCGCGAGTTCTATTTCGACGACCAGTATTGGTCGATTCGTTACCTGGTCGCCAAAACTGCTGGCTGGCTGAGCGACAGGAAAGTGTTGCTTTCACCCTACTCTGTGAGTGCAGTTAACCCGGTCGATGAGACAGTCTCTCTTACGCTCACGAAGAAGCAAATTCAAGAGAGTCCCTCGATTGACACAGACGCGCCGGTTTCGCGACAGTTTGAAGACTCCTATTACGATTACTACGGTTACCCGGCATACTGGGGCGGACCGTATGCCTGGGGTTACTACCCTTATCTGGAACGCAACCAGGCCTATTGGACCGGGTGGGATCTGAACCGCGCGCCGTGGGATCCTCATCTTCGCAGCACGGAAGAGGTTACGGGGTACCGAATTCTCGCATCCGACGGCGAAATCGGTCACGTCGAAGATTTCATCATCGATGAAGAAACCTGGGCAATCCGGTATCTGATTGTCGCAACAACCAACTTCTGGCCTGGGAAGAAGATTCTGGTTTCACCGCAATGGATTGCCAGTGTGAGCTGGGCTACGCGAGAGGTAGTTGTCAACCTGTCGCGGGAGACGATTAAGAATGCACCCGAGTACCTCGAAGATTCTGAACTCACGCGCGATTATGAGTCGGTTCTACACGGCCACTATGATCGAGACGGCTATTGGATTGCCGATCTAACACCGGCATAATTGCTGTCGTTCATCATGGGCGGTGGGGGCGGACTCTGCAAGATAAAGTATGAATCCCCTGACGCTCGACCATGTCCTCGCACGCTTCTATATCCGATTTTCAGTCCATCGGCAGCCGGCAAGCTTTCGACAGGGTGTCTCATTGCGGCGAAATGTGGCCGTTAGACATCTCAAATGTATGCTACCGGCAAACCCGCACCGTAAATACGAGAGACCACGCAAATGAGAAATTACGATCGCATCAATGAGCTCCCCTCGAACGGCATCAAGCACCAGCACGCGCACATTATCGGCGGCGGAATTGCTGGACTCTCGGCCGCGGCGTTTCTGGTTACCGATGCCGGAATGCCTGCCCACCATGTAACGATTTACGACAGCTTACCTCTCGTGGGCGGTTCGATGGATGCGGGCGGAGATGCCAGGGTCGGTTACACCAGCCGCGGCGAGCGGGAACTCGAAGCCTACATGGAGTGTCTCTGGTACGTCTGCAGCAAGGTTCCATCTTTGCAGACCCCTGGCCTGACGATCCTCGATGAAAGTCATCAGGCTAACGTCCGAGAGCCGATCCATTCTCACTACAGGCTGATGGAAAAACAAGGAAAGCTCTATGACGCCTCCGGCCCTCTGATGTCGGTCGAGGACGCCAAGAGAATGCAAATCCTTCAGCTCACTCCTGAGAAAGAACTCGAGATGAAGACGGTCGCAGGATGGTTCACTCCGGTGTTCGCCAACTCGGTGTTCTGGCTGTGTTGGAGCAGCATGCTCTCGTTTCGTGAGTACCATTCGCTGATTGAAGTAAAACGCTATATGGCGCGCTTCATGATGAAAGACTATGGAATGGTGTGGCACAGAGGAATCCTGCACACCGAATACAACGAATACGATTCCATCATCAAGCCGATGCAAGTTTGGCTGAAGTCACAAGGAGTGCATTTCCGTATGGGGAAGACCGTCACCGACATCGCCACCAGCGAAGTCAAAGGCGAGACCCTCGCCACACAGTTGACGTTTAGCGATCACATCGGCGTTCATCAGGCGAAGCTGACGCGCGAGGACCTCGTGTTCTTCACCAATGGCTCGCTGACCCAAAACGCGGAGATGGGCGACAAAGATACCGTGGCAAAGTTCGATCGGCAAACGGCGGATCGCGGATGCTTTACCGTCTGGGAGAGTCTAGCGGCACGTGATCCAAAGTTCGGTCGGCCAGAGACCTTCCTGTCACACTCTGAACAATCGAATTGGGTGAGTTTCTTCCCCACCATCACTGCTGACCCATTCTTCTTTGACTATATAGAGAAGAAGACCGGCGATCGTGCCGGTACCGGCGGGGCCATTACAATCGTAGATTCAAACTGGAAGATTAGTTTTGTTCTGTACAGCAGGTATTTTCCCGATCAACCTGCCGACGTCAATGTGCTGTGGGCCTATGGCCAACGCAGCGAAGCGGTTGGCGACTTCATCAAGAAGCCTATGCGCGAATGTACAGGCGCAGAGATGTTCGCAGAGCTGCTCTATCACTGCGGGCTCAAGGAGAAGGCTGAAGGCATCCTCGCGCACAGTGCCGTGTCTACCTGCATGATGCCCTACATTACCAGCCAGTTCATGCCGCGCAACATCAGCGACCGTCCAAAGGTCATTCCTGAAGGCTGCGTTAACCTTGCCTTCATCGGGCAGTTTGTAGAACTACCGGGTGACGTGGTCTTCACAGTGGAGACTTCGGTTCGCACCGCTATGATGGCGGTTTGGGGCCTTACTGGGTTGAAAAACCCATGATCCCGATCTATGAACCCATCTATGACCTACGCGTGATCGCTGCCTCCATCAAGGAAACTCTTGGCATCGACGAATTCACGCCTGAAAACATTCATACCATCTCGCTTTCCAGTCCCCCATTGCCTACTCTCATTGCTTTCCTCAATAAACTACCCAAACCCATCGCGTAAGTTTGAGGTGCAGGTCATATATTGCGTATCAGCCTAACTATCGACGAAATTTCGATAGATGTCCCGACCGGGAAAGAATAAGTCCGGTTCCGAATGGTTCAGCCCGGCGAAGTCGTGGCGGATGTCGGTCCTACGCTGCGTATGGTTTAACCGTCGAGACGCAAAGCGAGCGTTAGAAGCTGTTGTTTCGAATGGAGGCACGCCTTGTTTCAGAGTGGTTGCGACGGGCGACGATCGCTAACATTTTGAGATCACCTCGGACCTTCAGGTGGTCGTGTATCCGATCAATCAACCGGCCAATGATACTGGTGTAGTTGCTGGAGAAAGCTCTTACTACTTTTCCAGCAACGCGACTGGTCCAATTAGGTGGAGTGCGAACCAGTCGGGCAGGACAGCGTCGCGAAGATTGGACGCGCACACGGCGGTCGCTCAAACAGACCGCCTAAAAATGTAGACACGTTAGAGACACTTCGAATGAGAGCGCCGAGCACTCGGAAACGTAATAATTCCCTAGTAAGTGATGTGCTGGAGTGCTCAGAAGCACTCGCATCGATCATACGAGAATCGAGGGTTTCTGGATGGCCGAGCTACGGCGGGCGCAGCTACTCGCAGCTACTCAAGGACACGAGGAAACGTGAAGAAAAATGCTTCCGTCTCGACTTTGTTTATAGACTATGAGGGTCTTGCTAACCGTTGGATGGGACTATCGTGCGCGCAAGCGGTCGGCCAAGAACGTCAATCTGAACTTGGCCGAAAGAGATTAGCGTCACCGTCTCGTATTTGAGTCATACACACAGTCGGCCTGTCATCAAGCTTGAACGCTTTGCCGGGATGAATTCAACATAGGCACCCGCCCAATGGGCACACGATGACGATGAGTTATTAATGAGCATGCAGATAATGCGCATCGGAATTGCGGCAGACCATGAAGGATTTGTCTTAGAGGCCCAGTTGGAAGACTCTTTGATCACCTCAGGCCATGAGGTGGGAAGTTTCTGAAACGTTTTTCGTATTTCGGTTCATTGGGTCTGGGCAATTCCGAAAACGGCTAGAAAAGATCGAAGCAGTCGAACACGAATAGCGTCTGTCTCCGGCCAGAGGATGGTGGTCCGGGCGGCGTGCTGGAATGGTACCCACCGCCTGCGGAATCGCTTGGCGACAGACGAATCCTGCATCGTTCCAGTCGAGCGGCGTAATTCACTTCTCAGGATTACATCCTTGCCGAAGCCTGTTCGTGTCTAAGCCTGTTGGTACCGAAGGACGTGCGCACTCCGCGGCTCAGGACTGTGCTGTCCGATACAGTCAAGCGACGCGAAATCGGCGATCCTACACAAGGGGCAGCATAGACGGAATAAAATCTGCGTGATGCCGGGAGGATTTATGCCAACGATCAGTCAAGAAGCGGTTCTTACTACATATAAGCTAGGGAATCTGGAACTGCCAAACCGGATCGTCATGGCCCCTCTTACCAGAAATCGTGCTGCTGAGGATGGAGTTCCGACCTCGCTGATGGCCGAGTACTATGCGCAACGGTCCTCTGCCGGTCTCATCATTTCAGAAGCAACACAGATCAGCGCCCAGCGACAAGGCTACGCTAGGACCCCAGGCATCTATACGGAGGCGCAGACCGCAGGTTGGGAGTTGGTCACCCATGCCGTCCATACCTGCAACGGAAGGATCTTCCTTCAACTGTGGCATGTTGGCCGCATCTCGCATACGTCGTTACAGCCGGGCGGGGGGCCCCCGGTAGCACCATCCGCGATCAGGGCTAAGGCGCAGACCTTTGTCGATGGGGGTTTTACCGATGTCTCTGAACCGCGCGCCCTAGAAACCAATGAAATCCAGGAGATCGTCACCGCTTTTGCGACCGCCGCGAAGAAAGCACTGTTGGCTGGATTCGACGGGGTTGAAGTCCATGCAGCCAATGGATATCTCATCGACCAATTCCTCTGCAACGGATCGAACAAGAGAACCGATGAGTATGGAGGTTCCGTCGAAAACCGCACGCGCTTCCTGGCGGAAGTTATGCAGGCTGTCATTAAAGAAGTAGGGGCAGACGTTGTTGGCGTGCGGATCTCGCCGGTGAGCACAGCCAACGACGTACATGACAGCGATGCAGGCGCACTATTCAACCATGTGGTCAAAGTGCTTGACCTTCTCAAGCCAGTCTATCTTCACGTGATTGAAGGGCAGACGGGGGGGCCGCGGGACTTCGATCCACACTTCGATTTCCGCGCTCTTCGCGGGAAGTTCCATCGCACCTATATCGGTAACAACGGGTACACTCTCGCGGTTGCCAACAAAAGCATTGAGGATGGTGCGGTTGACCTGGTCGCATTCGGAAGGCTTTTCATTGCGAATCCTGACTTAGTCGCGCGCTTTCGTGAAGATGCCATTCTCGATCCCCTCGACCCGGCGACCCTCTATGGGGGCGGGGCTAAGGGGTATACGGACTACCCAACTCTAAAAAAGACATTATCTACCTCTTAGCCTGGCAGCGACTGTGGGGACGTGCCGCCCTTGAGACAAAACCTGCGATTCGTTCGAGTGCGACCGACTAGGACAGCACAGTCTGTGCACCGGATTCTCTAAATACTGTCTCAATGGATGGAGTCCCAAGGCTCGCACACAAGCTCTCCGATTCTGATTCCAGAAGCATCATGTGTCTATTTGGAGGCAAGCGTGATTTCTTCAACGATACCGATAATCCCGGCTACTGATCGCGATACTCTTCGTGAGGCGGTTCGCGACGCCGCACAGCCCATCACCGGCTCGGCGAACGACTATGATTCGCTGCTCGCACTCATCGGGGACGCAAGCGTTGTCTTGCTCGGAGAAGCCTCTCACGGCACCGCGGAGTTTTATCGGTCGCGTGCGCAGATCACGCAACGTCTTATCTGCGAGAGGGGCTTCGTCGCCGTCGCCATTGAAGCAGACTGGCCAGATGCCTATCGCGTCAACCGCTTTGTGCAATGCGACAATACAGATGCAGATCTCGCTCAGTCTCTGAGCGGCTTCAAGCGGTTTCCCACATGGATGTGGCGCAATGCAGATGTCTTGAAATTTCTCACTTGGCTGCGAAGGTACAACGATTCTCTGGGGCAGGCGGAGCGCATAGGGTTTTACGGCCTCGACCTCTATAGCCTGCATGCTTCGATGGAGTGCGTCCTGCGTTACCTCGATAACGTCGACCCCGATGCTGCTCATCGTGCCCGTGATCGTTATGCCTGCTTCACGCAATTCGGCGACGATCCCCAGCGCTACGGTTACGCCGTGCGCATGGGTCTTCAGCAGTCCTGTGAGGACGAAGCGATCTCCCAGTTGATCGACCTCCAGCGAAATTCTCTGCTCTATTCCCGTATGGACGGATTGGCCGCATTGGACCGGTTCTTCGATGCCGAGCAGAATGCCCGCGTGGTCAAGGATGCCGAGGAGTATTACAGGGCCATGTTCGGCGACTCCGTCTCCTCCTGGAACCTGCGCGACCGGCACATGATGGAGACCTTCGTCGCCCTGTATGGCCACCTAAGTCTCCGGCAGACACCGGCAAAGCTCGTCATCTGGGCCCATAACTCCCACGTCGGAGATGCGCGGGCGACAGCGATGGGGCAGTCGGGTGAATGGAATATCGGTCAGCTCGTTCGGCAGAGATATGGCGACGATTGCCGGAGTATCGGATTTACCACTTACACGGGCACCGTCACCGCCGCATCTGAATGGGACGGCCAGACAGAACGGATGAAGGTCCGCCCTGCGCGTACGGATAGCTACGAAGCGCTTATGCACGAAACTGGCATCCCGGCCTTCATACTCAACCTTGAGAAGGGTTCTCTGGTGGCCGATGCACTACGCGAACCCATGCGCGAACGGGCAATAGGAGTGATCTACCGTCCTGAATCTGAGCTCGCGAGCCACTACTTTCAAGCATCTCTCTCGGACCAGTTCGATGCGGTGGTCCACTTTGATACAACCTCCGCTGTCGAGCCCTTGGAGCGGATTGCCAAAAAGACGGACAGGGAACCAGCGGAGACATTCCCGTCAGGTCTATGAAGGTTGAACCCAATGACTGCGGTCGCTGCTTTATCTGGTCTGCAAAGGCAGAGTATGGTCTGCGCTTCCTTGCAGGCCAATCCGGTGGTCTTCCCGTTGGCCACCGTTATTTCAATCTGCCGCAGCAGGTTCGCCACTTGCTCAGGCGTGTGCTTCTTCTGTCGCACCATCGTCCGCTGGGAACTGACCCTCAACTTGGTACAGCTCTTTCAGGTCCTTCACCACTTGTGCGGCGAGCTTTCGCAATTGAATTGAATGCCAGGCGGCACTATGAGGAGGATGCCCCTGGAGGAGGTTTACAGTTCTTCGACTCGATCATCAAATTTCGACGTTCTCCTTTTCAGCGTTCGAGCCCGGTGGAGCTCAGGCGCAACGCCGTCGAGAGAAGCCCTTCACATTGCACGCCGCAGGGCATCGCGCTTCGAGCAGAATTCGTCGTAGAGGTGCCGTGTGCCACAGGAGATCGCAACCGCGTCGTGCGTAGTCGCGTAGATCATCCATCGCAGGATAGCCGCTGACCGCCTGCTCTTGGATGAGGCGAGGCCAGCGACAGCCGCCATGGCCGCTACAAATTGCAAAAGCCACAGGGGAATTGACCTTATCTTCAAAGGGTGGGGCAAGCCGATTACCTCCGCGGCGAGATAGCCGATCTCTCGAAAGGTGAAAATGTCGGGCCCCCCGATCTGATGCTCGCGTCCCGCCATCTTGGGATTGTCAATGCAATCGGCAACAAACAGCGCCACGTCGTCTCCGTCAACGGGATTAATGCGATGCGATCCGTTTCCGACGACCGTGTAGCGGCCGCGCCTCAGCACGGAGTCAAAAGCCCTGTTTGTCAGATCGCTGAAATAGGCGGTCGGCCGGATTACAGTAAACGCCACTCCCGCCTTGTTGCACGCGGTGCGAATCGCGTCCACCGCAGTCTCTTTGGCGTTGCTGAACTCGGTCAATCTCCTGGAATCGCGCCCTTCGAAGGTTGCCACCAGAATGACGTGTTCAGCGCCAGAGCAGACCGCCTCAAGACCGAAGCGAATGTTTGCATCTCGATCGATTGCCAAAAAATCGTCGGTCGAGTCAACATGCGCGTTGCTCGATGCCATGCAGGAGATCGCGATCTGAACGCCCGAGAGCACCTGCGCATAGGACTCGATGCGGGAAGCGTCAACGAAAGCGAGTGTGGCTCCAAGAGCATTCAGCTTGTGCTGATCCGGTTCGCAAGATCGATCTTTCAAAATCGCTACTACTGGCATCGACCGCGCGCGCAACTGCGCGACGAGTCGACTACCCAGATAGCCGGTTCCCCCTGCGACACAGACTTGGCGAAGTATCGTCATGTGCGCACTCTCGGACTCCGCAGAGAGTAGAGCGGCAGAAGCGGAAAGAGGATCGGCACTCTCTGTGAGTAAACCTCGTAGGCGGTATCGGAGCCATAGTTTTTGCTTTGCTTCAATTCCAGGCGGCGGCTGGCACCGATCATCACGAGTACGATCAACAGAAATCCGAGGCTCCCGAGCGCCCAGGCAAACAGGGTTTGAAAGGTCGACATGGCCGAAACCCAGAGACCGAGCCAAAACACCATTTCGCCAAAGTAGTTCGGAAAGCGCACTACTCTGTAGAGACCTACATCGCAGAACCGGGACGGATTCCGTTTCTTAAACTCGGATTTCTGCCAATCGGCCCAAGCCTCGAGACCAAAACCCGCTGACATAAGCAGAATCCCCGCGGGGGCCGATGCTAACGCGACCCCGCTAGATTGCGCAGACATCGTGAGCAGTGCTGGCAGAAAAAGAAGAACGTAAAAGAGCGATACTCCGATCCAGATTGCAACCTTCTTCGCGCCGCCAATCTTGCTGCTGCGAGCCGTGCTTTCCGCTTGCTGCTCCTTGAAGGAGGAAACGCGTCCCCGAAGGGTGAGAAATATGCCTAGCCTCAAACCGTACGCAAGGAGTAAACCGGATTGCAGCAATGCAAGACCTTTGATTGTGTCCCGGTATAGGAAAGGAAAAGCTATCGCCTGCGCGGAGACCGATGCAGCGTAACCAAGGCTGACGAAATACTCAACACGCCTGAACCCTAGTGCCGAAAAGAGAAGGCAAAGGGCCAGACCGAAGACCATAAACTGCCATGGCAATCCGAGCAATTGGAAGGACAAATGAAACGGTGAAAGCGGCATTATATTTTCTCCTGTGAACCACATTCTTAGAAACGACCTGGGGACTTCACACAGAAAATAAGATCACCGGGATAGGACGAAAGGATGACTGGCGAATGACATCTTCGTGAGGGAGGAAAGGTCAATGACATAATGGCAATCATGCTCGACGCGAAACATAACGTGGAGCGAACCTGTTCCTGATGTTCTTTGTTCTCCCGGCACTGAGACGATGGACTCTTTCCATTGCGTCCCGGCCCAGAAGCCGTGGGACTTATCCCCTTCACCTACCGGTTAGCTGCGCCGACTTGCACCACCAGTTTTCCGAAGTTCTCTCCTTGAAGCAACCCGATGAAGGCCTTTGGAGCATGTTCGAGACCTTCCACAATATCTTCGCGGTATTTAATTTTTCCGGTGGTCAACCATTCGGACATCTGTTTTTGAAAATCGCCGAAATGCGGACCATAGTCGTCAAATATGATAAATCCCTGCAAGCGCACGCGACGCTTCAAGAAGGTTCCCATCATTTGAGCGGTGCGATCTCTTCCTTGAGGAGCCTCACGATCGTTGTAATGTGCGATTAGACCGCAGAGCGGAATGCGCGAGCGCGTATTCAGAAGCGGAAGTACAGCCTCAAACACCACTCCCCCCACGTTTTCAAAATAGATGTCGATGCCCTTCGGGCAGGCTTGTGAAAGCAGGTCTTTCAACGCGGGATCCCGATGGTCGATGCAAGCATCGAAACCAAGATCTCCAACAGCGGATAGGCATTTTTTCTCACCTCCAGCGATGCCCACCACATAACATCCTTTCAGTTTTGCGATCTGGCCGACTACGGAACCAACCGCTCCAGTAGCCGCTGCAACGACTACCGTCTCTCCTGCTACCGGCCTACCAATCTCCAGTAGGCCCATGAAGGCTGTGAATCCCGGCATCCCGAGCACACCGAGAGCATACGAAGGATGCTGTATCTCTGCGGGGAGTTGGAAGACTCCCTTTCCGTCGGAAACGACGTAGTCCTGCCAGCCGCTTTGGCTCAATACCAGATCGCCCGCCGTGAAGCCGGAATTGTGAGAGATCTCGACTTGACTGACAGTCGATCCAACCATGACATCGCCGATTGCTACCGGGGGCGCATACGAGGGAGCGTCGCTCATTCGGCCGCGCATGTAGGGGTCAAGTGAGAGGCAGATGGTTCGCAGAAGCATCTGGCCGTTGGCAGGAACAGGGATGGAACCTGTCTCCAGTCGGAAATCCCTGGGAGTAGGCGCGCCCATCGGTCTGGACGCCAAAACGATTCGTCGATTTTCAGAATTGCTCATGCTGTCGGTCTCCATTTAACTTGGTTGACAAACATCTCGGAAGCACCGAGATGTTCCACGGACTACTTCAGGAGCTGAGCCTTGACCTGATCAAACTCAGGCAAAACAGAAGAGTTGAAACCATCACAATTGTTGACGCGATGCTGAGGCTGCGGAATACATAGGTATTCACCAGGAAGCCTATGCCCACCGCCAACACACTGGCAAGCGTGGAAGCAATCAGGAACCGTCCAATACTGTCGGCCAGACGCCTGCCTGTCGCGGCCGGGATGATAATCAAAGCTCCAGCGAGCAAGGCCCCCATGAATCGAAGTCCTATGAGCACCGTCAAGCTGAAGGCCAGCAGAAACCAGAGATTCAGCCGATCGACTTTGATGCCGGTCGCTGCCGCTAGTTCAGGAGAGAACAAGTTCAAAATAAGAGCGCTCTTGCATCGAAAGATAAAGAAGACGATCAGGGCCACTGCCAGCACTCCAGTAGAAAAAGTGAAGCCCGAAATCTGCTCGAATTTACCGAAGAATGCGTCTACAAGATCCTCTTTGGGCGTCAGTGCCGCTCCAATTGCGACTGAACCAGCAAATACCACACCAATAGCTACCTCAGTGGAGGAGCTTTGGTTCTTCTGCAACCGCCAAATCAGCAATGTCCCAAGGAAGAGTGTGGCTCCGCCTCCAAGCAAGGGATTGAAGTGGTACAGAAAGGCCAAGCCAAGGCCCGGCAGCGCGACATGAGAGATTACGTCGGCCGCGAGTATCGTTCGTTTCATCAGGGCGAAGCTGCCCACCAGGCCAGCGGCCACGGCGAACAACAATGCCAAAATGACGCTATAAGCGATTCCGGACTCAGTCATGCTCCGCCGCCTTGCGGGATGACTCCGCCTCTTCACGTTGCCGGTGCAAGAAGAACTTCGGCGGTGCGGAGTACATGGCTTCCAGCGTTGCAGGGGTCAATACCTCCCTCGGCGGACCAAAGCAGACCTTGTCTTTGCTGAGGCATAGGACCTTATTTGCCGCACGATACACGATGCCGAGATCGTGCGAGACTAGAAGCACGGTCAGTCGCTGCTCTCGTTGCAACCGCTCCACTAACTCGTAGACTTTTTCTTCCGCCATCTCATCGAGGCTCGCGGTAGGTTCGTCGAAGAGAAGCACATTGGGTTTGCCGAGTAATGCAAATGCGATGAGAGCTTTCTGAAACTGCCCACCGGAGATAATTCCGATGCTCGAACTCAAAACTTCAGATGTCAGGCCGGCCATCTTCGCGACAGCATCGATGCTCGTGCGAGGCAACTTCAGAACATCCGCCTTTGCAGCAAGCAAATCGTAAACGCGGAGGGGCATTTGGCGATCTGCAGCTACTTTCTGGGGGACATAGCCTAATCGCACGCCCGGCGACCAGCGGATCTCGCCTTGGTAGGGCAACAGACCAAGGAGTGCTTTCAGCAGGACGCTTTTACCCGCGCCGTTTGGCCCGATGATCGCCAGGCTATCACCGTCATCAACGTCAAAACTGAGGTCGTGAATCACGCTGCGCTGTTTGAACTGAATGCTCAGCGCCTGCACGGAAAGAATGTTGCCCTTCGTCAATTCGATTCCATCCCGTTCTGCGCAGCGGTCGGTGACTGCGCTTTCAACGTCTCATCGCGTTTCATCATATTCAATGCAATATGACGGCTGATCCATTCTATGTTTCGCTTTTCATGACCGCGAAATCCTTATTTGCCCTGCAGAAGAAGCAATCGCCACCGGTGCCACCCATCCAAGAAATGCCAACGCGAGTTCCCACAGGCAAACTCACGTTGGCGCCCCAATTACCTCTCCCACAATCTGTTGGCCGGGAATCAATGGTTGACGGAGAACCGGCATGTCACCTTCCACGATATGCAGGTCTGTCCTGCAAACGCCGCATGCAAGCACCTTTATCAGCACGTTTCCCGGTGCCACTCGCGGGCGAGGAACATCCTCAATCCTCAAATGAAAAGTGGTGCCCCTTTTGGCTGGATCGAAGATGGCGGCTTTCATAAACGCTTATCTACTCCCTTGAGTTGATCGACATACCTAGCTGACGACATGCAATCGATGACGCATCCTCTTTCTAGAGTTTGACATCTGCTTCGCTCGACGGCTGTTCAATAAGACACTAATTGCAGCTTCCATGACCCGGTGAGGCTGCAATCTGGGTCGTGTCAGCAAACAGACTTAGCCTGCACTGGCTGAGCTCGCCTTGGATAAATTGTCTCGTTTCCTTTTTGTTGGCTCTCAAAATCGCTTGCCGATCTCGACTAGATCGCCAGTCCTGCTACTTTTTGAGGTATCGACTTAGAAAAACCCCGTCTTGTCGGAGACTCGCAGGGCCATCTGAAGATTGTGATTGACAACGGTAATCATGAAGCGCTCCGACTGTCAGGGGTAGTTTCCTATAACGCTGTTTTGGGGGAGTTGCGGAGACATGGTCATCAGCCGACAGGTATCCGCCTACACAAAAAAGTTCAGGGTCTGAGGTATCGTGCACATCATGGGAAATTGGACGAGAACAGCCTTTTCAGTATCAATCATCGGGGTCGTGCTTGCATCAACTTTGATCGGGTGCCATAAAGTGGGCGAGACAACGGTTGGGGCGTCGAGCGGAACGCAGTCGACAAACGGCAACGCGAATTCGATGGCTGCGAATATCTCGGGCGACGTGAGCATGCACCTCGTGGTGGCGGGGGACGACGTCCAGATCGGCTTTCTGCCGACAGCGAAGAAAGGCGAGTCGCACTTCAGCATCAGTGGCAGCTGCTCGCGTTCGGCTGAGTTCTGGCAGGTACGGGTGTAAACCCATTCGCGCAGGGCGGTCTGGATGAAGCGTTCGGCTTTGCCGTTGGTGCGTGGGGTGTAGGGCCGGGTGCGCCGATGCTTGAGTCCGAGTTCGCGGCAGCGGTCGGCAAAGGCATGCGACCGGTAGCTCACGCCGTTATCGGTGAGCAGGGCGCGGAAGTGGATGCCGAGCCTGGCGTAGTAAGCCAGCGCAGCATCGAGGAAGTGCAGCACCGAGGCCCTTGTCTCGTCCGGATACATGGCCGAAAAGGCGATGCGCGAGTGATCCCTTCGGCTTCGCTCAGGGCACGCCGCGCTCTTACATCCTCTCCGCTAGATCTCGATAGGAAATCCCATACTTGCAGTACCACCGGACACATAATAGTAGGATCTCGACGGTGAACGGCGGCGCTTGAACATGTGCCATCTCAGCGCCTTGGCCGCTTTGCTACGAGTCAATGTAACAAAGCCCTTGCGCCTCCCTAGCACGTCTCGTGTTGCCGCTCCATGCGCCGCAGGTTCCAATCTGACCCAATTACGGTGACCAGCCACGTGCAACCTACAAGGTAGCCTGCAGCAACATCGCTGGGATAGTGCACCCCAAGATAAATTCGGCTGAGACCTATCCCCGCAATTAGCGCTGTCGCCACCACGATGATACCCGCGCGCTGCCATGCGTGGCGCAGGTAACGAAACGAAAAATAGAGAAGCATACCGTACAGCACCACAGCAAATACAGAATGCCCGCTTGGGAAGGAAAAGCTGTGCTCCAACGCCAGCGCCCAAAGTACATCTGGTCGCGCACGATGAAAGTAGAGCTTCAATAGAGTATTCAACGACCCCGCTCCCACCATTGCGATAAGAAAGACCAGCGCATCACGGCGCAAGTGTTTCCACCAAAACAACATGGCGATGAGCGCGGTCAAGGGGAACAATACCGCTGGCGAGCCGATCCGGGTCAGGCCGAACATCAATTTCGTCAGCGCCACCGATGTGCACCCATGCATCGTTCCCTGGATCTGAAGGTCCATATGCATTAGGAACGGTTCAGCAATCTCTTCATGAAATTCCGCAAGCATAAGTAGGAGAAGACCGGATCCGAGCAGACCTAGAAGCAGAGAGACGAAAAAAGGTTTCCAAGTCGCTATTGAGGGCGGCATCAAGGGCAAGATAACATCAGATCTATCGAGTGTTTTGTGCGATGTTAATGAGTGGCGGCAAGCCTTTTGTCCGTAGCACCTCACAGCCCTCGCACCGATGAAGTGTAGTAGGAGACGTCGGATGCACTCGGAAGCGATATCGTGATCACTGTTTCCATAACCTTCGTGGTCATCGCGGTCCTCTGCATCTCGACGGTAACCCTGTAGATCTTCGGTAGTCTCGCCGCGCCCGATCTCAGGTACAACATCTGTTCGGCCGAACCCCTGCGGAACGACTCTGGACAATTCCTCTGCGTATTGGAAGCCCTCACCGATGCCAAAGCCAACCGGCACTCCAGTTTCGAGGTTCTTACGAATGGAGATCTTTTCTACGAAGCTGAACTGGCAGCTATCGGTGCGGCGCAGAAGAGCGTACATCTCGAAGCCTATATCTTCGACCGCGGCGCGATTGGTCGGCGTTACATGGAAGCTCTCACCGAGCGGGCCCGCGCCGGGGTCCAAGTCAAAATCATCTGCGACGCTTTCGGCAGTCTCGGCGTAAATGATTGCTACTTTGACGATCTTACCCGCGCTAGAGGAGTGGTTGCCTGATATTACGGTCCACACTGGTACCGGATCGCCCGTATCAACAACCTAACCCACCGTGAACTGATGATCGTCGATGGCCGGGTCGGCTTCATAGGTGGAGCCGGCATCGCTGATCAGTGGTATAAAACTCGCGGCTCGCATCCTCGCTGGAGAGACACCGTTATCAAGGTCGAAGGTGACGTCGTCACTCATCTGCAGGCGACCTTTGCCAGCAAATGGCTCGAAGCTC
>Ga0123336_10000328_pt1 | contig 49110 bp, 32 predicted proteins | sample SSSSmetaG_FD_96466 | JGI IMG/M metagenome (GOLD analysis project Ga0123336, IMG submission 96466) | Glacier valley bacterial and archeal communities from Borup Fiord, Nunavut, Canada, to study Microbial Dark Matter (Phase II) - ​SSSS metaG | ecosystem: Environmental > Aquatic > Freshwater > Ice...
AACCCGCCGCCACGCCCGTGCTGGTGGCCGTGCCGTTGTAGTAGCCGCCGTCGGCCCCCGAGCTGCGGTTGATGCTGCCCAGCTGCACCAGCTTCACGTACTCGTACGCCACGCTGCTGCCCTGGCTCGTGCAGTAGGTGAGCGTGGTGGGGGGCGGCGTGCCGCCGCCTGTGCCAGGGGCCACGCCACCCTGCGAGGTGAGCAGCGAAACCCGGGCCCCGCCGCTGGCAAACAGCGCGTTCATGCGCGAGCTTTGGCCGGTTGAGAACATGAACATGGCGTTATCGTCCACGTAATCCATGTAGTTCATGAACATGTCGCCGTTCGGGCCGTTCGAGCACGACACGTGCGGGAACACGGGCTTGCCGTAGTTTTCCGAACCTTGGTTGGGGGTGTCGCTCACGTTGTCGGTGCCGGTGCAGGCGCCGCCGTCATCGCCCCAAATGTGGTTCAGGTTCAGCCAGTGGCCCACTTCGTGGCTGGCCGTGCGGCCCAGGTTGTAGGGCGAGGTCACGGTGCCGGTGCGGCCGAAGTACACGGGAGAAATGACCACGCCGTCGGTGCTGGCCGCGCCGCCCGGAAACTGGGCGTAGCCCAGAATGCCGCCGCCGATGGTGCCCACCCACAGGTTGAGGTACTGCCCGGCGGGCCAGGCGTTCAGCCCGCCCGTGCTGGTGCTCTTGATGGCATCGTTGGTGCCCCAGCCGCCGCTGGGCGGAGTGGCCGACTTGCGCTCGATGCCGGTGGTAGCGGTGCCACTCGGGCTGCGCTTGGCCAGGGTGAATTGGATGCCGATGTCGGCAGCCAGGCCCGCGAAGGCGGCGGGCACTTTGTTGGCGTCCGAGTTCAGCTTGTGGTAGTCCTCGTTCAGCACGTCAATCTGCGACTGAATCTGGGCGTCGGAAATATTTTCGGAGGCCGCGCTGTACAGCACGTGCACCACCACTGGAATGGTCACCGAAATGGCGGTGGTGGTGCGCTGCGCCGTGCCGGCCTGGCTGGCGGCGTATTGCAGGGCTTGGTTGTTGATGGCGGCCATGCGCTGGGCCAGGCCGGGGTCTGCGGCCAGTTGCGATTGTAAAACCTCCACGCTGGCACAAGTGCGGTGGGCCGGGGCCTGCGCACGCACGGGAGAGACTGTAAGCGCCAGGCCAGCTAGGCCAAGCGCCACCGAGTAAATGGTTTTTTTCATAAAAAGAACTATTGTTAGTGAAAAAAGCAGAATTGTATCAACGAATCTATTAATAATTTTGCAACAATGGCAATAAAATTACAGCTTTACCTATATTAATTTAAATTCATGTCAATATTTGGCCAAAATATTACCATTATTATTAGAATGTTCACCAAGCCTTCATAATTAAAGGACGGTGTTTTTTGCTGGTAAACCAAAAGGGCCACCCCGATGGGATGGCCCTTTGCTATTGGTACCGGAGCCAGGCAGTTGGCGACTAGCCGCCGGCCCGCACCGCGCACACGGCTACTCTTTCTCGAAGCGCTGATGCGTGGTTTCCGTGCCGTTGGCGATGCTCACGTAGTAGAGGCCTTTGGGCAGGGCGCCCACGCGCACTTGGCCGTTGGCGACGTCGTAACGGGCCTGGGTCATTTCGTGGCCGCTCAAGTCAAACACGTGCACCACGCACCGGTCGGCGCGGGCGCCCGCGGGCAGGTCCACGTTCAGCACCTCGGCGGCGGGATTGGGGTAGAGGCCCACGGGCGTGGCGGCTACCGCAGCGCGGGGGGCGGTGCCACCCAGCGAGGTCACGATGGCCGCGCGCGGGCCGCCAGCCGCAAACACGGCATCCATGCGGCCGCTCTGGCCGGTCGAGAACATGTACATGCACAGGTCGTTCACGTAGTCCATATAGTTCATGCTCATGTCGCCCGAGTTCGAGCACGACACGTGGGGGAACGCCGGGCAGCCGTAGTTTTCCGAGCCTTGGTTGGGGGTGTCGGCCACCAAATCCGAACCCGTGCAGGCGCCGCTGTCATCGCCCCAAATGTGGCGTAAATTGGCCCAGTGGCCCACTTCGTGGGTGGCGGTGCGGCCCAGGTCGTAGCTGTTGATGTAGGTGCCAGCGGGGTATTTGGCCCGGCTGCCAAACGCCGAGTACAGTATCACCACGCCGTCGGTGCTGGCCGAGCCGCCGGGAAACTGGGCGTAGCCCAACAGCCCCTGGCCCAGGTTGCAAGCCCACAGGTTGAGGTACTTGGTGGCGTCCCACGGGTTGTCGCCGCCACGCTTGGAGTTTTTTACGGCGTCGTTGGTGCTCCACGACGCCGTCCGGGTGGACTTGTGAATAATGCCGTTGGTGGCGAGTCCATTGGGGTCGCGCTTGGCCAGCACGAACTGAATATTGGCATCGGCTACCAGCCCGGCGTAGATGCCTGGCGTCTTGGTGTAGTCGGGGTTCCGCTTGTGGTAGTCCTGGTTGAGCACGTCAATCTGCGACTGCACCTGCGCGTCGGAGATGTTCTGGGCGGCGGTGTTATAGAGCACGTGCACCACTACTGGGATGGTGATGGTGGTTGCGCCCGCAGCGCGGTGCAAGGCTCCGTTGGCCATCACCTGGTTGGTGAAAGCTTCGATGGCGGCCATGCGCTGGGCCTGGGCCGGGTCGGCGGCCAGCTGGGCGGCCAGCACTTCCATGGTGCCGCAGGCGCGGCGGGTGATGGCGCCGCTTTCGGCGGTCGTGCCAGGCGCCAGCCGGCTGGCAGCGTCCTGCGCCAGCACGGAAGATGCACTGCCCATTAAGGCCAGTGCCGAGAAAAGAAATTTATTCATGTAGCCGTGGGAAATAAAGTTGGGGATGAGGTGAACAAAAAACGACCCGGCCAAGCTAGAGCAAAAATTGCAGATTCCCAGCCCCGGCGTTGCAAGCCAGGTACGTCATTTGTAAAATTATGGCTGATTTCTGTTTAAACGTTATGCAAAAACGCCATAATTATAAAAACATGACCGGTAAATGAGAGCCGTCCATCCGGCGGGCACACTGCCATCATACACAACCGCTACCAGTTCAAATTTTGCCCCCCGGCCCCGCGCCGGCGCCAACGGATTGAAACACAAAAAAGCGCCCCGGCGCGAAGGACGGGGCGCTTTTTCAGAACCGGGCAGAGTCTAATCAAAAGGGAAGAGCAGGTGCGGAGATGGGTCGCGGCCTATGGGCTCCGCTTTTCCTCTTGCCCCTTGCCGCTTACTAATCGATTCCCGTCATTTTCTTAAAACAGAAAGTCAAACCCGATGAACACCAGCTTCTCCTCGCCAATGGAGTAGGTGGCGTTGATGACGGCCTGCTTGAGAATGTCGACGTACACGCCGCCGCCGAAACCGCTGTGGAAGGCGCGCAGGCCGGTGGCCACGTCTTGGTAGGCGTACACGCGGCCAAAGTCGGCCAGGCCCAGGATGCCCAGTTTGCCGGGAAAGAGGTAGGCGTTGAAGTTAAGCAGCTGGATGCGGGCTTCAAAATTGGCGTACACGCTGCTGCGGCCGGCGAAGCGGGTGCGGCGGTAGCCGCGCAGGTTGGTGGTGCCGCCCAGGGTGTTGGCCTGGTAGAAGCGGTAGTCGCCCAGGTTGTGCGCCACGCCCAGGCGGCCGGCGTAGGTAATCTGGAAGGGCAGGTTGGGCGTGAGGTAGGCCCGGATTTCCGACGACACCCGGCCGTAGTTAAGCTGTTCGCCGTTGAGCTGGTGGTTGTACTGAAACTCGTTGTACCAGCGGATGCCGATGCGCGGGTTTTTGGGCGAGGAGCTGGCGTCGAGGTTCAGGTAGAGCAGGCCGCCGGCGTACTGGTTGGTCTGGAAGTCGCTGGCCCGGATGCCGAAGTGGGGGTTCTCATAAGTCACGGCGCCGCCTTTGCTGGTCAGGCTGTCCCGGATAACCGACCCGATGGGGTCCTGCTCCACGCGGAACTGCTCGTAGCGCGGCCCGATGCCGAACTTGAGGAAGCTGAACAGGTTGCGTTCGAGCGTGGGCGCCACGGTGAGGCTGTTGAAGCGCACGCGGTAGGCCGTGTTCACGGTGCGGGCCGTCACTACGCCCCGGTTGGCGTCTTCGGTGGCCAGGTTGGCCGTGTTGTTGCCGATGCCGAAGAAGTTGTAGAGCAGCTGCGGGCCGTAATACTGCGCGGCCAAGTGCAGGTCAAACTTGCCGAACACGCGCGTAAACTGCCCGGTGTACTTCAGGTTGTAGGCCCCGTTGCGGGCCGGCGCGAAGTTGGCCACCAAGCTCTGCTCCGACGAAAACGGCTCGCGCCGGAAGCCGTAGCGGCGGTGCGTGATACCGCCCCCGAGGAGGAAGCCGTCGTCGATGTTATACCCAAAGAACAAGGCCGGGCCAGTGTAGTTGAGGCGGTAGTCCTTCAGGTCGAAGCGCTTGGGGTGGTCGTAGCGGCTCACCTCCACGCCGGGCTCCAGGCGCAGGCGGGCTTCCTTGCCGGCGTTGATGACGTTGCCGGTGTCGGCGTCGTACACTTGCGTTTTGTGCTGGAAGCCGGTCACGTGGCTCACGTCGGTGATGCTGTCGCGGCCGGTGCCGGCCACCAAACGCATTTTGATGGCCTTTTTCACGTTGCCCTTCACCACGTACACGTCCTTGCCGCTGATGCCGTAAAGGCGCAGCTCGTCGGTGACGCCGTACTCGAGGGTGCGGTCGTAGAGCACCTGTTCCAGCTTTCCTTTTTTGTTGATTTTCTGCACCGTGAGGTGGGTGTTGCCGTTGGCCAGGCGCTCGACCACGAACTTCTCGTTTTTCTGGGTGCCGCGCACCTCCACGATTTTGGCCACCACGTTGGCGTACTTCCCGGCGAGGTCGGGCAGCAAATCGCGCCGGCTTTTCAGCTTGGCGATGATTTCGGCGGCGTGCAGGTCGTAAATGGCCTTGGGCCACTTCTCGCGGAAGGCCTGCTCGATGACGGCGTCCGTCAGGTGCTCCTTCATGTAAGTAGCCTGGGCCACCCACTGTTCGCGCGTCACGCCGCCCAAGAAGGTGCGGTCGTTGCTCAGGCCGGTCTGGTTCAGGCCCTTGTAGTCGGCGTAGTCGTAGCCGAAGTTCTGAAAGTTGCGCACCGCAAACTTGCGGCTGATGAGGAAAGGCAACACCCCGTCGCCCTTGAAAAAGGCAATGTCGCGGTCTTCGGGCACGGCAGTGTAGGTGCGGCTGCCGTCCTTGCCCTTCACCTCGGCCCAGCGCCACTGGTCCTCGTGCCGGTCCCAGTCGCCAATCCACATGTCGAACAAGCGCGAACGGGCGAAGGCCACCTGGTCAATCCTGTTGTCGTTGTCGTCGAGCAGGCGTTCGAGCATCTTGTCCGTCCCCACCAGGTTTTTGGCGTTGCCCAGGCTGGCCACGTTGCTCTGGTCGTCCTTGGCGTCTTCCTCCAGCCCCGCCGGCTGGTTCGAGAACGTGCTGTAGTACTGCCCCAGCAGGGGGTCCTGCGGGATGTAGACCGGCACCGGGTTGGTGTGCAGGATGCCGGCCGCCGTGGCCAGCGGCGGCAGCACAAACGAGGCAAACGGGTGCTGGGCCGAAATCTGGTCCTGCAAAATGTCTTTGGCAAAGCCCGTGCGCAACGCCTCGGGCAGCACGGCGGCGGGGTCTTTGTCGATGCCGCGCAACGAGAAATTGTGGCCGGCTTCGTTGCGCACCTTCAAGGAAGAGGTTTGCTTGCCGCCGCCGGTTTTGTAGGGCACCAGGCCGCCCTGGTCGTGGGCCAAGTCCAGCAGCGGCAGCTTCACGGGCGTGGCCCACTCCCGGCGGTAGTGCTCGCCCAGCAGCCAATTGTGGAACTTGCCGTGCTTGTCGTAGCCCGGGTTGATGGCCACCACCACGCTGCTGTCGCGGAAATTGGGCCGGGCCGTGGGCAGGGCCAGGGCCTGCACGGCGTCCTTGTTCTTCTTTTTCTGCTTGTCGAGGGGCGATACCGGAACGGCCGTGGTGGCCACGTCGCGGGTGGTTTTGGCGTAGAGCGGGGTGCGGTACACCAGGCGGGCCTTTTCGCCGGTGCCTTCGGGAACGAAGTACTCGGTCCAGACCTGGCCGTCGTCGTAGTAGTTCACGCGGGCAAAGCCTTTCTCCTTATCCGAAAACAGGGCCCCGCCGCCGTTGCCGGGCTTCACGTGCTGGGTTTTGCAGCCCGAGCCGCTCACGATGAAGTGCGTGGCGCCTTCCTTGAAATACTGCAGGTTGTGCTCGTGCCCGGCCGCGTAGACGATGTTGGGGTACTTGTTGAAAATGTCCATCAGCCCTTTCTTGTAGGCCTGGTAGGCCGGGTAGGCCAGGTCCTGGCTCACCCCGCCGTACTTGCGGGCAAACGGGTAGATGGACCCGATGACGGGCAGCGGCACAAAGGCGTACTTGAACACGATGCTGAGCGGGAAAATGTGGTCGCCGAGCGTGAAGTAGCCGCCGTGCACGCCGTCGCTGAACAGCGGGTGGTGGGCTACCACCACGATGTTCTTGTCCTTGTTTCGGGCAATGATGTCTTCGAGCTGGGCCATGAAGTCGGTTTCGTCCTCCACGCCGCAGCCGCCGTCGGCGCCGTAGGGCCGCTCGTTGCGGTTGGTCAGGAACCACTGCGAGTCCACGGTGATGAGCACGAGGTCGTCCTGCAGGCGGATTTCGTAGGGGCCGGGGCAGCCGTTGCTCGGCGTGATGAAGTCGCCGGTGTAGGCAAACGCGGCCGAGTCGCCGGCCATGTAGTGCTCGGCGTAAGCCTGCTCGTGCATGAGCTGGGCGAAGCCCCCTTTCAAGCCCTGCTTCCAGTCGTGGTTGCCCGGAACCATGTACTTCTCGCCCTTGTAGCCCTTCAGCACGTCCATCTGGTCGCGCAGGCGGCGCTCCGATTCCTTGCGGTCGTAGGCGCCTTCTTCGGGCATGCCGTACTCGTACACGTTGTCGCCGAGGTACACGGTGGTGCTCTTGGCGCCGGCCGCCATGATTTGCTTGCGCAGGAAGTTCAGCGAGGGCTCGCCGCCCTTGGCCGCGTCGGCGGGCTTGCCCACGTCGCCAATCAGAAACACCGAATAGCGGATGCGGGAGCTGTCGGGCGGCAGCTTGCTCTGCCACCCCACGCCGCCCCGGCGGTAGTTGGGGCGCGATACGTGGGGGTTCTGGTAGGATTCGCCCTGGGCCAGCGCGCTAAGAGACGACGCCAGCACCGCGCAAAGCAACAGCAGCACGGGTCGAAAACGGAAAAGGTGGGGCATACAAAATAAAATGGAGGGGGCGCCGGAGCCCTGCCGCGGGTAACTTGGTAAACGTACAACCGCCGCGGGGCCGGCCGGGTTGGCCCGTTACGAAAAGCACGACTGTGCGGTTAAGCTAATGTTTTTAACTTACGGCCACCGCTTCGCGTTGAAAGCCGGCGAGCCCGCCGGCTGAACCGGCCGTAGCTTCGCGGTACATGAAAGAAATTACCCCCGAATTCGCCGAAGCGACTGCCGTGCCCGGGCCGGCCGGCCCGGCGGAGCCCGTCGCGCAAGGCCCTCCGCCGGCCCCGTCCGAGGCGGCGCCCGCCGCCGGGCCCGAAAAGCCGGCCAAAGCCAAAGCCTCGGCCTTGGTGAAGGACGCGCAGGCCCACATCACCGAGCTGTTTGCCAAGGAACTGCCCGCCAAGCTTACCTACCACACCATCCGCCACACCGAGGCCGTGGTGAAGGAGTGCCGCGCCCTGGCCCCCGCCGCCGGCCTCAGTCCCGACGACGCCGAGGCCCTGCTGCTGGCCGCCTGGTTTCACGACGCCGGCTACCTCGACGTGTACGACGGCCACGAGTACCGCAGCATGGAGCGCGCCGCCGCTTGGCTGGGGGAGCGGGGCGTGGCGCCCGGCCGCGTGCAGCTCATCCAGGAAGCCATCAAGGCCACGCACCGCGGCGTGGTGCCCGAAACTGAGCTGCAAACGCTGCTGGTGGACGCCGACATGAGCAACCTGGCCCGCGACGACTTCCGCTCCAGCGCCGAGCTGCTGCGCACCGAGTGGGAGCTGGTGCTGGGCAAGTCGTATTCGAACCTCGAATGGGCCGAATTGCAGCTCAACTTCATGCTGGCCCACAAGTACCGCTCCGAGGCCGGCAAGGAGCGGTACAAAAAGCCGTTCAAGGCCAACCTCGCCGAGCAGCGCGACCACCTCAAAAAAACGGAGAAAAAGAAGAAAAAGAAGACCCAGGAACAGAACGACACCTTTGCCGAGCCCAAGCGCGGCATCGAAACCATGTTCCGCACCATGTACGGCAACCACGTGAAGCTTTCGGCCATGGCCGACAAGAAGGCCAGCATGATGATTCAACTCAACGCCGTCCTGATTTCGGTCATCATCACCTACCTCGGCGCCAAAATGGGCAAGGCCGGCGCCCTGAGCCCGCTCATGGGCAGCAACCCCGTGCTGGCCATTCCGATTAGCATCCTGCTGGCCACGGCCCTGGGCTCGGTCACCACGGCCATCCTCTCGGCCCAGCCCGACGTGACCAGCTTTGCCTGGCTGAAGAAAAGCCCCGAAATCGCCACCAACCGCCGCGTGAACCTGCTCTTCTTCGGCCAGTTCACCAAGCTCAGCCTCGACCATTTCCAGAGCGGCATGCGCGAAATGATGCGCCAGAAGGAAGCCATCTACACCAACATGATAACCGACGTGTACTACCTCGGCGAGGTGCTCGCCCGCAAGTACAAGCTGCTGCGCTCCAGCTACACCATTTTCATGGTCGGGCTGATTCTCACCGCCCTGTCGTTCGCCATCGCGCTGCTGTATAAGTCGTAGGCGGAACTGCTGAGTCGCCGGCATGCGTTACCTTTACGCAACACATTTGCCACCTGGACCTGTAGCTTAACTGCATAAAGCAAGCCTCTCCTAAGGGCTAGAGTACAGGTTGGATTCCTGTCAGGTTCACTATATTAGGAGATAAACCCCGCACCGAAGGCCCTGTTAAATAAGGCCTTTGGCGCGGGGTTTTTTGCTAATAAGTCATGGTCGTATTCCCAATGGCAGTTGGGGCACAGGATGAGAATATTTTCCGGACCGGATACTTCTTGTACGGTTGTGGAATCAGGAAATGCTCTGATGGCCTGTTTGTGGCAGTATTCTACATGCTTATCATAGCCGCAAGCCTGGCAAATGCGGGGGCGGTGGGCATTCAGCAGCCGCGTAATACTGTTTAAATAGCCCCGGTAGTAGCTTGGGTGCTTGATGGCATCCTTGGCCTTGAGCTGCGCCACGGTTAGCAGCCGATAGTCAGCTTTACGCTTGCCATGCACCGCGCAAAACTGTCGGCTGGCCGGTATCAGCGTGTTGCATTCGGGGCATTGCCGCGTTAGTTGCCGCTTGGGAGCCTGCTGGTTGGTATGAATAGCCGCATGAGAGCGGGAGCAATATTTGGGATTGGCCGTTTCAGCGCCGCAATGCAGGCAGTTATTCATGGCCCAAATTACTGGATATTGCTGGCTCATTCCCTGCGCCGCAATGAAGACACTCCTGCCCCTGCTACTGTTCGCCGTAGCCGCCTCTGCCCAAAAAGCCCCCGCCCAGCTCGAAAACCTCGTCCAGTACGCGCACCCCCTGGTGGGCACCCAAAAGATGGGCCACACCTACCCCGGCGCTACCGTGCCCTTCGGCATGGTGCAGCTCTCGCCCGATACCGACACGCTGAGCTACGAGCAGGGCGGCAAGTACAACCCCGACATTTACAAGTATTGCGCGGGCTACAACTACGACGATAAAACCATCGTCGGCTTCAGCCACACGCACTTCAGCGGCACGGGGCACTCCGATTTGGGCGACTTCCTGCTCATGCCCACCACCGGCCCGCTCCAGCTCAACCCCGGCACCGCCGACCGGCCCCGGAGCGGCTACCGCTCCGCCTTCTCGCACCAGAACGAGGTGGCCGAGCCCGCCTACTACCGCGTGAAACTCGACGACCACAACATCACCGCCGAGCTCACGGCCACCACCCGCGTGGGCTTCCACCAATACACGTTTCCGGCCAGCGAGCCGGCGCACGTCATCCTCGATATGATGGCCGGCATCTACAACTACCCCGACAAAAACGTGTGGAGCTACGTGCGCATCGAGAATGACTCGCTCGTGACCGGCTACCGCCAAACCACCGGCTGGGGCCGCACCCGCACCGAGTACTTCGCCATGCAGTTCTCGAAGCCCTTCAAAAGCTACGGCGCCCGCAAATACGACCCCAAGGAAGTTTACCGCGGCTTTGGGGGCCGCTTCGACCAAACGAAGAACTGGCCCGAGCAGGCCGGCCGCCAGCTGCGCCTCTACTTCGATTTCAGCACCACGGCCGGCGAGAGAATCAAGGTCAAGTTCGCCCTCTCGTCCGTGAGCACGGCCGGCGCGCTGGCCAACATGCGCGCCGAGCTGCCCGGCTGGAACTTCGACCAGACCCGCCGCGCCGGCCAGCAGCTTTGGCAGCAGGAGCTAAGCAAAATCACCATCCAAACGCCCAACCGGGCCGATAAAGAAAACTTCTACACGGCCCTCTACCATGCCTGCCTCAGCCCCACCATCTACCAGGATGCCGACGGCCAGTACCGCGGCCTCGACCAGCAAACCCACCGCGCCGAGGGCTTCGTGAACTACACCACCTTTTCGCTCTGGGACACCTTCCGGGCTCTGCACCCGCTCTTCAACCTCATCCAGCCGAGCCGCAACGCCGACATGGTGCAGAGTATGCTGGCCCACTACGACCAGAGCGCCGAGCACATGCTGCCCGTCTGGAGCCACCACGCCAACGAAAACTGGTGCATGAGCGGCTACCACAGTGTCTCCGTTGTAGCCGATGCCGTCCTCAACGGCGCCGTGCCGCCCGCCCAAGCCGAGCGCGCCCTGGCCGCCTGCGTGGCCACCGCCCGCCACCGCTGGTACGACGGCCTGGCCGACTACATCGACCGCGGCTACGTGCCTAACGAGCGCAGCGGCACCTCCGTTTCCACCACCCTCGAGTTTGCCTACGACGACTGGTGCATCGCCCAGCTCGCCCAGAAACTCGGCCACGCCGATATTTACCAGGAGTTCAGCAAGCGCGCCACCAACTGGCAAAACGTGTTCGACCCGCGCGCCAACGCCATGCGCCCGCGCCTGGCCGACGGCAGCTTCCGCCCCAAGTTCGACGTGCTGAGCACCAACGACCAGGGCTTCATCGAGGGCAACGCCTGGAACTACACCCTCGCCGTGCCCCACGACCCCGCCGGCCTCATTGCCCGCATGGGGGGCAACCGCCGCTTCGTGCCCCACCTCGATTCGCTTTTCACCATGCATCTGCCCGACTCGTTCTTCGCCGAAACTGAGGACATCACCCGCGAGGGCATCATCGGGGGCTACGTGCACGGCAACGAGCCCGCCCACCACGCCGCCTACCTCTACAACTACACCGACCAGCCCTGGAAAACGCAGGCCCAGGTCCGCACCATCCTCGCCCGCCAGTACCACCCCACCCCCGACGGCCTCGGCGGCAACGACGACTGCGGCCAGATGAGCGCTTGGTACCTCTTCTCGGCCCTCGGCTTCTACCCCGTCGCCCCGGCCTCGGGCCAGTACGCCCTCGGCAGCCCCCTCGTGCACGGTGCCGTCCTGCACCTCGAAAACGGCCGGCAGTTCACCATCCAGGTCAAAAACCAAAGCGCCAAAAACGTTTACGTGCAGCAAGCCACCCTCAACGGGCAGAAGCTCCCGCAGCCGTTTCTGGCGCAGCCGGACGTGGCGAAGGGCGGCGTGCTGGTGTTTACGATGGGAGCGCGGCCAAAGAAACTTTAGGTGTCGTTATAAAGAAACCTTCTATATCTTCGCTGTGTCTTCTTCCAGCAGCTTTGGCTTTTGATTTCCTTACGCTTCTACCATGTCGAAGCCTATTATTGCGGTATTCACGCCCGAAGCCAGGGCCTTTTTGAACGCACTGGAAAAAGAAACCCGCCAGGAATTCGGAGCCAGCGTCCGTAAGCTTCAGAACGGCGAAGCCGTCAAGAATTTTAAAAAGCTCGTGACGACAGATGGCATTTACGAATTCAGCGTCATCGCTCCCAACCATACCTACCGCCTCTTCGCTTTCTGGGACACGCGAGGCGCAGTCGAAACACTTATCGTCTGCACGCGCGGCCTGGATAAGAAAACGCAAAAAACCCCACCGCAGGAGATAAAGAAAGCCGAACAATTAAAGAAAAGACACTTCGCCAATTACCCCCTTTAACGCATTATTACGATGGCTACCGAACCGATTTCCTACAAAGATTCTCCTCTCCAGCTCGTCGCCTTCAACGACATCGAAGACGAGTTATTCGGTGCACCCGGCACCCCCGACCGCGACGAATACGAAGCCCGCGTTGCCCTCGAACTCCTGCCCAAAACCATCCGCGAATACCGCCTGCGCAACCACCTCACCCAAGACGAACTAGGCCAGCGTGTCGGCGTGCAGAAGTCTCAAATCAGCAAGTTGGAGCGCAACTCTTCCAACGTGACCATCGACACCCTGCGCCGCGTCTTCAAGGCCCTGAACGTGGACGTGAAGATTCTCCTGCAACCCGCGCTGCCCCAGGCCTAACCTAAAGTCCCCCCTCAATAAACAACCGCTCCCGCAGCCGTTTCTGGCGCAGCAAGGCGTGGCGAAGGGCAGCACGCTGGTGTTTGTGATGAGCGCGCGGCCGGCACGGAAGTGAGTTTCCACATATTTAGGTCATCGCATGGAGATTACACTAGACTCGTTGTCTGCACAGGAGCTAGAGCTTTATCAAGAAGCTGTAAGCTGCCAAGGTTCAATGGAAAGCAAAGCCCAACAACTTTGCGATAAAGGCGTGTTTGCTAAATACTGGGATGTGCACAAGAAATACCTTGCGCTATTTAGACAAACATAGAAGCCGGACATGAAACTTGAAGCGTTAAAGCGGTTGATATTTCTTAACTGGTATGTACAAGCTGAGCATTTCTGCTTCACAGGTATTAATGGACTCGACAAAAAAACTATGTCGACTTCATTTAAAATACTCAACGAATACATTGCTCAAGGCAAGCTCGATAAGGAATTTACATGGATGCTATCCTACTACTCTTCTTGGGATTGGATAATTCTTGAATTCTCAGAGCCCGAATTAGCAGAGTTAACAGACTTGTTAAATCAGTAGATAATTCCATTTCTCATTCTATGCAGAGCCGTCCCGTAGCAATGGTGAACAGAGGCCAAATGGGTATCTATTGGCAATCATACGGGCTTGATAAATGACCCCTTTACCCCCCAACCGGAAGCGGGCGGCTGCATTTCCAATCCTGCCGAAACTTACGCCGCGGCCGGTTTCTCCTGGCCGCCCCCGCCGGAACTCACAATCTTGCGCGTCTGCACGTACCCGTCGTAAATCGGCCGGTCTATCAGTTTGAAGGCTTTCAGGTCCTCGTCGAGGTCGCGCACCTCGTCCATCAGCGCGCCCAACAGGTCTTCCAGGGCCGCCCCGGAGAGCACCCGCTCGTTGATACTCTTGCGGGTGGCCGGCTGGGCCGTGCGGAAGGCGTCCAGCGCGTCGTCCAGGGGCTTCAGCACCTTGGGCGTGAGGCCCTGCTTGGCCAGCTCGGGCAGCACGTCGGCGCGGGCGGCGCTGCCCAGCACCGAGCCCACCACCCCGATAAAGGCCAGCGGCCGCAGCTTGCGCAGCTGCTTGTTGCTCAGCGTGACGGAGGCTTGCAGGTCGCCGTCGGCCAGGCGGGCCGCCACCCGGCCCAGCGGGCCCAGCAGGGCCGGCAGCAGCTCCAGCACCTGCTGCTGGGCGGTTTTGGCGGCGTCGGTCAGCTTTTTGGTGCGCTTGGCCGTGCCCCCGCGGGCCCCGGCCACCTTGCCGTACAGGGTCGCCACGGCCGCGGCCTGCTCGGCGGCCACCGCGCTTTTGGCAAGGGCGGCCTCGTTTTCGGCCACGTAGGCCACCACCCGCCCGCACATGGCGAGCTGGTCTTCTTTGTCTTGGTTCATGGTAAGTTGGGTAGATAAGCAGCGGAAACCGCTCCGCCGGCGTCGCAAGCAGCCGCTTGCGGCCTCCAATGTACAGGTAATTCCGCGCAACCAGGAGGCCCCGTTTCAACCCCCTTCCCGCTGCCAAAACACCTCCGAACCCGCCAGAACACCCCCCGACCCGCCAAAACACCCCCCGACCTTCCCAAAACACCCCCCGACTCGCCGAAACACCCCCCGACCTTTCCAAAACAGGTGCCGACCCTTCCCAAACACCTCCCGACCCCGCCCGAACACCCCCGTACCCTTCCATTTTTACCTCCGCCTTCTCCAAAACACCCTCCGAGCGCCGCAAAACACCTCCCGACTTCGGCAACACACGCCCCGCCCGGCTCCGAACACCCCCCGACTTTGCCAAAACACCCCCCGCCCGCGCCAAAACCCCTTGCGCCGCCCCCGATACCCCCCAGCCACGATAATAAAGCCCTTTTGCCGGGCCCATCCCCTTCCCCGGCACGTCCCCTCCCGCTTTATCCGCGTTTTTTGAGGCCCCGCCCCTTCATTTCACGGCCCAATTGCGAAACGGCCGAATACTTGTTTCTTGCTAAAGTGTAATTATTGCCCGGCTCTATTTTGTTCGATTGCCCAGCTTGGCCCAAAATCTGCTTACGCAGTTGCCGGCCCGCGTTTGACCAACGGACGGCCCCAACGAAGCCCGCAGCGCCCTTTGCCCCCGCACCCCCTCCGCATTTCCCCGCGGGCTTCTCAACCGCTGCCACCCCTCATTCGCCGTTTCTTTTGCGGCGTTCATCCAAATAAATTACACTTTCGCCCCCGGTTCCGGTTCCGTCCCCTACCTTGCTGTCCTGGAAACCCGTTTCCCGCGCGGCCGGCTTTCGTTTCTATCCTCCTTGCACTTCCCACCGTGTCCATCGAACTAGAACCCACGGCCCCGTTGGCCTCCCCGGTCCCCGGCACCGCCCCCCCCTCCTTCCCGGCCCGCCCCTGCTACGACCACGTGGTGCTGCCCGGCGATTTCCCCGACCCCACCGTCGCCTGCATCGACGGCACCTACTGGGCCAGCGCCACCTCCGCCGAGTGGGGCGCCGTGTTCCCGCTCTTCCGGTCCGACAACCTGCTCGATTGGGAGCTGGTCGGCCACGTCTTCCCCGACGAGCTCCCCGACTGGGCCGGCTCCAACTTCTGGGCCCCCGAGTTCCACCACGAAAACGGCCGCACCTACGTCTACTACACCGCCCGCCAGAAGGGCGGCGTGCTGGCCGTGGCCGTGGCCAGCGCCGACCACCCCGCCGGGCCCTACCGCGACCACGGCCCCCTCGTGGCTCAGGCGGCCGGCTCCATCGACGGCTTCGCCATGCCCGACGAGCACGGCCACCTCTACCTCGTCTGGAAAGAAGACGGCAACTCCTGCCACCAGGACACCCCCCTCTGGGCCCAGCGCCTGAACGAGGAGCGCACCGCCCTCGTCGGCGAAGCCACCGAGCTGTTCGCCAACGACGCCAAGTGGGAAGGCCCCCTCGTCGAAGGCTCGGCCCTGGTGCACCACAACGGCTACTTCTACATGTTCTACGCGGGCAACTCCTGCTGCGGCAAAAGCTGCAACTACGCCACCGGCGTGGCCCGCGCCCCCAGCCTGCTCGGCCCTTGGGAGAAGCACGCCCACAACCCCGTCCTCGACCGCAACCTCGCCTGGAAGTGCCCCGGCCACGGCACCGTCACCCAGCTCGACGGCCGCTGGTTCCTGCTCCACCACGCCTACGCGGCCGAAAGCCACGAGTTCGTGGGCCGCCAGGGCCTGCTCAGCGAGTTCACCTGGACCGCCGACGGCTGGCCCGAGTTCGAGCGCCGCAGCCCCCAGGCCGCCCCCCTCACCGACGTGGCCCGCTTCAACGTGGCCGAGGAGTTCGCAGGCGACCACCTGGGCCTGGAGTGGCAGTGGCCCATCGGCAGCCCCCGGCCCGCCGCCAGGGTCCACGCGGGCCGGCTGCAGCTGCCCGCCGGCCCCGCCCGCCTCGGCACCCTGCTGGCCCGGCGCACCCACGTGGGCACCTACAAAGCCGCCACCACCCTCGACTTTGCCGCCCTGCCCGCCGGCACCTTCGCCGGCCTCGCCGCCGTGGGCGACCCCTACAACGCCCTCGCCCTGGTGGCCGGCAACGGCCAGGTTCAAATCTGGCACCTGCGCAGCGGCAAGCAGCAGTGCCTCGCCCAGGCCTTCCTCGACGCGCCCTGCGCGCAGCTCACCCTGCGCCTCGAAGTGTGGGGCGGCCAGCGCTACCGCTTCGCCTACAGCCCCGACGGCGCCCCCTGGCAGCCCCTGCCCACCGAAAACTTCTCCCTCAACGGCACCTACCTCCCGCCCTGGGACCGCGGCGTGCGCGTGGCCCTCGTGGCCCAGGGCGAAGAAGGCACCGCCGCCACCTTCCACAACTTCGTCCTCCGCAACCAGCGCTAGGCCGCGCCAAGCCGCAAAAAGGCCAGCTCCCGCACGGGGGCTGGCCTTTTTGGTTGCCGGGCCGGGGTCCCGCGGGCGTCTGGACGCAGGGCCCCCTGGCTACTTCCTCGCCGAAACAGTTGTTGGGGCCGGCCGGAACGAGGCCGGGGGTAATGCCAGCGGCCTTTTAGCGGCGGTGCTTGGCTTTTGCTTTGCTCTTGGGCTTGGCCTTGGCCTTGGCCGGGCTGCTCTTTTTGAGGGCTTTGTGCGCCGTGGCGTGGGCTTTGCTTTTGGCGCTGCGCTTGGAGACCTTGCTCGTTTTGGCCGCGTGGCGGGCTTTGGCGTGCGCCGTGGCCGTGGTTTTGGTTTTGATTTTCGTTTTAGCTTTCGCCTTGCTGCGGTGCGCGGCGGCCTTGCTGTGCGCGTTGGCTTTGGTGCCGCGGCTGCCGCGGGCCGCGTGGGCATGGGTGTGGCGGGCGGCGCGGCGGGCTTCGGCGCGGGCCTCGGCCCGGGCTTCGAGGCGCGACTCTTCGCGGCGGGCGGCGGCGCGGCGGGCGGCCAGCCAGTCGGTGTGGCGGGCCTCGTAGCTGCGGGTGGTGTGGGCCGGCACGGCCGCTTCCCGGGCTTCGTCGGCCGGCTCGGCGTAGTGCGCCGTGGCGTCGGTTTCCGGGGCGGCGGTGTTGTCTTCGGCGGCGGCTTTGGGGACTTCGATGGCGGCCTTCTTGCGGCGCACCGGCATCAGGAAATCCCGTTCGGCGCGTTCGCGCAGGCTCAGATTTTCTTCGCCGGGCAGCTTCGTGACGGGAGTTTGCTTCTCGATTTGGGCGGAAGCGGCGCTCCAGGTCAACAGCAGCGCGAGCAGAACAAACAGGTGCTTCATAGACGGATAAATTAACAGAGACGTAAGACAAAACTACACCCTGCCCCGGTTAAATGCAAGGCCAATACGGTTTTAAACGCTCAGAAGGCTGTTTCCGGAGCCCAATGGCCTATTTCGCTGGTTCGCTGGCGGCCGGCGCCACCCGCAGCCGCCCCCCTGCAGAATGCGCGCCAAACTCCGGCGCGTACAGGCACTGCACCGCGCCAAGCCCCCCCGAAAAGTCGCCCGCCTGGCTGGCCCGCAGCCGGTATTCGAACACGTGGGTACCCCGCGGCACGGCGCTCAAAAAGAAGTTCGTGGCCGCGTCCCGCGGCGACTCGTAGTAGCCCAGGCCGTTCTGGTAGCGGTAGCCGCTGGTCTGGCCGATGGGTTCGAGGCCGGCGGCGCGCTGGTCTTTGAGGTGCACGTATTCCAGCGCCCGGTCGGTGCGCAGCACCAGGCGCACCACCAGCACGTCGCCCACTTGCAGCGGCGTGGCGGCGGTCAGCCGGGCCAGCACCGGGCCGCCGGCCGTGCTGGTTTCGCGGTAGAGCTGGCGCTCCAGGCCGAGAGGCGTGGCGGCGGGCGTCACCTGGTCAAGGTCCTCGAAGTACTGCCAGTACAGCGCCCCCCAGGCCACGCCCGCGTCGGGCTTGGTGAGGGTGACCCGGCCCTGCGCGGGCCGCACCTCGGCGGCGGCCCAGCTGGTTTTGACGTAGCCGGTGCCCGCCTGCGCCGCCCCGGGCCGGACGACCTGGCCGCCCACCGTGACTTGCAGCGGCGGCGTGGGCGCCAGCCAGTCGGCGCCGCGCAGCAGCAGGGCGTAGCAGGCGTCGGCGGTGGCGCGGGTGCTTTCCCAGCTGTGCGTCTGCTTCTGCTTGAGCAGCCAGAGCTTCATCTCGTCCACCGATTTCTGGTCGTTGTTGATTTCGTCGAAGGCTTCGATGAGCGTGGCCTGGGTTTCGGTGGGGGCCTCGCGCCAGTAGTAGCCGCCGGTCACCTCCTTCCAGTACATGCCCAGCTCGGGCGAGTGCAGCGCGTTTTCCCGCAGGCCCCGCAGGATGTCCCGGGCCGCCGGGGCGGCCGGCTGGGTGCGGAACAGCGCCAGCGCCAGCTGCGCCTGCAGGCAGCGGGTGCGGCCGGGCCAGTAGCGGGCGGCCTGCCCGCGGTAGTAGGCGTAGGCGGCCTGCGCGCTTGCGCCCGCGGCCTCGCCGGGCCAGAAGCTGCGGGCGTACAGGGCCTGCACCTGCAAGTCGCCGAGGTGGTCGGCGGCCAGCTTTTCGCCGGGCCGGCGCCGCAGCTCGGCGTAGTCGCGGGCCGTGGCGGCGTCGAGGTAGCGCAACGCCCGTTGCAAAATGGGGCCGGCCGCCGCGTCCTGGCCGGCATCGAAGGCGCCCAGCTTCTTCAGCTTGCCAAACCCGGCCACAATCAGCTGGGTGATGTAGCGGTCGTCGGGCATCTGCTCGAACCACGGGAAGCCGCCGCTGGCCGCCTGCTGCCGCTGCAGCTTGGCCAGGGCCCGCGCCGTTTCGGCGCGCAGCCGGCTTTCGTCGAACAGCTCCGCGAGGCGGGCCAGGCGCTCGGTTTCACCCTGGGCGTTGCGCACCCAGGGCGTCTCTTGCAGCAGCAGGCTTTTCAGCTCCTGGTTCTGCGCCAGCTTACTACCGAGGGCGTTTTGCTGGGCGGCCGTGCCGCTTTGGGCCTGGCGCGTCCACTCGGCCAGGGTGGTTTTGAAGCGCGGGTTGGCCTTGAGAATCTGGGCGGCCAGCAGGTTGGCGTAGAGGCGGCTGAACACCTGCTCCGAGCATTCGTAGGGGTACTCCATCAGGTAAGGCAGGCTTTGCACGGCGTACCAGGCGGGGTTGGCCGTCAGCTCCAGCGTCAGGCTGTAGTTGCGGCGGGTGGGGCTGCTGGTGCTGGTTAGCTTCTTCAGCTCGAACGTGCGGGTGCCTGGCCCCACGATGGGCAGCGGCAGGCTTTCGGTGACGAGCACACGATTGGGCAGCACGGGCAGGGTGTTTTCCTCGCCGTCGGAATAAGTGGTGCTTGGTGCCGGGTGCTTGGGGCTTGGTTTTTTGGGCTTCTTTCCTGTTGATTGCTCGCTGCTGACCGCCGACTGGCCTTGCGCAACCACCCGGTACGTCACGGCGACCGGCGCGAAATCATCCGGCACGTGCAATTCCCAGCCCAGCGCCGCACTCTGATGCGCCCCCGCCGCCACGGCCTGCTGAGCCGGCCCTTTCAACAGCTGGCTGGTAATGTCCTGCCCCGTGGCCGCGTCGAGCAGCGTCAGCTGCGCAGTGCCGCTGGTGGCGTGGTCGGTCAGGTTCGAGAGCTTGGCGGGGAAGGTGAACGTGTCGCCCTGCCGCAGGAAACGCGGCGCGTTAGGCGTAATCTGAATTTCCTTCTGCGTCACCAATTGCCGGCTCAGTTGACCGAAATGCAGGTCTTTGTCGTGGGCCAGGGCCAGCAGCTGCCAGCGCGTCACCGCCTCGGGCATCTGAAATTCCAGCTCGATATTCCCTTGCTTGTCGGTGCGCAGGGCCGGCTGCCAAAAAGCGGTTTCGCGGAAATCGGTACGGGCAGCAACGGCGGATAAGTCCACGGGGCGGCCGGCGGCAATCTGCACGCCAGCCACTTTTCCAGCTAGTTGATTATTAACATATCCGGCCGCCACCACCACTTCGCTCAGCTGCCGGCCGTCGGTAGCCTCCGCCATCATCGGCGCCGCTGCCGTAGACAGGCCCCGTATCTGCACCCGGCTGCCTCGGCCGTTTAATGGCCGGTTGCCGTACAAAATCGGGTCCGGTCCGAAGGCACCCCAGGTATACAAAAACGGGTATTCCACCGGCCCAAAGCCGCCCGCCGGCGCGCCGGCAGCCACCGCAATCCAATTAGCCGAGCCGAAGTCTCCCTGCCACCCAAACACCGGTGAGCCCCCGGCCTCAAACGCAGGCGCGGCCCAGCTGTGCGGCCGGAAAACATCCAGGCTTTGGTCGTAGAGCGTGGCGAGCAGCTCGGCCGCGGCGGCCCTGCCGCTGGCCTGGTGGATGGCAATGCGCCAGGTTTCGCGCTGGCCCGGCTGCAGCCGGTCGCGGAAGGTGTTGATGGACAGCCGCAGCGGCTGGGGCTTTTCGGCCACCTGCACCATAGCGCTATGGCGGTAGATGACGTTGTCGCGCACTTGGGTGGTGTGCACGAAAAGCAGCTCCTCGGCCGCCGCGGGCCCGCTTTCGATGCGCACGCGGCGCTGCTCGCCGGCCCCGAGCGTGAGCCACTCCTTGCGCAGCAGTTGGCCGCCGCGCTCCACTTCGAGCAGGATGTGGGCGTCGGCCTCGCTGCTGCCCAGCAAAATGCTGGCCGGCTGGCCGGGCGCCACGGTGTCGGCCAGGGTCACAAACCAGTCGGGCGTGGCAACCGGCACGGTGGCCGCTTCGGAATCGTAGAGCGTGAAATTGAGGCGGGCCCGGGCGGTGTCGGCCCCGGCGGCCCGCGCTTCGAGGCGGTAGTAGCCGGTAGGCAGCGCAGCGAGGGCGGCACTTAGCGCCAAAAGGGGGCCGGTTTTGGTGTCGAAGGGCAGCGTGGCCACCGGCGCGCCCGGCAGCTCTTTGGCTTCGGTTTCCAGCACCGAGCCGGGCACCCCGGCAGGGTTGGGGCCGAAGCGGCGGGCCAGCAGCCGCAGCGTGCCCGCGGCGGCCAGTGGCTCGCCGGTGGCGTTGGTGGCCAGCAGCGTGAAGGCGGGCAGGTGCCGTTTGTCGGCCTCCTCGGGGCCGGTGAGGCGCAGGGTGAGCGGGTTGCGGCCGATGGCCAGGCCGCGGGCGCCGGTGCGGGTTTCGCCGGCCGCGTCGGTCACGTCGGCGGTTACCTCAAACGCGTAGCCCGGCGCCCAGCCGCGCCGGCTGGGGTCGGCCGGCACCAGCGGCGGCGTGAAGCGGAGGCTGAACCGGCCCTGCGCGTCGGTGGTGGTGGTGCCGTGGGCTATTTCTTCGCCCTGGCCGCCGTAGCCGGGCCCGAGGCCGCGCCCAAATTCCCCGTTGTACTCGCCGTCGAACAACGCCCACAGCAGCCGGCGCGTGACGCGGTAGCGCACCGCGGCGCCGTCGGTGGCGGGTCCGGCGTAGGCGCGGGCGCGGCCGCCCATCGTCAGGGACTGGCCCAGCTGCGGCCGGCCCGGCACCGAATCCAGCTGCACGAAGAAGGTGGGCCGCTTGTAGTCCTCCACCGCGAAGCGCAGCTCGCCGTCGTCGGCCATCAAAGTGAATTCGCCGTTCAGCAAGCCCGTAGGCAGCACGAACGAGCCGTTGAAGGAGCCGAAATCATTGGTCACAAACTTGAGCGTTTGCACCGTTTGGCCGTTGGCATCGTCCAACTCAACTTCCTGCTTTTCCTGGGCCAACAAGCGGGTTTTGCGGCCGGTCTGCTCTAGCAGAATGCCCTTGAAATACACCGTCTGCCCCGGCCGGTAAATGGCGCGGTCGGTGAAGAGGAAGCAACGGTTGTCGGGTTTGGGCGGCCCGTCCGCTTCCCGCCGGTAGCCGTAGCCGTAGCCGCCCAGGTTGCGCAGCAGCAGCGTGTCGGCGCCGCGCCACAGGCGCAGGCGCAGCAGGGTGGTGTTCAACTCGGCGTCGGCGGTGGGCGGAGTCATCTGGATTTCACCCCCGGCCGAAGATTCCAGCACCGCGCTTTCCTGCGCCACGGCGTCCTGGTTAAGTTTTCGGTTGTAGCGGCGGTACGTTCCCTGGGCTTTCACGCCGGCCAGCGGGGCGCCGGTTTGGCGGTGCAGCAGCAGCAGCGGCGTCACGTCTTGGGCGGTGGCGGGCCGGTACAGGGTGCTCAGCTCGCTGGCCCCCACCGCAGCGTAGCTGGTGGCCTGGCCGGGCCCGGGCTGGTCGGGGCGCTGGCGCTGGGTGCTCACCACCAGCAGGTAGTAGCCGATGGGCAGCGCCGGGCCGGCCGCCAGCACGCGGTGCTCCTCGTAGTCGACCGGGCGGGCGGGCACGGGCAGGTCCCAGGCCGCGGCGGGCGCGGCTTTTAGGGCCCGGGCGTAGGTCTGCGGGTAAGCGCGGTTGCGCCGGTCGTACTCGCCGAATTTCTCCCAATCCGCCAGCGTGATGCGGTAGGCCCAGGCGTGCAGCGCGGCCACGTTGCGGGCCGTCACGGCCAACCGCCAGGGCTGCCCGGGCACCACGATGTCGGCCGCCAGCAGCTCCAGCGCCGGCCGCTCCAGTTGCTCGCGCGCCAGCCGAGCCCGCGCCGCGCCGCGCGACTTCGGAAACCGGGCCTCCGTTTCGCGGGCCAGCCGCACGGCCGCCACCGGGTCGGTGGCGCGCAGCAGCTCCACCCGCCGGGCCAAAAACTCGGTGCCGACGGGCAGAGCACGGTAGGCCTCGGCCAGGCGCACCAGGGCCGAATCGTAGTACGGGGCCAGGGCCGTGTTCTGGGTAAAGCCGTGCAAGTAGTCGAGGCGCAGCAGGTCCACGTCGGCCAGGGCGGCCAGATTGTGCGGGGCCCGCTCCAGGCGCGCGGCCGTGAGGCACTGCAGCAGGCGCAGCGCGTGCAGCTGCCCGTTCAGCGAGTCGGCCGCCGGGCCCCGCAGGCGCAGCGCGGCAAACTCCGCAGCGGAGCCAAACAGCTGCGGGTCGGTGGCCTCAAACCGCTGCTCGGGCCGCGTCACGTACAGTTCCTGGTTTTGCAGGCCCTCGATGGCGCGGTGGGCCAGCAGGTCGTAGAGCGTGGGGCGCAGGGCCCGGCCTTCGGCGTCGCCGCCCGCGGCCAGGTCGCCGAGCCGGGCCAGCGGCAGGCTGAGCTGCCGTTGCGGCTCATCGTCCACCGACTGGTAGTAGTGCCGCACGATACGGGCACCCAGCCGGCCCAGGTCCCAGGTGGCCAGGGGGGTGCCGCCGTCGGCGGTGGCGGCGGTGTCGGCGGTGGGGGCCGCGCCCGGGGTGCGCTGGTACAGGCGGCCCCGGTTTTGGTTGAGGTAGCTGGTGTAGAGCTGGGCCAGCAGCGAGTGCAAAATGGGCCGCGCCGGAAACGACGCCGTGCGCACGTCCTGCTCCAGCAGGGCAATGGCTTTTTCGTCGGCGTCTTCCTGCTTGGCACGCAGGAGCCGGATTTTGTAGAGCAGGGCCCGCACGTAAGCCGGGCCGTTGTTTTCTTGCCTGGCCTGCTGATAGATGGCTTCGACCAGCGGGGCCGCGGTGGCGGTTTGGTCCTTGGCCAGCAGGGCGTCAATTCTTTTCCAGCGGGCGGCCAATGGGCCGGTCGGCGGCGCCGGCGCGGCCCGGTCGGCGCTGATGGAGAGCAGAAGCAAACAGGCAAGCAGCAGGAAAGCGCGCACAGGCAAAGGGGGTGAAGGCGGGGTTGGCCCTAATGATGCCCGGCCCAAAAGTATTGCATATAGCCCCGGCAGCCGCCGAGGGCGGTGGCAGCCGGCCCCGCTCGGGCTCTTACCTTTAGCTCCAAATTCTTTTCACTGATTTTTTTATTTGACTGCATGACCTTTCGCTACCTGCTACCCCTGGCGCTTTTAGTGGCCGCCGCACCCGCGGCCCGCGCCCAAACCTCCGTCAGCCTGGGCCTGCGCCTGGGCGGCAACCTGGCCACCCGCGCTGGCGACGACCCCACCTACAAACCCACGTCAAACAACGGCGCCTCCCCGCCCAACATCTCGCAGGACTACAAGCGCACGGCGTTGCTGGCCCCGCAGTTCGGAGCCGTGCTGGACGTGCGCTTCGGCAAGCTGGCCGTGCAGCCGGCGGTGCTCTTCTCGCAAAAAGGGGCCGACCAGCGCCTCACCGTGACCAGCAGCAACAATTCGTCGCCCAACTTTTCCTACGTCAGCACCGACAAGTACCATACCATCAGCCGCCCCAACTACCTCGAAATTCCCCTCAACGTAGTTTACACCAGCGGCGAAGACCACGGCTTCCAACTCTTTGCCGGGCCCTACGTGGCCTTTGGCCTGGGCGGCCGCGCCGAGTACGAGAACGAGGGCTACAGCAGTTCAACCGGTGGCGGAGGCACCTTGTACAACAGCTACTGGAACTACTTAACTACGCTTGTTCAGTACAAGGACGACTTTCCCGGGCCGCCAGCCGCCTTCCTGACTAATCCGAACCCGAACTCCAACAACAACTTCATCGGCCCCACGCCCTTTTTCGCCAGCAGCGGCGCCGTGGTGGCGCGCCGCTTCGACGCCGGCCTCAACGCCGGGGTGGGCTACCGGCTCGGGCCCTGGCAGGCGCAGCTCGGCTACGGCCTGGGCCTGATTAACCAGCAGCCCGGCAAAGCCGCCACCCACCGCGACGACCTCCCCGCCTACTACCAGCGCGTGGTTCAACTCAGCGCCACTTACTTCGTGAAAACCAAATAGCGCCCTTCCAACGGTTCATTTTATCTCTTCTCGTTTTTTCTAATTTCTTTTTTATGAAGCTACTCCCCCTCTCTGCCTTGCTGGCGGCTACCCTGCTGGCCGGCGCGGCCCGGGCCCAGTCCACCGTCGAGTTTGGCCCGCGCCTGGGCGTCAACCTCGCCACGATGACCAGCAGCGGCGCGCCGGAAGGCTTCAACCAGGACACCAAATCCGTTGTGGGCCTGCAAGTGGGCGCCACCGTCAGCATCGGCCTGGGCACCAACCTGGCCTTCCAGCCCTCGCTGCTCTTCACCCAGAAAGGCGCCGAGTTCACCGGCTCGCAAACCGACCGCAGCAACCGGCCCTACGTGACCACGGCCAGCGTCACCGCCACGCCCAAGCTCCACTACCTTGAACTGCCCCTGAACCTGGTGTACACCGTGGGCGGCGCCGAGGGCTTCCAGGTGTTTGCCGGGCCGTACGTGGCCCTGGGCGTGGGCGGCGGGGGCTCGTTCAAGGGCGAGCTGGTCAGCAACGACCCCAACTATTCGCCGTTTGCCGGCACCTACCCGGGCTCGCTGAAGGTGGAGTTTGCCGCCCAGCAGGACCCGAACGCCAACAACCCCAGCAACCCCAACAGCGGGGCGCTGAGCTACACCTTCACCGCCCGCCGCTTCGACGCGGGCTTCAACGGGGGCTTCGGCTACCGGTTCGGGCCATTCCAGGCCCAGCTGGGCTACGGCTTTGGCTTGGTAAACTTCGTGCCCAAAGACGCCAATGGCAACGACACGGGCAGCAAGGGCTACAACCGGGCGTTCCAACTGTCGGCCAACTACTTCTTAGGCGGCAAGTAGGCCCACTGCACAAGCCCCCACCAGTCACTAAAAAACCCGCGCTGGACATTCCGGCGCGGGTTTTTTAGTTGTCTTGAGCAGTTAAAGCTCCGCTTGCCAATGCCTACGCCACGGTGGCGCTGGCGCCCACGCCGTGGTTGGCCAGCACGGCGTTGGCCTGGGCAATGTGCCGCTGGATGTGAACCACCAGAAACTCCAACTGGTCGGTGAGGCGCAGGAGCAGCAGCGGAAACAAGACGTTGGGAATGCGCACGGCGTTGGCGTTGACCTGGCGGGCCAGCAGCGTGAGGCGCAGCAGCTCGTCAATCTGGCGGCTGAAGACCTCGGCCACCGTGCGCGGCAGGCGGGTGCCGGTGGGGGCGTAGCGCTGGGGCGAGGTGTAGCTTTTGACGCTGCTCGGCGTGCGCATGGCCTCGATGAACCGCCGCCCGACGTAGCCGTGCTTGGCCGTGGGCGCGGGCGCGGAGCCGCGCTGCTGGGCCCGCGCAATGCGGCGGGCAATGATGGGCAGGTAGTAGCCGCCCACAATGTTGAGGTGCTCCAGGCACTGGCCCGCGCTCCAGCGGCTGGGGCCGGGCCGGCGGTTCAGCTCCTCGGCGCTCAGCGGGCGAAACCGCTGCTGGGCCACCACGCGCAGCCCCAGCAGGTCGTTGGTGAGCTGGTCGAAAAAATCGGTGGTGGCGCGAACGGCGGCGGGCATGGGCGCGGGGGCTTATCAGACCGTAAACATACAGTTTTGCGGCCGGTTCCGGATAATACCAAAAAATAACGCTCCGGTACCGAAAGGGTTTTGCCGGGCATCCGGTATCTTGGCCGCATGGTAAAACACGGATTTCGATACGCCGGCGCCGTGGTGGCCGTGCTGGCCGGCCTGGGCCGCGAAGCGCGGGCCCAGGCCGTGCCCAACCCCGGCGAGCGGGTGGAAAGCCTCGTCACCTTCGGGGCGCAATCGGACAAGCGGTGGGGCGACGACGATTTCAGCCAGACGTTCTTCTTCCTCATCCCCGAAAAGCAGCGCGACCCGGTCTACATCCGGGTGTGGGACCCCGGCTGCGGCGGCCGGTTCGACGACCTGAAGGGCCCCGCCAACACCACCACCTCGTTCAGCCTCTACGGCGGGGCGGGCACGTTCAGCGGGCCCCAGGCGCGCGACCCGCGCCCCACCAACCCCGCGCCCACCGGCCGCCTCCTCAAAAGCCAGACCTTCGGCAGCGAGCCGCAGTACGACGGCACCTGGTACACCTTCGGCCCGCTCAACCCGCTGGAGGGGGAGATGGTCGACGAGTTCAAGGGCCACGTGTTCAAGATGGTGGCCCGCGGCCTGAGCGGCAACGACGGCAACCTGTACCGCTACTTCTTCAGCACCAGCCCCACCGCCAACGTGGCCGTGGAAGGCGGCAACGCCTTCACCTACGAGTACTGCTTCCGGCTACCGGCCACGGCCAGCAAAACCACGGTGCACCTCTACCCCTTCGTCAACGACAAGGTGGTGAGCATCAAGCAAAGCAACTACGACGCGGACAACGCCGCCGCGCTCAACGTGTTCAGCGTGGCCAAAAACGGCCAGCCGGCCGCCGTGAGCGGCGACGGCGAATGGGTGAGCAGCGTGCTGCCCATTGCCCCGAAAGAGCACGGCCTCAGCCTCGACTTCCGCCTCACGTCCACCAAAACCGCCCCCAACGACTTGGTCTTTTACGTGACCGACCAGTACGATACCGCCCTGCCTTTTTTCGCCATTCCGCTGGGCGGCCCGCCCCGCTACCAGTACGACATCGACGTGAAGGTGCACCGTTGAGGCGGGCTTACAGGGATGCGGGGATGCAGTAAAAAAGAACGGTCCTGCCTCGCCTACTCGTCGGCTTCGCCTTCGCGGCCGGCGTTGCGGCGGGGGGCGCCGTGGTCGGCGTTGGTGTCCTCGGCACTGGCGCGATTTTCTTGCTGCGCGGCGCTGCCGTAGTTGGGGTCGAGGTCTTCGACGCGCTGGTCGCCTTTGGCCGGCGAGCCGGTGCGGCTGTCGGGCTGGCTGTCGTCGTAGGCGTCGTTGTAGGAGCCGCCGCGCGACCCCACGCCTTTATCCGAATTGCCCTTGTTGGCATCGGCATCGGCGTAGCCGTTGCGGTCGTCGCCGGTGCGGTAATCCGGCGTTTGGGTGGGTTCGTTGCGGCCCCGGTCGCCGTAGCCTTCGCCGCTGGCCGGGCGCTGGCCGCGCTGGTCGGCCATTTCGGGGGCATTGGTGGAATAGCCGGGGTGCTGCTCCTCGCGGCGGCCCTGCTTGTCGGACCCGGCCTGCGCGGGCAGGTAGTCCTCGGTTTGGTTGCGGCGGCCAGCTTCGGCGGGCGGGCTGGCGGGCGGGGCCGCGCCGGGCCGCGACGTGCGGCCGTAGTCACTGGCGTAGGCGCTGTCCGGGCCTTGCGCCGAGCCGTTGTCGACCTGGTGGGCGCTGTTGGCGTCGGCGCGGTCGGGTTGGTTGCGGTTGTCGGCGTTGGGGCCCTCGAAGCGCTGGCCGCGCACCTGGCCCGGGTCGGCGGCCTGGCCCGACGTATTTGCAGCGTCGGCCCCGCGCTCAAGCCCGTACTCGGTGCGGGCATCGGGCCGGGCGTCCTGGCCGTCGTAGGCGCGGTAGGCGTTGTCCTGCTCCCCCGGCCGGCCGGGGCCGCCGTAGTACCGGTCTTCGGCCGAACCCCGGGGCTCGTAGTCGGCCAGCCGGTTCTGGTTGCCAAAGCCGCCGTGGGTGGTGCCGCCCAGGTCCTGGGCCCCAAACTCGCCGCGGTTGGGGTCGCTGTCCTGGTTGTCGCGCCGGTTTTGGTCGTGAAAGCTGCCTTGGGTGCTGTTGCTAAAGTTTCCGCCGTAGGAGTCCATGGGCCGGAGGGTGGCGGGGTCGGCCTCCTTGTTTTCCTGCTCGGCGGCCGGGTCCACGGCCCCTTGGCCGGCACTCGTTTCCGAAGCCGCCAACGACTCGCTGGAAGCGGGCGCCGCGGGGCTGCTCACGTCGGGGGCGGCGGCGGGCGCCGCGCTTGGGGCGGGCGCGCCGCCGGGGATGCCCACGCCCGTGCCCGGCACCGTGTGCTGGGCAGCCGTGTTGCCCACGGGCCCATTGAGGCGGTTGCCCGCAATGTCGTTGGACTCGGTGTTCAGGTTTTCTGCCGGGTTTTCCATGGCGGGGTAAGGATAGGAATGGATGACGCGAATATCTGCGGGGCTATACGCGCCGCCCCGCCGCTGGTTCTTTCCGGCTCGCCCCCGCCGCTGGTTGGGCGCCGTCATTTTACCTTTGCCGGGCCGTGCCCCGCTTCCCGCCGGGCGCGGGCGCCACCCTCCGGCCATCGGCTGCGTTATGCCCGGGCCCGTTTCTCATTCCTCCCCTTCGCTCATGCTCACCGGCACCGTCAAGTTTTACAACGATTCCAAAGGCTTCGGCTTCATCGTCGCCGACGATAACCAGGAAGAAATCTTCGTTCACCAAACCGGCCTCGTCCACGAAATTCAGGAAGGCGACCGGGTGCAGTTCAACCTCAAAGCCGGCAAAAAAGGCCCCAATGCCGTGGACGTGACCCGGCTCCAATAAGAATTAGGTTGCCGGAGTTGAAGGCACGATTGTTCCAGCCTTGAGACGTTTCGACCAAAAAAACCGGCCCAGCATGCTGCGAGGTCGGTTTTTTGGTCTTATTTCTAATTTTTGGCTTTGATGCCCGGCCTCACTTTTTCTCCGCGTGTTTGGCCACGCGCACGCCCACGGCCATCAGGCCGGGCAGCTGGTCCTGCCGCATGTACTGTTCCAGGGTCAGGGTGTAGCTGCCGGGCTGGGCAAAGCGCTGCTTGGGCAAGGCCAGCAGTTGGATGTCGTAGATGTCGCCGGTGCCGCTGCCTTTGGGCTCGCCGGTTTTGGGGTCCATCAGCAGCAATTGGTGCAGCAGTGGGGCCCCCACCCGGCCGGTCGGGCCGGTCAGGGTGTGTTTCAGGTACAGGTTGTAGTACCCGTAGGCCGACGCATGCCGCACGTTGAAGTAGATGTCGTAGCGCGCCGCCGTGTCTTGAATGGCGAAGGTGAAGGCCGGCTTGCGCTGCACGTCCCAGGAGTAGTTGGCAAAGTCAATGTTCTGCTCGAACACCCGGTTGGGGTCGCAGGCGGCGAGCCCAGCCAAAAGCCCGGCCGCCACGGCCAGCCGGAGCCCAAAGCGCTGATTTACAAACAACGGCATACTAAATTATTCAGGATTAACTAGGAACCAGTGGGCGCGGCTCCGGGGGCAGTGCCGCCGTTGCCGCCCGCGGGGCCGCGGCCCCCACGCCGGCTGTTGCGGCTGCCCCGGCCATCGCGGCGTTCGCCGCCTTCCGCGCCTTCGCGCCGGGGGCGGGGTTCACCGGTGGGCGTGCCGTCGGCGTTGCGGGGCCCCTCGGGGTGGCGGGGGCGGCCGCTTCCTTCGGGGCGCGGTTCGCCGGCGGGGGCGGGGCCGGCACCTTCTTTGGCGTCGGGGCGGGGCGTGTCGCTCCGGCCCCGGCCGCCGCGGCGGTTGAGGGGGCGGGCGGCGGCGCCCCGGCGGCCGCGCTGTTCGGGCACATCGCCCAAGGCGGGCACCGGGTTGTCGGCGTCGCCGGGGCCCGGGCTGGTCATCTGCTCGGGGGGGCGCGGGCCGCCGGGGGCCGCACCCGCCGGGCGGCGGCCGTCGCGGCCGGAACGGGCCTCGCGGCCTTCGCGGGGTTCGCGCGGCGGGCGGGGCTCGCGGGGCTCGGCGCTACGCTCGCCGGTGGCGCGGTCCTCGGGAGCTTCGCCTTCGGCGCGGGGCTTCTTGCGTTTGGTGCGCTTGCCGGACGACTTAATCTTGTCGTCCAACCGGTCGAGCGAGCCTTCCACAATGGCCGACACTTCGGGTTCGGGCGCTTCCTCGCGGGGCGCCAGCAGGCTTTCGATTTTCTCGCCGCGCTTGTTCATGTCCAGCAGTTCGCGCACGCGGGCCGTGTCCAGCATCACCCAGTTGTTGTCGCCCTTGAAAGCAAACCACATGCGGCGGCGGAAAATGTCGGTTTTCTGCAAAAAGGCTTCCCCCTTGGCCGTTTGCAAGGGGCGCTGCACCTGCGGAATGTCTTTCAGGGCGTCGAGGTAGGCGTCGAGCTCGTAGTTGAGGCAGCATTTGAGGCGGCCGCACTGCCCGGCCAGCTTCTGGGGGTTGAGGCTCAGGTTTTGGTAGCGGGCGGCCGTGGTGCTCACTGTTTTGAAGTCGGTGAGCCAGGTGGAGCAGCACAATTCGCGCCCGCAAATGCCCAGCCCGCCGATGCGGCCGGCTTCCTGGCGCAAGGAAATCTGCCGCATTTCGACCCGCACCCGGAATTCGTCGGCCAGGCGCCGAATCAGTTCCCGGAAGTCGACCCGGTCTTCGGCCGAGTAATAGAACAGGGCACGGGTGCGGTCGGCCTGGTATTCCACGTCGCTCAGCTTCATGCGCAGGCGCAGCTCGCCCACCACGGCCCGGGCCCGAAACATGGTGCCGGTTTCGAGGTCGCGCACGGCTTCCCAGCGCTGCACGTCGTCGTCGGTGGCCACCCGCAGGACGGGCCGGATTTCTTTGGAATCGGTCGATATTTTTTTCTTGCGCATTTGCAGGCGCACCAGCTCGCCCTTCAGGCTCACGTGGCCCAAGTGCCAGCCGCTGCCGGCGGCTTCCACCACCACGGCGTCGCCGGTCACCAGCGGCAGGCGCAGTTCGTTGCGCATAAACTCTTTGCGTCCGCCTTTAAAACGGATTTCTACGATGTCAAAGCCGGCAAACGAGTCCGGCATTTCCACGTCTTGCAGCCAGTCGAATACGTTGAGGCGGTTGCAGCCGCCGGTGCTGCAGCCGCCGTTGGATTTGCAGCCGCCCGGCTTGGTGCCGCAGCCCCCGCCGGAAGAACATGATGAACAAGCCACTGGTCAGAAATTATATTGTTGAGCGAAAACCAGGTTTTCGCGAAAATTCGGTTCCTAGCAAAGATACACAAGAAGCATAGGGCTGCTTCGGCGGCCCCGGGGCCGCATTTGCCGGGACGCCGGCACGCGCGGCCAAAACCCGAATGCGGGGCCGCCGCCCCGGGTTAAATTATTTCAATAATGGATTTAACCGGGACTAACAAAATTTTGGCTGGGCGATTCGCTTTCCAAAACCAAAGGGGGCCCTGCACGATACAGAATTACTTTTATTGAATAATTCGCAATATTAAAATAAACGACCATTGATATTGGCAATAATTTGTTCTACTTTCGCTTATTCTTCACCATTTTTTCACCATCCCTAGCAAAAACCTTTACCGCATGAAAATCAAAAACATTCTTTCCGCCACCGCCCTGTGTGCCGCTTCGGCATTGGCCCTCTCTTCTTGTTCAAAGGAAAAAGAAACCGTGACTGCCCCCGCAGCCGTCAGCCAAGACGTGCTGGGCCAGGTGCAGGCCTTGGGCTTTGGCACGCAAGGCGTGCGCCAAGTGGAGGGCGGCTACGTGGTCGAAGGCGACATTTTGCTCACCCCGGCGCTGCTGGCCAGTGCCCCCGGCTACGCCACGCTGCGCGTGGGCGAGGAAGAGCAGTACCGCACCACCAACCTGGTGGGCCGGTTGCCCCGCACCCTCACCGTCAGCATTTCCAGCCAGTTTTCGTCCACGTACGTATCGGCCGCCGACGAAGCCATCCGTCGTTACAACGCCGCCAACCTGCAGCTGCACTTCCAGCGCATCACGTCGGGCACCGCCAGCCTGCCCATCAAGTATTCTTCGAATCTCGGCCCTGGCGTGCTCGGCCAATCGGGTGGCTTTCCTTCAAACGGCGAACCGGCGCCGGGCTTCACGCTGGTGCCGAACGTAATCGGCAACCAAACGGTCAACGCCATTGCCACTATCATGGCGCATGAAATGGGCCATTGCATCGGCTTCCGCCACACCGACTACATGAACCGCCAGTTCAGCTGCGGGGGCAGCTACTCGAACGAGGGGGCCAGCAACGTAGGCGCCATCCGCATCCCGGGCACGCCCAGCGCCGCCGACCCCAACTCCTGGATGCTGGCTTGCGTGGGATACAACGTGAACCGTCCGTTCAACAGCAACGACGTTATTGCCCTGAACTACCTGTACTAGTACCGGCCTCAGCTGGCGCCGAAACCCAAAAAGCCCCGGCTCGCACGAGCCGGGGCTTTTTGGGTTTCGGCGCCAGCCCTGCGCCCCGCCAAGAGCAGGAGGAGCCGCCGCTCATCGGATAATCACGCGAAGCGTTTGCCCGGCCTGCTGGTCGGCTTGCACCCGCAGCAGGTACAGGCCCGGCCGGAGGCCCGCCGTGTCGAGTTGATTAATGATGCCGGCGGCGGTGGCCGCGCGCTGAAAGCGGCCCAGCACGTCGTAGAGGCGGACGCTAACGGGCGCGGCCGTGTTGGCAACCAGGACGAGGGGCGCGCCGGCCACCACGGGGTTGGGGTAGGCCTGGGCCGCACCTGCGCCCAGCAAGTAGGCTTCCTCGGGCGCGCTGTAGAACAGCTGGCCGGACACGTTCTCCAGCCGCAGGCGGTAGAGGTAACGCCCGGTCACCGGCGGCCGGTCGGTGAACACAAACCTGACCCGGGGTACGGGCGCGATGGCTTGCACGGCCTCGTACCCCGCCGGGCCCAGGCGCTCCAGCGTGGCCGAGCGCAGCCGGTACACCGTCCCGAGCTCCGCATCGAAGCGGATTGGGTCATCGACCAACTGGCGGGGCAGGAAGGACCGGAAGTAGCAGGCGGTTCCTTGGGTAGCAAAGTCGATGGTTGTGCTGGGCCGTACGGTGCGCCCGCGCAGCTGGGGCGCCACGGCGTAGTAGCGGGTCTGCGCCATTTGGGCGCGGCTGAGCACCAGGGCGGTGTCGGGGAGTTGGGCGAAGGGCTCCAGCGTGGTGGCCCCCAGCTGATATACCTGGTAGCCGGTGGCGCCGGGCACCCGGGCCCACTGCAACAGGGTTTCGTCGGAGCAAGCGTAGCCTACCCGCATGATGGGGGCCTGCACAATGGCGAAGGTATCGGAAGGAAAAACCTGGCCGCCGGCCACCAGGCGCAGCTGGGCCAGGGCAGTGGTGTCGGGCACGGCCCAGGAATAGCGGTTCGGGGCCAGCGGCACGGCGGCGTCCACCACCTGCCACTGCGGGCGGCCCACGGGGCGGTATTCGAGGCGGCCGGTGCCGGCGGCCGGGCCGGTCCACTGCCAGAGCAGTGCGGTGGCTGCGCCGGGCTTTAGGTTGTTCGGGCCGGGGGGGCTGCGCCATTCCAGGTCCGGCGGGCTGGTTGCGTACGCGAGGCTGAAACCCTGCGGGCCCTGCGGCACCGCGTAGCCGCGCACGTGCAGCTCGTAGGCGCCGGGCGCGGGCACGGGCAGCGTGATTTGCTCCACGTTGTTGAGGTGGTCGGCCGCGCGGCGGGCGGGCAGGGCCAGCGAGTCGGCCCGCGGGTAAGAACTCAATACCCAGGGGCGCCAGCGCTGTCCGCTGCCCACCGCCACCAGCTCCACGTCGAGGTCGTTGACCAAGGCGCGGGGGGCGTTAGCCGCCGCCTCGGGGTCGCTCCAGACCAGGGTGGCTTTGAGCTGCTGCTGGCCCGGCGGCACGGCAAGGACGAACACCTGCTCGGCGCCCTGCGCCACGCTGCCGCTGAAAAACCGGCCGCCGCGCACCGTGGCCAAGGCCCCCAGCGCGTCAGCCTGGCCGTACCCGTTGACGAAATCGACCTCGGGCCGGCCGAGGTCGTCGGCGCTGTTCAGCAGCACGGCTTTCACCAGCGCGGCGGATGGCAGGGCGCCGCGCAAGTCGCGGTGGGCCTGCTGCACCAGCAGGCCCAGGCCCGACACCAGCGCCGCCGCCTCGGACGAGCCGCCCTCGCCGTAGGCCACCAACTCAGGTTTCACGCGGCCGTCGTAGGCCGGCCCGCGCGAGCTGAGCGCGTTCACTTGCCCACTGGGGTCGGTGGCGCCCACGCTCAGCGTGTTTTTCGACATTTTGAACTGACCGGTGAGGTTGGCAAAGCTGGCTAAGCCCTGGTAAGGGCCGCTGGAGCTGGCCGCCGTGCCGGAATTACCCGAGGAAAACACGTGCAGCAGCCCCGGAAACTGCTGGCACTGCCGGTCGTATTCCTGGGCTTCCACGCCATAATAGTTTTCGATGGCCACGCCGTAGGAATGGTTTTGAACCGACACGCCAGCCTGGGCCAACTGGGTGCCGTCGTCGGGCAGCAGGCGGGCAAAATCGGACGTGGCCAGGCGCACCTCGCGGGCCACCCCGCGCCCCAACGGGTCGGAGCTGCCGGCCCCGCCGATGAGCGTGGCCATGGCCGTGGCGTGGTCGGAAGGCGGCCCGGGAAAGGCTCCGTTTGCGACCACGCGGCTCCTCAAATCCAGGTCGTTGGGGTCAAACGGCTGCTCTTTTACCGACGCGGTGAGGCCCCGCCCGGTGAGCTGCGGGTAACGCACCTGCGCCGCCGTGAAGCCATTCACCGACAAATCGGCGTTGTTCAGGCGGCGTTCTTCGTGGGCGCGGCGGTCGGCCACGTCCACGAAATCAACCCAGGGGCTGGCGGCCACCTGCGCCAGGGCCGCCGCATCGAGCCCGGTCACTTCCAGCGTGCGCACCGAGGCCGTGGGCTGCGATACCTGCGCGGCGGGCAGGTGCTGGCGCAGCCACTGGCGGAAAGCGGCGGGGTCGGGCGTACTCACGCGCACGGTTTGGCGGCCGGGGGCGGCGAGGGCGGCTTGCAGGCCGGGGGCTAGCTTGCTCGGGGCAGCGGTGCGTGGCAAGGACTGCGCCCCCAGCAGCTGCGGCAGCATGAGCAGCGCGAGCAGCAGCCCATGCGGGCCGAACTGTAACTGGTCTGATGCGGCAGACATTGCGGTTGACTCGGGCCGGGGTTGCCTCATGCACTTAACTGAATGGAATTGGAAAGGCCACTTCAAACGCGCCTTGCGAAAGATAAAGCCGAGTGCCGCTACGGCAGCGGGCGCGCCAGGTCCAACGCACTAGCCACAAAATCCGCCAAAACTCCATAAGCTGGAGGGCGGGCTACCGCTATTGTGGCCAGCAACGGCCGTAGCCCCAACTCCGCCGGTCGTTTTTTACAGTACTTCTTGAAGGCCATAAAGTCTGCTGGCAAATCAAAAGCGGCCAGAGACAACCCCGCTTCCGAAGTTCTTTGCCAGAGCCAATCGTCGCAGGCATGATTGAGCACGATAAGAAACTGGCTGGTCTTGGTTGGATGCCGAAGCAAGGCATGGGAATATCCCCGGCGCGCCATACTGCCACCAAGCAGGTTGGTGAATTCGCTTAGGTGGGGCTGTTGGAAGAACTTCTTGTCCAAATCTACCATGCCTACTACCCGGCGGGCCGGGCCGAGGTCCGGGTCGTTCATGATGCGGCCGACGTTGCCGATGCCCTGGCCGTGGCTCACAAAATCGTACGGACTTTCCTGGCTGATGGCGTTTTCTCGCAGCAGGGTTATCATCAAAGCCGTGTCGGCGTGGCACTCGGGCACGAAGAGGGCGTGGGTAGCAGCCGCCATGCGCTAGAGCTTATTATCGGGGCCGGGCACGAAACGCGCCATGTTGTAGAACACGTCCAACCCATCGGCCCGAATGGCAATTACTTCATCGTCGGTCAGCTGCCGGACTTTGGTTCGGTAATCTTCATAGTACGCCACGAACATCGCCAGTTCCGGCGTTAGCTCGTCATCCGTCAGCATCTCTTCCAGGATTTCCGTAATGAGATAGGGGCTGTGCGTGGCCACGAAAAACTGGTTGTTGCGGCTTTCCACAATGCGCTGCCCAAGCTGCGAAACATACACCGGGTAAGAGTGTGCTTCCGGCTCTTCGAGGAGAATTACCGCGTCATCGTTGCTTTCAATGGCGGCTAAGTAGAAGATGAGGCGTTGCAGGGTGTCGGCAGTGCTGGAATAGGGGTAGGAATAAATAACGCCGTCGAGGTCTTTGATGACTTCAAGCTGCTTGTTTTCCATATGCAACATTAGCTTCAAACCATAGCGGGAAAATAGACGAGTTACTTCTTGACGAAGAGGTGCGTAAGTCTGTATAACGCTTTTGAGATTGTCGCCGCTTGGTGGTTGGAGGTATTTTGTATTGTATTCCTGATTAACTGAATTCCGCTTATTAAATAAATAGGGTCGAATACGAACGCGCTGAATTTCTTTAGCTGAAGATATACTAGGCGAGTCGATATACTCAGGTAACTTAATCCCGTTTTCCTTAAATTTGACTGCTACATAGTCTGGACTGAAAGGCGCATTATCAAATGCCTTATTTATCCGTTCCTCAATAATTATTGATTGTTCTTCATCTGACGAATTCTTGTAACTACTCTTCTTCAATTCAGGAATTAATTGATTCATCAAAGCATTCCAATTCTTCTTATTAGTGTAAAGGGATTGAAATGTCTTGTCTTTACCAAAACCAATTACGCAGATATGTGTGTCCGATTCCACCATTACTACATTAGCAACAAGATTGTCGAAGAATAACTGATTAGCCTTCTCGTAACGCACCATCCCTTCCATAAACCGCCGCTTTTTGTCATACACCATCCCGCCCAGCAAGCTCATCGCCTCCAGGATATTCGATTTCCCCACGTTCGGCTCGCCGATGATAATGTTCACCCGCCGCGGTTTCATTTCCACGTCTTTGATGGACTTGAAATTCTGGATGCGCAGGGTGGTGATGGCATTTTTCATGGCAGCGGGTTTTTGGTAAAAGTACAGGCCGGGACAACGCGGTGGCGCCCCAACGAAAAACGCCCCGACCAAGCCGGCCGGGGCGTTACGATGAGCGGCACCAAGCGGCGGCTATTTGGCGGCGGGCTTGGGACCGCCGCCGGGGGCCACGGCCGCAATCACCTCAAAGCCGTAGTCGCCGAGGGCGGCGGGGTTGGCGGCGTGCTTGGCCAGCAGAATGTCGCGCGAGCGGCGGTCAAGGTCGGTGAAGGCGGCCAGGTGCGGGTCGCGCTGGCCGTAGAGGTTTTTCAACTCCTTTTCCAGGGCGTCGATGCGGGCTTGGGCGGCCAGGGCGGCTTCCACGTCGGGCCCCAACTCGTCCCAGGTGGGCGAATCGAGGATGACCAGCGGCGACTTGCTCCCCAGCTTCTGGTGCTGGGCGTAGACGAGGCCGGTGAGCTTCATCAGCTCGCCGGGGTTTTCAGGGATAACAACGCGCGGCTTGTGGGCCATGGTAGACGGACGCTCAAGGGAATGTTAGACTTAAGCGGCGAAATATACCGGTATTTTCCATGAGCTGCTTTTTGGCTCCCGTTGGCCTCCCCGTTTCGAACGGATGCCAAACCGGAGCCCGGGGCTGCCACGCCGGAATTCCGGTTTGGCAACCCGGAGCACAGGAGCACCAAACCCGGGCCCGGGTTTGACAAACCGGAACGCCAGAATGCCGTTCCCGGGTCCAGGTTTAGCAAACCTGGACCCGGGAACGGCAAACCCAAGCCTGGGTTTGGCAAACCCGGGCCCGGGAGAAGCACCCGCCGCCTACGCGCCCGGCTTGAGCACCACTTTGGTGCAGTTGTCCTTTTTGTGGCGGAAAATGTCGTAGCCGTGGGGCGCTTGCGAGAGCGGCAGGCGGTGCGAAATGATGTCGTCGAGCCGCACGTCGCCGTCAGAGACGTGCTTAAGGAGCTTGTCGATGTGCTTGTGCGCCGGGGCCTGGCCGCCCTGCATGGTGAGGCCCTTGTCGAAGAACTGGTGGACGGGGAAGTTGTCGAAGGGCGAGGAGTACACGCCCAGCACCGACACGAAGCCGCCGCGGCGCACGGCGCTCATGCAGGCGAGCAGCACCTTGTCGGAACCTTTTTCCACGTTGAGCACGGCCTTGGCGCGGTCGGCCAGGTTGCGGTCGGGCTCGAAGCCCACGGCCTCGACCACCACGTCGGCGCCGTAGCCCTTGGTTTTGCTGCGGATTTCGTCCACCACCTGGTCGTGGCTTTCCCAGAGGATGCCCTCGGCGCGGGCGGTTTGGGCGGCCAAATCGAGGCGGTACTGCTGGGTATCGATAATCATCACGCGGCTGGCACCGCGCAGCCACGCGCTTTTGGCGGCCATGATGCCCACCGGGCCGGCGCCGAAAATGGCCACCGTTTCGCCGCCCTTCACGCCCGCCCAGTCGATGCCGGAGTAGCCGGTGGGGAAGATGTCGGTGAGGAAGAGCACCTGCTCGTCGGTGAGGTTGTCGGGCACTTTGCGGGGGCCGTAGTCGGCGTAGGGCACGCGGGCGAATTCGGCCTGGCCGCCGTCGTAGCCGCCGTACAAATCCGTGTAGCCAAACAGGGCACCGCCCTTTTCGGTCATCAGGCCGCCTTCGGGGCCGTAGTGCTCGGGGTTGGAGTTTTCGCAGTGGCCGGGCAGGTCGTGGTTACAGAACAGGCAGTGGCCGCAGGCAATGGGAAACGGCACCACCACCCGGTCGCCGCGCTTGAGGTTGGTCACGCCCTTGCCCACTTCCTCCACAATGCCCATGAACTCGTGGCCCAGGGTCATGGGCCGGGGCTGCGGGATGCTGCCGTTGTAGATGTGCAGGTCGGACCCGCAAATGGCCGTGCTGGTGACGCGGATGATGGCGTCGCGCGCGTCCTGGATTTCGGGGTCGTCCACGTTGTCGACGCGCACGTCCCGCATGCCGTGAATTCTCAGAGCTTTCATGGAAAAGGAGTTAGGGGTGGAAAGGCAAAACTCCTTGGCCTAACGGGCCCTTTTTCGCGGGGGTTGCCGCAGCCCACGTTCCCGGCGCCCTAGCCTCGGCCGTAGCCGGGGCTAGGGCATTTGATAAACTGCCACTCCCGCCGCCGTGAAAATGTAGGCGTAGGTTTCGCCCACCAGCACCTGCCGCACCGCGCCGGGGTCCACGCCGGCGGGCAGGGCCACGCGGCGCTCGGCCAGGGTGTAGAGGTGAAAGAAATGCACCGCGCCGGCGTCGAGGTAATACAACTCGTCGCCCCGGAAGCCCACCGTGTTCAGCCCCGGGAAGGGCAGCTTCTTCTTGTAATTGCCGAGGTTGTCGAACACGTACACGCCGGTGCTGCGGTCCACGAGGTAGGTGTTGTTCTGGTACTGGCGCAGGAAGCGGAAATCGGGCCGCGACCGGCCGATGAGCAAATCCAGCGGCGTGTTTTGCACCAGCCGCAGGGTGGTGGGGTCGAATTCGCGCAGCACCAGGTTGCTCTCGTCGAGCAGCCAGATGCGGTTGTCGGGGGCCAGCGTGGCGGCGCGCACGGTGCCGTCCACGTAGTCGGCCAGCCGCACTTCGGTGATGGGCGCCAGGAAACGGTCGAGCAGCACGAGCTGCTGCCGGTCGTCGTTGAAGACGAGGGTACTGGTCACGTTCCAGGCTTCTACCTGGGCCACGTGGCCGGGCTGGGTGGGCGCGTAGGTGTTCAGCGGCGAGCCCTCGGGGCCAAACTGGCGCAGGTTGTTGTCGGCGTCGGCCACGTAGAGGGCCCCGCGCCGGTCCAGCGACGCGGCGCCCGGGTTCGGCAGCTTGACGAGGCGCAGGAGTTTCCAGGCGGCCACCGTAGGGGCAGCCGTGGCATCGAGCCGGGGCGCGGGAGCGGGCGTCACCGGCGATACCGTTTGGGCCGCAGCAGGCGCAGCGGAAGCGGCGGAAGGGACGGTGGTTTGGGCGCGGGCGGTGTGGGCGAGGAGGAGCAAGGCGGCGCCTACGGTTAACCTCACCCCCTGACCCCCTCTCCCGCGGAGAGGGGGGACCGGTCCGTGAGGACGAATCCGTCCGGAGCATGTCCGGTGCCCCCTCTCCGCGGGAGAGGGGGTCAGGGGGTGAGGTTCACCGCTTGCGTCACTTCTCAAAATGCCGCAGCGCCAGTTCAATGCCATCATACACGCCGTAAGAACAATAATTGACCCATTCGCCCAGGTTCACGTAGCGGCTACCGGGCGCCACGGCCACGTCCAGCGGCAAGTGGCGGTGGCCAAACACGTAGTAGTCGTGGTGCTGGCGCGTTTCCAGCGCGCGGCAGTACTGCAGCAGCCACTCCTCTTCGCCGAAAAATTGGGCGTCGTCCTTGCCGGTTTGCAGGCGGCTGCGGCGGCTCCATTTGTTGGCCAGCCCGATGCCGAAGTTGGGGTGCAGCCGGGCAAAGAGCCACTGCGCCAGCCCGGACGTGAACACCCGCTTCAGGGCCTTGTAGCTGTGGTCTTTCGGCCCCAGCCCGTCGCCGTGCCCGATGTGAAACCGCTGGTGGCCGATGCGCTGGCTCACCTCCTGCCGCAGCACCGGAATGCCCATTTCCTGGGTGAAGTAGCCAAACATCCACATGTCGTGGTTGCCGGTAAAAATGATGATGGGCAGCCCCGCGTCGCTCAGCTCGGCCAGCTTCCCTTGCAGCCGGATAAAGCCCCGCGGAATGGCGTGCTTGTACTCAAACCAGAAATCAAAAAGGTCGCCCAGCAGGTAGATAGCGGCCGCGTCCGGCGCCACCGCGTCCAGCCAGCGCACAATGCGCCGCTCCCGCGCCAGCGACGCCGCCGCATCGGGCGCCCCGAGGTGAAAATCGGACGCGAAATAGACCTTCTTGCCGGGCGGCAGGGCCAGGTCGGGCAGGGTTTGGGGGAGCTTCATGTAATGGTATCTGTCATTGCGAGGAGGCACGACATTCCGCGCATCAAGCGGCGTCAAGCCGTCCTGTTCTCAGCGACCAGCCCTAAGATGTGATGAATAAAAATCCGAGGCTGGAAAGGGTACTGCAAAAGAAGGCCAGTCGCGGAGAACAGGACGGATTGCCACGGCGCCACTTGATGCGCGGGATGCTCGCAACGACAGTCCCCTAGTCCTCCTCCAGCAAAAACAGCGCGAGGCGGCGCGGCCCGTGCGCGCCCAGCACCAGGGTTTTCTCGATGTCGGCCGTGCGGCTGGGGCCGCTGGTGAGCGACACCATCGACGGCATAGCCGCGCCGTAGCGGGCCTGCACCACGGCCAGGGCCTCTCCTATTTCGGCCACCACCTGGCGGGGGCGGGCCAGCACCAAGTGCTGGTCGGGGTAGATGCTGAGGCGGCGGCCGCTGGCCGTGGCGCCCGACACCAGCACGCTGCCCGTGCGCGCCACCAGCGCCTCGCAGGAGGTCAAACTCAGGTCGGCTTTGTCGATAAAATCCGTTTCATCGGCCCGAAACGCCACGCCGGCGCGGTAAAGCAGGGCCTGCATCTCCGGCTCCCACACGTAGGGCGCGCCCACTTGCTGCCGCCGCTGGAAGCCGGCTACCTGCGCCGCCAGGTGCGGCAGCGACTCGCAGTAGTAAAACTCGCCGCCCACCCGCTGGAAGCTCTCGGCAAAGGCCACCACCACGTCGTCGGTGGCCAGGGGCGGGTGCACGGAGGCGATAAAGTCGGGCCGGGGCGGCAGCGGTGCCGGGCCGGCCGCCAGGGCTTGGCGAATGCGGGCCAGCACGGCAGCGCGGGAGGTGTCGGTCATGGACAGGGAATTGCTTGCGGCAAGCAAAGTTAGCCGGCGCCCGTCAACCTCACCCCCTGACCCCCTCTCCAAAAAAGAGGGGGCACCGGTTCGGCCCGGGCGCATTGCGTTCAATAATTTTTAACAGAAAAGCCCGCCACGTTGTGTGGCGGGCTTTTCTGTTAACACAAGAGTTGTTAGAGAGTAACCGGTGCCCCCTCTTTTTTGGAGAGGGGGTCAGGGGGTGAGGTTGACGGGAGGCAGCTACGCGCCGGCCACGGCGTTGCCGCTCGGCGCGGCGGCTTCGTTGCTGTTGCCGTTGTCAAGGCCGGGCAGGTGCAGGTCGGGTAGGTCGCTGCCGAGGGTGCCGCCAGCGGCGTGCTCGCCTTTCACCTCGCTGGCGGTTTCGCTGCGGTCGGTGCCGGCCATGTGGGCCTGGTAGTTGGTCTGGTTGTCGAAGGGGCGCGGGCCCACGAGGCGGGTCAGGTCCTCCTGTTGCAGCACTTCTTTTTCCAACAGCTCCTTGGCCACCACCTCCAGCTCGTGGCGCCGCTCGGTGAGCAGTTCCTTGGTCCGGTTGTAGGCGTTTTCGATGATGGTGCGCACCTCTTCGTCAATCATCTGCGAGGTGGCTTCCGAGTAGGGCTTCGAGAAACCGTACTCGTTCTGGCCCTTCGAGTCGTAGAACGACACGTTGCCGAGCTTGGCGTTCATGCCGTACATCGTCACAATGGAATAGGCCATCTTGGTGATGCGCTCCAGGTCGCTCAGCGCGCCGGTCGAGATTTTGCCGAACACCAGCTCCTCGGCGGCGCGGCCGCCCAAGGCCATGCACATCTCGTCGGTGAGCTGCTCGGTGTTATACAGAAACTGCTCCTTGGGCAGGTACTGCGCGTAGCCCAGCGCCGCCACGCCGCGGGGCACGATGGACACTTTCACCAGCGGGTCGACGTGCTCCAGGAACCAGCCGGCGATGGCGTGGCCGGCTTCGTGGTAGGCCACGATGCGCTTCTCGCCGGGCGAAATGATTTTGTTCTTCTTCTCCAGGCCGCCAATCACGCGGTCGATGGCGTCGGTGAAGTCCTGGTCGGTGATGAACTTCTTGTCGCGGCGGGCCGCAATCAGGGCCGCCTCGTTGCAGACGTTGGCAATTTCGGCGCCCGCAAAGCCCGGCGTCTGGGCCGAGAGGCGGCGGGCGTCCACGTCGGGGCCCAAGGTCAGCGGCTTGAGGTGCACCTGAAATATTTCGGTGCGGCCGTTGATGTCCGGCTTGTCGATGCTGATTTGGCGGTCGAAACGGCCGGGCCGCAGCAGGGCCGAGTCCAGGGTGTCGGGCCGGTTGGTGGCGGCGAGGATGATGACGCCCGAGTCGGTGCCAAAACCGTCCATCTCCACCAGCAGCGAGTTCAGGGTGTTCTCGCGTTCGTCGTTGCCGCCGGGCATAGAGCCGCGCGAACGGCTCCGCCCCACGGCGTCAATCTCGTCGATGAAGATGATGCAGGGCGCCTTGGCTTTGGCTTGCTTGAACAAGTCGCGCACCCGGGCCGCGCCCACGCCCACGAACATCTCCACGAAGTCGGAACCCGAGAGCGAGAAGAACGGCACGTCGGCCTCGCCGGCCACGGCTTTGGCCAGCAAAGTTTTGCCGGTGCCGGGAGGGCCCACCAGCAGGGCGCCTTTCGGAATCTTGCCGCCGAGGACGGTGAACTTGCTCGGGTTCTTGAGGAACTCGACAATCTCCTGCACTTCTTCCTTGGCTTCTTCGAGGCCGGCCACGTCGTTGAAGGTGATTTTCACCTTGTCGCCACCTTCAAACAGGGCCGCCTTGCTCTTGCCGATGCTGAAAATCTGGCCCCCGGGGCCGCCGCCGCTACCCATGCGCCGCATCAGGAACCAGAAGCCCACCACCATCAGGATGATGAGGCCGTAGCTGCTGAGCAAGTCCAGGGGGCTCGACCGCTCCTCAATGTTGAGGGGCAGCTTCTGGGCGGACGGCAGGGTTTTCTGCAGCCGGTCCAGGTCTTCCTGAAACAGCTTGGCGTCCACCACCGGAAAGGCGAACTGCGCGGCACCGCCGGCGCCGGCAAAGGGCGTGCGGCGCACCAGCTCCTGTTTGTACTCGGGCTTGTTCAGGGCGGTCGGCTTGAGCTTCACTTCCACCACCTTCTGGTTGGTGACGATGGTGATTTCAGCCACGTCGCCGGCGGCCAAAATCTGCTCAAACTTTTGCTGATTGATTTTGGCGGGCGTGCTGAGGTTGTTCATCAGCATCACGCCGAACAAGAACACCAGCAACCCGGCCAGTACCCACAGCTGCATCCCCGGCCGCGGGTTGGGCGCGGGCACCAGGGGCTTCTTCTTTTTAGCGTTATTGGGATTTTTATCCGACATGGAAATAGCTTGTTAAAATCAGGTATAACTACGGGCAAAACACCGCGCCGAAAACAAATGTTCGGCGAAGCGCAAGACGTTTTGAAAGCCGGTTTATTTTAACTGAGTGAAGCTTTCCGTCGTCCTTGTCCGGCGCCCGCGCCGCGAAGGATGACGGCGCCAGACAACCGCCCTACGCCGGCTCGGCTTCGATGTAGCTGATGTCGGCGTCGCCCCACAGTTCTTCGAGGGCGTAAAACTTGCGGCGGTCGCGCAGAAATACATGCACCACCACGTCCACGTAATCGAGCAGCACCCACTCGCGGTTGGTGCGGCCCTCGGTCTGCCAGGGGCTTTCGCCGGTCACTTTCTCAATTTCTTCCTCCACGGAGCGGGCCACGGCGTCAATTTGAGTGTCGGAGTTGGCCGAGCAGATGATGAAATAATCCGCCACCGCATTTTTTAATTCCTTCAAATTCAGCACCACGATGTCGGACGCCTTCTTGTCCTGCATCCCGCGTACCACCAAATCTGCCAATGTGTCTGAATCCTGCCGGACCAAAGTGCTTTTCATATTCTATTGTTAGGGTTGAGCTTTGCAGCCGAAAGTCTACGAAGTTAACGATACGCGAAAGAAGGCCGTGGAAATCATCCCCCAAACCCTGTTCACGGGCCGGCAATTGGTGTGGCTGCCGGCCTGCGCCTCCACCAATTCGGAGGCCCAGGCCCTGATTCTCCAAAACCGGGCCAGCGAAGGCTGCACCGTGGTTACGGACTTTCAGACCGCCGGCCGGGGCCAGCGGGGCAACCAATGGGAGGCCGCCCCCGCCGAAAACCTGATGCTGTCGGTGGTGTGGCAGCCCGCGTTTCTGGCCCCTGTCCAGCAGTTTCAGCTCAGCCAGGCCGTGGCCCTGGGGGTGCTCGACTGGGCCCACGCCCTGCTCGGGCCCGACCCGCTGCTGAAGCTGAAATGGCCCAACGACCTGTACTACGGCGACCAAAAGCTGGGCGGCATTTTGATTGAGAACACCCTGAGCGGCGCCAAGATTCAATACAGCATCGTCGGTATCGGCCTGAATGTTAACCAGCAGCGCTTTGCTGCGCCCACGGCCACGTCGCTGGGGCGGCTCACGGGCCGGGCTTACGCCCGCGAGGCCCTGGCCGCCCGCCTGCTGGAGTGCCTGGAGCGGCGCTACCTGCAACTGCGGGCCGGGCAGGTGGGCCAGCTGCGCCACGCCTACACCCAGGCCCTGTACCGCTACCAGGAAACCCATGCCTTCGAAGTAGACGGCCGCGCAATGAGCGGCCAGATTGTCGGGGTGGAGGAAGATGGCCGGCTGGCCGTGGCCGTGGCCGGCGAGCTGCGCCGGTTCGGCCTGCAGGAAATTCGCTACCGCTAGCAACCCCGGCCGCGGTTTGGGTCCCCTGGAAGGGAGAAGTATTCCATTTTGTTAATAAATACTTAACGTCCCAGGCAACCGCCCCGGCAATGCTTGCGAGTGATTCGCAGGAAGCAATGAACTTTTCGGCCTTTCGGCGGTCAAGCAGACCAGGACGGCGTGCGTTGCGCTGGTCGGAGCCGGCAACCCGGCACGGTGCTTGACTTTAGCCGGCCGGTTCCGCCCTTACTTTTCGTGCTTTTAAAGTATCTTTCCTGCCTCTCAACTTTTCTGCTTTTCTTATGAAACTCTTTACGCGTTGTTTTTTCCTGCTGGCGGTGCTGCTGCTGCCCCTGGCATCGGCCTTCGCCACCACGTTCACGGTCACGATTGGCAACAACTTCTACGCTCCCGTCGCGCTGCCCAGCCTGCTGGTTGGCGACCAGGTCACGTTCGTGTGGCAAGCGGGGTTCCACCCCACGCAGTCGGACAGCCCGACGGCGGCCTGGCCCACGTTTACCCTCAGCGCCTCCAATCCGTCCATTACCCTCCCGCCTTTCACCACGGCCGGCGTTTACCCCTACCATTGCCAGGCCCACGGCACGCCCACCAGCGGGCAACGCGGCACCATCACGGTGAACCGCGTTGGCACCGCCACGCTCGACCCGCGCCTGGCCGCCGCCATCAACATTTACCCCAACCCCAGCCACGGGCAGGTAACGGTGCAGCTCACCCAGAAGCTGGGCACCGACTACAAGCTGCGGCTGAGCAACATCATCGGCCAGGACGTGCGCACGGTGGCCCTCAAGCCCGAGCTGACCACCGCCGGCCTGCCCCTCGACCTGAGCGAGCTGCCCGCCGGTGTGTATTTCTACAGCTTGGTGGTCGATGGCAAGGCCATCACCACGAAGCGCCTGGTGTTGCAGAACTGAGTGTTTCTTTGCTGAGGCCACGACAAAAAGCAGCCCGGGGCTGCTTTTTGTGTTTCTAGCCGGCACCGGGGTTTCGGGCAGGGCCGTGCAACGGTGCATTGCCTACTTTTGCCTTTTCACCGATTTGCCAGCTCTTTTCTTCGGCGGCGGGTTCTGCCCGGTTTTCGCCGCTTCCGTGCGCCTCATTCGATTCTATGCGTTCCTTTAAAAGCCTGAACAACCTCGTCGGCTGGCTCGTCTTTGCCATTGCCGCCGCTACCTACCTGCTCACCCTGGAGCCCACGGCCTCGTTCTGGGACTGCGGCGAGTTCATTGCCTGCTCCTACAAGCTGCTGGTGCCCCACCCGCCGGGGGCGCCCACCTTCCTGCTGCTGGGCCGGCTGATGTCGCTGCTCTCGTTCGGCGACCCGACGCGGGTGCCGGTGCTGATAAATGCCCTGTCGGGGCTGAGCAGCGCGTTCACGGTCCTGTTTCTGTTCTGGATTATCACCCGCATGGCCCGCAAGCTGGTGCTGCGCGCCGACGCCCGCAACGGCGTGCTGCCCGCCGAAAGCATCGAGCCGACCGGCTACCAAACCTTCCTCATCCTGAGCGCGGGGGCGGTGGGCGCGCTGGCCTTTGCCTTCTCCGACTCGTTCTGGTTCAACGCCGTGGAGGGCGAGGTGTACGCCATGTCGGCGCTGTGCACGGCGGCCGTGGTGTGGATAATGCTGAAGTGGGAGGCCCACGCCAGCGAGGCCGACTCCGACAAGTGGCTCATCCTCATCGCCTACGTCATCGGCCTGAGCATCGGGGTGCACTTGCTAAACCTGCTCACGCTGCCGGCCCTGGGCTTCATCTACTACTACCGCCGCACGGCCAACCCGACCGCCAAGGGCGGCCTCGTGGTGCTGGTGGTGAGCATGGTGATTGTGGGCTCCATACTGGTGGGCATCATTCCGGGGCTGCCCACGCTGGCGGGCAACTTCGAGGTGTTCTTCGTCAACACCGTGGGGCTGCCGTTCAACGCGGGCCTGTTCATCTTCCTGGCGGTGTTCATCGGGTTGATTTACCTGGGGTTCCGGCTCTCGTTCCGGTACCGGAGCCAGCTGCTGAACACGGCCATGCTCAGCTTCGTGTTCATCCTGATTGGGTATTCGAGCTACCTCATTGTGCCGATTCGCAGCTCCTTCAAGCCCACCATCAACGAAAACGACCCCGAGGACGTGCTCTCCTTCGTGAGCTACCTCAAGCGCGAGCAGTACGGCTCGCGGCCGCTGCTCTACGGCCCGCAGTTCAACGCCCAGCCCGACGGGCAGGAGCCCGGCGCCCCGCGCTACGCCCGCGACGCCAAGTCGGGCACCTACAAGGAGCTGCCCCCGCAGCCCGAGTACACCTACAAGGACGAGGACAAGATGCTGCTACCCCGCATCTACAGCTACGAGCCCGACCAGATTGCCAACTACAAGAAGTGGGTCGACATCCAGGAGGGCGTGAAGCCCACCATGGGCCAGAACCTGGGCTTTTTGCTCCGCTACCAGATGGGGCACATGTTCTGGCGCTACTTCATGTGGAACTTTGTGGGCCGCGAGAGCGACGTGCAGCAGGCCGGGGTGGTGACGCCCCTGAGCCCGAGCGCGAAGAGCCTGCCGCCGCGCATCGGCCTGAGCCCGGCGCACAACAACTTCCTGGCCCTGCCCCTCATCCTGGGGCTTATCGGCCTGTTTTTCCAGAGCCGGCGCGACAGCAAGGACGCCTGGGTGACCGGGCTGTTGTTCCTGATGACCGGCCTGGCCATCGTGCTTTACCTCAACCAGCCACCGCGCGAGCCGCGCGAACGGGACTACACCTTCACCGGGGCCACGTTCGCCTTTTCCATCTGGATGGGCCTCGGGGTGCTGGGGCTGGCCGAGTTGCTGGGCAAGGTGGTGAAGGCCGACGGGCTGCGCGCCGGCCTGGCCCTGGCGGCGGGCCTGCTGGTACCGGGCATCATGGTGGCCCAGGGCTGGGACGACCACGACCGCTCCGACCGCTACAACTCGGTGGACTCGGCCAAGAACCTGCTGAACTCCTGCGCCCCGAACGCCATCCTGTTCACCAACGGCGACAACGATACCTTCCCGCTCTGGTACGCGCAGGAAGTGGAGGGCGTGCGCACCGACGTGCGCGTGGCCGTGCTCAGCTACCTGAACACCGACTGGTACATCGCCCAGATGAAGCGCCGCTCTTATAAGTCAGAAGGCTTCCCCATCAGCATGGGGCCGGCGGCCTACGCCCAGGGCACCAACGACATGGTGCCGTTTTCGGCCAACCCGGCGGTGCCCAGCGTCAATTTGAAGGAGTACATCCAGCTGGTGAAGGACAACAACCCGCTGCTGCAGGTGCAGTACCAGGAGGGCGGGCCGGGCATGATGAGCTTCCCGACGCCGAACTTCTACCTGCCCGTCGACACGGCGGCCGTCAAGCGGCTTGGCATCATCCCGAAGGGGCGCGAGCGGCAGCTGGTGAGCAAGATGGAATGGAGCATGGGCAAGCGCGCCATCGAGAAGAAAAACCTGGTGATACT
>Ga0123336_10000329_pt1 | contig 48903 bp, 41 predicted proteins | sample SSSSmetaG_FD_96466 | JGI IMG/M metagenome (GOLD analysis project Ga0123336, IMG submission 96466) | Glacier valley bacterial and archeal communities from Borup Fiord, Nunavut, Canada, to study Microbial Dark Matter (Phase II) - ​SSSS metaG | ecosystem: Environmental > Aquatic > Freshwater > Ice...
ACCGCCTACGGCATCGCCGAAAGCGACCTGCCGCTGGTGCTGCCCGAAATCAGCGAGTACAAGCCCACCGAAACCGGCGAGCCGCCCCTGGGCCGCGCCCAAAACTGGCTCTACCGCGATAAATATCCCTACGAGCTGAGCACCATGCCCGGCTGGGCGGGCTCGTCGTGGTACTACCTGCGCTACATGGACCCCACCAACGAAGCCCGCTTCGTATCCGAAGAAGCCGAGCAGTACTGGGGCACCGTGGACCTCTACATGGGCGGTGCCGAGCACGCCACCGGGCACCTGCTGTATGCGCGGTTCTGGTATTTGTTTCTGAAGGATTTGGGCCTCGTTAGTGGCAATGAGCCCTTCCAGAAGCTGATTAACCAGGGAATGATATTGGGGCGGTCGAATTTTGTGTATCGGGTTAAAGTTGAGGACCACGCGGCTAACATTCTTTTTAAATCCTTAAGCAGACATTCCTACGAGAATACCTTTTTTCTTGAAGCCAACGTAGTTCCAGGTTATAGAGCAGACTTATTTTGCTCTAAAAGAAAGTTGATTATTGAGGTAGTTAACGGTGGTAATTCGAGCGTTATAGAAAAATATAAAACTTTATTACAGGACCGTTTAAAAGGCTTTAAAGTCTATCTAGTTAATGCCAACGATATTATTATTGACCTTGCTAGAGTGCGTGAGGAGGTCGTATATATGATGTACTCGCCGACTAGGTTTTATGCATCTAAGTCTTTTGCTTCTATCTCGGAAAGCAGTTTAAAAAAGAAGACTGTACCAAAACTCACCTTGTTTGTATCAGATGAGTTAAAGCACGAAGTACCTCATACTCCCGTCCATGTAGACGTTAATTTAGTTGAAAATGACATTCTTGACGTTGCTAAATTCAAAAATTGGCGGCCGGAGTTTCGTCAAGCACGATTTCTTGTTGGGAAGCAGAAACGCGGGTATTTTGAAGTTCGGTGTGGATGGGAAATTGAGAAGATGTCGAAGTCCAAGCACAACGTTGTCAACCCAACCGAATTAATTGGCAAATACGGCGCCGATGCCCTGCGTCTCTACGAAATGTTCCTTGGCCCGCTGGAGCAATACAAGCCCTGGAACACCAATGGCATCAGCGGCGTGGGCAGCTTCCTCAAGAAGTTCTGGCGCCTCTTCCACCCCGAGGACGGTGACCTTGCCGTGACCGACGAGGCCGCCACACCCGCCGAGCTGAAGGCCCTGCACCGCGCCATTCAGAAGGCGCAGGAAGACATCGAGAAGTTCAGCTTCAACACCTCCGTCAGCCTGTTCATGATTACCGTGAACGAGCTCACGGCCCTCAACTGCCACAAGCGCGCCATTCTGGAGCCGCTGGTGCTGCTGCTGTCGCCGTTTGCGCCGCACCTGGCCGAGGAGCTGTGGCAGGAGCTGGGCCACGCGGCCGGCAGCGTGAGCAGCGCGCGCTACCCGGAATTCCGCGAGGAATACTTGGTGGAGGACAACGTGGTGTACCCTTTGGCCATCAATGGCAAGGTGCGCGAACAGATGCAGTTTGCCGCCGCTGCTACCGCAGCGGAGATTGAAACTGCCGTGCTCGGCTCGGATTTTCTGGCACGTTTTGGCGAAGGGAAATCGGCCAAGAAGGTAATCGTGGTGCCCGGCCGCATGGTGAACGTGGTGGTGTAGTTACTGCTGATTAGTTGGTTTGAAAAAGACCCGCTGCACTCACAGCGGGTCTTTTTATTTTCCGACGCCTGCCGTGCGACTGGGCAAGGCTTCTGCATCTTTGTGGCAGCCGAAACTTTCGGCTCGCATCTTCCAATTCAATTGCATTTGCTAATGTTTCTACGCTCCTCCATGCCGCTACTTGGTCGCCTTGCCCGCTGCCGGGCGTTGGGTCTATTGGTGCTGCTCCTGCCCTTGTGCAGCCACGCCCAAACCGCAGCTGGCCCGCTGCTCACCCCGGCTCAGTTCCTGGGCTACAAGCTGGGCGCCCAGTTTACCCCGAATGCGGAGCTATTGCGCTACGTCGACCACGTGGTGTCCCACACGCCCGGCCGCATGAGAATGGTGCGCTACGGCAGCACCTACGAGCACCGCCCCCTGGAAGTGGTGCAAATTGCCAGCGCCGAAACCTTTGGCCGCTTGGAGGACGTGCGCCACAACAACCTGAAGCTGGCCGGGCTGGAAGCCGGCGCCGGCCAGCGCCAGGAGCCGGCCGTGTGCTGGCTGAGCTACAACGTGCACGGCAACGAAGCCGTGAGCTCCGAAGCCGTGATGCAGGTGCTCTACGACCTGGCCAACCCCCAGGACCAGCAGATGCAGGACTGGCTCAAGAACACCGTCGTCATCGTGGACCCCTGCATCAACCCCGACGGCCACGACCGGTACGTGAACTGGTACAACCGCGTGCGCAACCAGTCGCCAAACGCCGAGCCCGATTCCTGGGAGCACCGCGAGCCCTGGCCCGGCGGCCGCTACAACCACTACTACTTTGACTTGAACCGCGACTGGGCCTGGCAAACCCAGCAGGAAACCCGGCAGCGCATTGCCCTTTACAACCAGTGGCTGCCGGCCGTGCACGCCGATTTCCACGAAATGGGGCCGAACAATACCTACTACTTCTCCCCCGCCGCCAAGCCCTACCACGCCGACATCACGCCCTGGCAGCGCAAGTTTCAGGGCATTTTGGGCGATTACAACAAGGTGGCCTTCGACAAGAACAACTGGCTGTATTTCACCCGTGAAATCTACGACCTCTACGCCCCCACCTACGGCGACACCTGGCCCAGCTTCAACGGCGCCATCGGCATGACCTACGAGCAGGGCGGCGGCGGGGCCGGTGGCGTGGCCTACGCCCGGCTCGACGGCGATACCCTCACGCTGGCGCAGCGCATTGCACACCACCACGCCGCCAGCCGCGCCACCATCCAGGCCACCGCCGAGCGGCACGACGACCTACTGCGGGAGTTTCAAAGCTACTTCGCCACCGCCAAAGCCAAGCCCCAAGGCTACTATAAAACCTACGTGCTGTCGGCCGGCAACGACCCGGGCCAGCTCCGCTCCTTCACGCAGTACTTGGAGCGCAACCAGATTCAGTACGGCTTCGCCACCAAGCGCACCAAAACCAAAGGCTTTAACTACACGACTGGCAAGGCCGAAACCGTGCAGGTGGAGCCCCACGACGTGGTCATCAGCATGTACCAGCCCAAATCCACGCTGGTGAAGGTACTGTTCGAGCCCAAGTCCCAGCTGGAAGACTCGCTCACCTACGACATTACGTCCTGGGCTCTGCCCTATGCGTTTGGCGTGAAAGCTTACGCTTTGCCCGGCCGCCTCGAAACCGCCGGCAACGCTCCCGCGCAGGCCATGGTGCGCGGCAGCGCCGCCGCCGCTGACCGCCCCTACGCCTACCTGGCCCGCTGGAACAGCCTGCAAGACATCCGCTTCCTGAGCCGCCTGCTCCAGCAGAAAGTGAAGGTGCGCTACGCCGAAAAAGCCTTCGAGTCGGAAGGCCAGCAGTACGCGCCCGGCACGCTCATCATCACCCGCACCGGCAACGAGGCCATGGGCGCCAAGTTCGACCAGCTCGTGCGCGCCCAGGCCGACTCGGCCGGCACCGTGGTAACGGCCGTGAAATCGGGTTTCAGCACCACCGGCCGCGACTTGGGCTCCGGCACCGTGCACTTCGTGAAGCAGCCGAACGTGGCCGTGGTAGCAGGGCCGGGCGTCGACGCCACGGCTTTTGGCGAGGTGTGGCACTTTTTTGAGCAGCAGCTCGGCTACCCGCTCACGGTGCTGGGCACCGACTACCTCAGCCGCGTCTCGATGCAGAAATACGACGTGCTCATTCTGCCCAATGGCAACTACAGCGACGTGTATTCCGACAAAGCCCTCGAAAACCTGAAAGCCTGGGTGCGCGACGGCGGCAAGCTCATTGCCCTGGAAGGCGCCGCCAAGTTCCTGGCCAACAAGAAAGACTTCCTGCTAAAAACCAAAGCCGCCGATTCCGTGGCCATCAAAAAAGACGAGAAAGCCAACCCCTATAAAGCCCTGCGCCGCTACGGCGATGCCGACCGCGAAGAAGCCGAGGATGCCGTGCAAGGCAGTGTGTACCGCGTGCAGCTCGACAACTCGCACCCGCTGGCCTTCGGCTATCCCGACACTTATTTTGCGCTGGTCCGCAACCCGCTCAACTACCGCTTCCTCGGCAAAGGTGGCTGGAACGTGGGCGTCATCAAAAAGAACAGCTACTCGGCGGGCTTCGCCGGCACCAAGGCCCGCAAAGAGCTCACCGACACCTTCGTGGTGGGCACCCAGGAATTGGGGCGCGGCTCGGTCGTGTACCTCGGCGACAACCCGCTGTTCCGGGCCTTCTGGCAGGGCGGCAAGCTGCTCTTTGGCAATGCGGTTTTCTTGGTTGGGCAATAGGCTCCATTCATCACAAAAACGCCCCGCCAGAATTAGGCGGGGCGTTTTTCATGCTTTTAACAATGTAAAGAGGCAATATTTTGCGTCTGGTCGTTGAGGGGTTGTACCTGAACGAGGCCGTCTCAACGGCGCGCCCAACAAGACGCAAAATGTTGCGTCTCTACACCTCCAGTGCCGCGTTTACCGCCTTGGGCAACGACGCCCGCACCAAGTCGTAGGAATGGTCAATTAATTCGCGCAGCTGGCTTTTCGGAGCTCCCGTACCGATGAGCACCGTGTTCCAGTGCTTCTTGTTCATGTGGTAGCCGGGCAGCACGTAGTCGTGCGCGTCGCGCAACTCCAAGGCCCGCTCGGGGTCGCATTTGAGGTTGATGCTGCCGAAGGCATCGATATCGGTGAGGGCGAAAACCTTGCCACCCACTTTGAAAACCAGCGTTTCGGGGCCAAATGGCGTTTCCTCGGTCACGCCGGTTTTCAGTAGGCAGTAGTCTCGAAAATCCTCGATGTTCATTAGTGCGCGAATGCCGGAACGACGTATCGAACAAACATCACCACCAAGCAAATCAGGAACATCGCCAAGCTGAGCTTATTGATGAAATGCATGGTCTTCAGGTTGAAGTTGTTCTTGCGGTTCGGGTCGTTTTTGCGGAAGTAATATCCGAGGACAGGGCCGAAGTTGAAGAGGTTTTTACCGTTCATGGCAAGGCAAGGTTGGGTTTAGAAAGGTAACACCCGGCACGGCAGAATGATTTAGCAAAAGCGCTATTTATTCATTCTGACCGCGAAATATTTACATGGGCATTGGTGAAAAAGCAGATGCTGGCCGCCGCTCTCGCCACTGCAAATCGGCCGGCAGCTCGGCCGAGGCAAATTCCAGGTGAATGACGCGGCGCGGGCGGTTGCTGGTGCTTCGGTTTGACGCGTGCAGCAGCAACGGCCGCATGAGCATGGCGCCGCCAGCTGGCACCGCGCATACCGTGGCCGTGGGCGTTAGGCCCCCCCACTCCGCCGGCTGCAACACGCCGCGATGATGGGAGCCCGGCACCACCTTCAACGCGCCATTGGCCGCATCGCAGTCGTCGAGGTGGATGCGCAGGGTACACACGTTCGCCAACACCTCCACCGGCGGCTGCACCGAGACGCCTCCCACCTTCTGGGTCCAAGGACCGTAGCCGAGCAAATCCGTCCGCTGGTTCACGTTTATCATCAGGTCCTGATGCCAGGCCACCAGCCAATTCGACAACGGGGGCTTATCGAAATAAATCGCCTTAACAAGTTGATATGGCTTCGTAAAAAAGGGAGCCAACAAGCCGCGCAGCGTGGCCGTATTTAGCAACGGCCACAATCCGGGCACTTCGCCCAGCAGGTCCCGAATAGCAAACAATTCCCGACTGCGGCGGAAATTAGGCCCACAAACGGGCGCACTCTCCACGCATTCGAGCAAGGCCGTCACCTCGGCAGGACTGTACAGAGTGGGCAAAATGGCAAAACCATTGGCGAGGAAATCCCGGGCCAAAGAATCGGGAGGCGTGCTGGAATCCATACGCGAACAAAGCTACGGCTAGGTGTTACTTTGCTCCCCACGCAACCAAGCCTTCGGGCCGGCTCCTTTGGCCTAAACCCATCCCGCACAATGCATAGAATCCTTACGCCTTTCTCCGTTTGCCTACTTTTTGGCAGCGGTTTCAAAGCCCGGGCTCAAACAACTGCTTTGGAAACCGAAGCAGTTAAACAAAGCGTCACCGCCTTTTTCGACGGCATGCGCCGCGGCGACAGCACCATGGTGCGCCGTACGCTGGCCCCGGCCGCCGTCTTCCACGCCTTTGGCGGCAAGCCCGGCCAATCACCTACGTTGGAAATCGAAAGCATCAACGGCTTCCTCAAAGCCGTGGGCACGCCCCACCCCCAAGTCTGGGACGAGCGGGTGATATTCGAACGGGTATTAATCGATGCCAACCTGGCCAGCGTGTGGGCGCCGTATGAGTTTTATCTCGGCAGCAAATTCAGCCACTGCGGCTACGACTCTTTTCAATTGGTAAAGCTGGCCAACGGCTGGAAAATCGCGCACATCATCGACACGCGGCGCAAGGAGAAGTGTAAATAAAAGTACTACACTCCTACCGGCTCCTCTACTAATTCCTTCTCAATCCAGCGGCCGTCCTCGCGCATGAGCTCAATCAGTTCGTCCACGGCGGCTTCTTCGGGTACGGATTTCTTGATGACTTCCTGGCCGCGGTAGAGGGAAATTTTGCCCTTGCCCACGCCCACGTAGCCGTAGTCGGCGTCGGCCATTTCGCCGGGGCCGTTCACGATGCAGCCCATGATGCCTATTTTGATGCCTTTGAGGTGGTCGGTGCGCTTGCGAATCATGGCCGTGGTTTCCTGCAAGTCGAACAAGGTGCGGCCGCAGCTGGGGCAGCTGATGTATTCGGTTTTGCTCATGCGGGTGCGGGCCGCCTGCAGAATGCCGAACGAGAGCTGATTGAGGCCATCGATAGTGGCGAGCCAGCCGGCTTTGCCGCGCTCGGCCAGTAGTTCCGTACTCAGCACAATGCCATCGCCGAGGCCATCGAGCAACAGTCCGCCCCCGTCGGTAGCGGCGTAGAGCTGGGTTTCCTCGGGCGAAAGCTCCGGGTACTGCCGGTTGATAACCACCGGACAGGTCACGCCGGCATTTATCAGCTCGAAAAATGCGCGCCGGATTTCCGGCATAGCGTGCGCGTTTTCGGTGTATAAAATGACCACCGCGGTGCTGTCGGTGCGTAGCTGTTCCAACACTGGTGCAGTAAGCGAGGCCAAGTTCTGGAACACAAAATTCAGGGCCGGGTGGCGCTCCGTACTGGTGGCGTATTCGCCCTGCGTGAGCACCGGGAAGTGGTCGGGGCGCAGGCCGGCGTCGCACCAGGCGGCGTAGTCTACGATTTCCTTCAGGCCGTTGGGCAGCATGAAGGGCGCGGGGGTCTGGCCGGTGTAGATGTAGTCGGCGCCCAGGTCCGACATCTGGAACTTGTCGAGGAACGACGAATACAAATGCCCGGCGGCACGCAAATCGGCGTATTCCAGCCCGGCCACGCGCGACAAATCGGTGATGACGCGCGGCACATTTTGCCCGCCAAGGTTGGCAACTTCGTGCGTGACGCGTCGAAAGTATTGGAATGGGTTGATGGGCTCGTCGCCTGTCAGCGGCGCAATGGCCTGCGCCTGGCCGGCGCGGTGCGTGTAGCGGTCGATGAGCATTTTGGCTACCGGCGCCTCGGCCTCGGGGGCTTCGGTCAGGCTCACGCGCACGGTGTCGCCCAGGCCGTCTTCCAGCAGGGTGCCGATGCCCACGGCCGACTTGATGCGGCCGTCTTCGGCCTCGCCGGCTTCGGTCACGCCCAAGTGCAACGGGTAGGGCTGCAGGCCTTCTTCATCGAGCTTCTGCACCAGCAGGCGGTAGGCCTGTACCATCACCTGGGTGTTGCTGGCTTTCATGCTCAGCACCACGTCGTAGTAATTTTCTTCCTCGCAAAGGCGCAGGAACTCCAGCGCCGACTCCACCATGCCCAGCGGCGTGTCGCCGTAGCGGCTCAGAATCCGGTCACTCAGCGAGCCGTGGTTGGTACCGATGCGCATGGCCGTCCCGTACTGCTTGCAGATTTTCACCAGCGGCCGAAACCGCTCGCGGATGCGCTCCACCTCGGCCGCGTAGGAGGCGTCGGTGTATTCTATTTCCTCAAATTTCTTCTTGTCGGCGTAGTTGCCAGGGTTCACGCGCACTTTCTCCACGATGCGGGCGGCCAGCTCGGCGGCGTTGGGCGTGAAGTGAATGTCGGCAATGAGCGGCACGGGGCAGCCGCGCTTGCGCAGCTCCTTCTTGATTTCCAGCAGGTTCTGGGCCTCCTTCATGCTGGGCGCGGTGATGCGCACGTACTCGCAGCCGGCCGCCACCATGCGCAGCGTCTGCTCCACCGAGCCGAGGGTGTCCATGGTGTCCACGGTGGTCATGCTCTGCACCCGAATGGGGTAGGCGCCGCCCATGGGCAAGTCGCCGATGTTCACGACGCGGGACACGCGGCGCTGGTATTCAGTCAGGCTGGGGCAATACGATTTGTTCATAACCCAAAAACTAGGGGAAGAAGGCGAAAGTTGCACCTCAGGGCAAAGGTAAAGCCAGCACCCCCGCCGGGCGTTCCACCAAATTGCTTACCGGGGTGGCCATGCTTTTTGCTTCTAGGCTGGGCCAGACCATTTGCTGTGGGCAAGCAGTTTTTACTGTAGAAGGGTTTGCTCCAGCTCCTCAGTTTGCTGTTCAATAAAAAAGCCGGCATTCAGCCGGCTTTTTTGGAAGGTGTAGCCTGTTGCACTACTTCGGCTATTACCGCCCCAACTGCTGACGCAACTGCACCACCTGGTGTTCCAAGTCGAGGTTCCGGAAAATTATTTTGGCTTCTAAGTCGGCGTAGGAGTTGGCAAGCTGGTCCTGCAACTGGCGCATTTCCGACACGTCGGTGTTGGTGCCCAGCCAGCGCACCACCTGCCCGTGGGCGTCGCGGGTGGGCACGGCGCGGGTCAGGAACCAGTGGTACTCCCCATCCTGTCCCCGCAGCGGAAACGTGAGTTCAAACGGCTCACCGGCGGCCCAGGCCGTCGTCACAAAGGCCACCACGCGGTCCACGTGGTCGGGGTGGTGCACCTTGCTCCAGCCCCAGCCCTGCATTTCGGCCAGCGAGGTGCCGGTGTAGTCATACCAGCGCTTGTTGTACCAGAAAATATGGCCGTCGGGCTGCGCCATCCAAGCCAGCTGCGGCAGGTTGTCGGCCAACGTGGAAAATTCGGACTCCCGCCGTTCCAGGGCCTGGCGGGCCAGTTTTTGGTCCTGAATGTCGGTGCAGGTGCCAAACCACGCCGTAACTTTCCCGGCCGCGTCCCGCCGGGGCCGGGCCTGGCCCAGAAACCAGCGGTAGTCTCCCGCCCTGGACTTGAACCGGTACTCAATTTCGTAATCGGTGCCGGTGGCCAACGATTGGCCCCACACCTCCCGGGCGCGGGCTTGGTCGTCGGGGTGCAGCAGGTTGTTCCACATGTCGGGCCCCACGCTGTCCCGCAACGAGTAGCCGGTAAAGTCCGTCCAACGCTGGTTGAAATAGGTGTGCGAACCCTGCGCGTCGGTAATCCAGACCAGCTGGGGAATCAGGTCGGCCAGAAAATTGAATTCTTCCTGTTCGGCAAACGACGAACCGGAGGAGGAAATAGCGGAATCAGAAGACGACACAGGCAAAATAATTAAGCGTTATTTCAGGGCGTTGGCACCAACTGCGTCAGACGCGGTCCAGTTGCATTTCCATCCCCGAAGCGAAGTAGAGGTGCAGTTGGCTCCGCAAGCCATCGGCCGAGCGGCGCAAGCGCGTCACCAGCGCCCGAGTGCTTTCTTCCGGCAAATCGAAGCGGAGGTAAGGGCGGCTGAGCAGCGCATCGCGCTGCACGGCCCACTGGCCCGTGCTGGGCGCCTCCGGGCCGAGGTCCTGGGTTTCCAGGTGCCCGGGGCCGAGCAGCAGCCGAACGGCCCGCGCCAGGGGACTGGCGGGGTCGTTGCTATTGAGCACCCTGCTAGCCACTTCCCAGTAGCCCGCAAAATACTCATCGGGCAGTTGTTGTAGATTTATATCAAGTAGTAGGTCAGACATGAAGAATAGGCAGCAACGGCCTCAAAAGTAGGCTACCTGACCCCAAACGACAACGTACAAATACGTAGCTGGGGCTTACCAGCCGCCTTTGCACGCGGGTGGTCAATTAGAATCGGCCCCCTAACCCCGCCGCCCCCGCCTGCGTTCCTTTGCCTAATCAAAACCCTCTGCGACCTCCCGCATTACATGAAAAAGCCCCGTTTTATTCCTGCCCTGCTGGGCGCGGCCCGCTTCACCGGGCTGGCCGCGTGGCAAACGGGCCGCTTGTTCCGGCAACTGGCGGCCCGCGCCCTCGACGCCGTGCAGGACGTCCTGCGGGCCGAAGTTGAGAAAGGCAACCTCCGGCTGGTGGCCGATTTTCTGGCCGACAAAGCCCTCCCCGCCGCCCGGGTGCTGCTGCTCGAGCAAATGACCGTGCGCTTGCTCCTGCGCCTCGGGCTGCGCGGTGCGCTGGCTTCCAACGTGGTGGGCTGGGTGCTGCCCTTCGTAGTTGAGAAACTGATTGCCGTGGGCAACAAAACCGGCCTGTTCGACAAACTGAAAGCCAACGCCACGGTCAGCGAGTCGCTCGGAAAGCTGGACGAGCTGCGCCGCGCCACCTGGAAAATGCTGGTGCCCGACCCCGGCAGCGGCGCCGAAGTGCTGGCCGACGACGCCCGCGCCCCGCGCCTGCCCCTGCTGCTGCTGCTGGCTGCCCCGGCCGGCACCCCGCCCCGCCCCAACGCGGCTGCGCAACCGGCCCCAAAAAAAGCGGCCCGGTCCTAAATAAAACTACCGCAAACGTTTGCGGACCGGATGCAAAAAAAGGCACCCCATGGGGGAGCCTCTTTTGAAACCGGGGCGCGGCGAGAATTCCCACCCAACACCGGACCCGATTCCGTCCCCCAAGTGCTTACCGGCTGAACAACAGTTCGCGGTACTTCACCAGGGGCCAGTCCTCGTCGGCCACCATCTGCTCCAGTTTGTCTACGGCGCGGCGGATGGGGTCGAATTTTGGTTTTATTTCCTCGCAGTACGCCACGGCCAAGGCCCGGGCATCCGCTATTTTGTTGGCTTGCTTGCGGGCCTCCGTCATGGCGTCGGCGTTGGTTTTGATGGCCGAGACGTGGCGTGAAATGGCTTTTATCATTTCCAGCGTCACCTGGCTGTGCTCGTCGTCGAGGCCCAGCTCGCGCAGGCCGCGCACGTTGTTCACCAACTTGGTTTGGTACGAGAGGGCGGTGGGAATGACGTGGTTCACGGCCAAGTCGCCCATCACGCGGCTTTCAATCTGAATTTTCTTCTGATATTCCTCCAGCAATATTTCGTGACGGGCGTGCAATTCAACCTCCGAGAAAATGCCGTGCCGGGCGAACAGTGCGGCTGAATCTTCGCTAATCAGCGCATCCAGCGCCTGGGGCGTGGTGGCGATGTTGCTCAGGCCGCGGCGGGCAGCTTCTTCCTTCCACTCCTCAGAGTAGCCGTTGCCCTCAAACCGAATGGCTTTGGAACTGATAACATACTCCCGCAATACCTCCACAATGGCCACTTCCTTCTTTTTACCCTGCTCAATCAGCGCGTCCACCGACTCTTTCAAGTGGATGAGCTGCTCGGCGACGATGGTGTTGAGCACCGTCATGGCCGAAGAGCAGTTGGCCGACGACCCCACGGCCCGGAACTCAAACTTGTTGCCGGTGAAGGCAAACGGCGAAGTGCGGTTGCGGTCGGTGTTATCGAGCAGGATGGGCGGGATTTTATCAATGCCCAACTTGAGGTAGATGTTGTCGCCTTTGTCGAGCGGCAGTTTGGCGGTGCGCTCCAGCTCGTCGAGCACCGAGGTCAGCATCGAGCCCACGAACACCGACACAATGGCCGGCGGAGCTTCGTTGGCGCCCAGGCGGTGGTCGTTGCTGGCCGAGGCGATGCTGGCGCGCAGTAAGTCGGCGTGGCGGTGCACGGCCTGAATGGTGGTGATGAAAAACGCCAGGAATTGGAGGTTTTCCTTGGGCCGGCGGCCGGGCGCGAGCAGGTTCACGCCGGTATCGGTGCTCATCGCCCAGTTGTTGTGCTTGCCGCTGCCGTTCACGCCGGCAAAAGGCTTCTCGTGCAGCAACACCTTGAAGTTGTGGCGCTCGGCCACCCGGTCCATCACGTCCATCAGCAGCTGGTTGTGGTCCACGGCCAGGTTGGCGTCCTCGAAGGTGGGGGCGCACTCAAACTGGTTGGGAGCCACTTCGTTGTGCCGCGTACGCAGCGGGATGCCGAGCTGGTTGGCTTCTTCCTCAAACTCGAGCATGAAGCCGTGCACGCGGGCCGGAATCGAGCCAAAGTAATGGTCGTCGAGCTGCTGGCCCTTGGCCGGGGCGTGGCCAAACAGCGTGCGCCCAGTCATCACGAGGTCGGGACGGGCGTCGTACAACGCCTTGTCAACCAAGAAGTACTCCTGCTCAATGCCGAGCGTCGTATTCACCCGGCTTACGTCCTTGTCAAAATATTGGCATACGTCCAAGGCCGCCTTTTCCAGTACCGCTAGCGACTTTAGCAGCGGTGCTTTATAGTCGAGCGCCTCGCCGGTGTACGCCACAAAAATCGTGGGAATACACAGCGTTTTGGCACCCACGGTTTCGATGATGAAGGCGGGCGAGGTCGGGTCCCAAGCGGTGTAGCCACGGGCTTCAAACGTGTTCCGGATGCCGCCGTTGGGAAACGACGAAGCATCGGGCTCCTGTTGCACCAACGCCGAGCCCTTGAAGTTTTCAATGGGCCGGCCGTCGGGGTTCAGGTCGAAAAACGAGTCGTGCTTTTCGGCGGTGGCGCCAGTCAGGGGCTGGAACCAGTGGGTGTAATGGGTGGCCCCTTTGGCCATGGCCCAGGTTTTCATGGCCGAGGCCACGGCGTCGGCCACGTTGCGCTCCACCGCAGCGCCCTGCTTGGTGGCTGCTTGCAGCTTTTTGAAATATTCGCCGGGCATGGTGGCCCGCATGGCTTCCAGGTTGAACACACTCTGACCAAAACTGTCGGAGCGGCGTGCGGCAGCCGGCACCACCGTGATGGGGCGGCGCAGATTAACGAGTTCTAAAGCTTTAAAACGGAGAATGGCCATGGGGGTGGGAACCGAACTGAACGAGTTTTTAGGTTAACGGGTAAAATTTGTAAGGCAAATATAAGACATGAATCATTTTTTCGTTTGAGGCCCTGTGAATTTTAACAATGTTTACAAATAAAGTCGTCTTTTCGAATCTAACCCCCATCATACTAACACCGCCCATCATTTTAGGTAATGATTCATTAAACTACCCTTTTACAATCCGCGCCACTGCAGGGTGCATGGTTTCTGGCTGGGCCTAACTTTCTTTGTGAAGTGAAAAACCGCTTCGCGTTTCAGCCCCGATACTTTATTTTTTGGCTGATTTTCTTTGCCGTGAGCCGGGCACTGTTTCTAGGCTATCAGCACGGTGTCGCCAGCAAGTTGCCGTTTTCAACGGTGTTACAAACCTTCATCTACGGCCTGCGCCTCGATGCTTCTGCCACGGCGTACGTAAGTGTGCTGCCGTTTTTACTGTTCGTTGTGGGCGGGGTTTTGCCACAATTGCCTGTGCCGCGTCTCGTAGCGGGGTATTCAGCCGCAGTGGGCCTGGTTTTGAGCTTTTTGGTAATTGTCGACCTGGAACTGTACCACACTTGGGGCTTCCGCCTCGACGATACGCCGCTGCAGTACCTGAATTCGCCCACCGAAATGGCGGCATCGGCGGGCAGCGCCCCGGTGCTGTTGCTGATGGGGCTGCTGGCGGGGCTGCTGGCGGGAGCTTGGGGACTGTACCGGCGCGTGGTGGGGCCCTTGGTGCCCTTGCCGCAAGGGTTTGGGCGGGGCCGGGCGGCGCTTGCCGGGCTCTTGTACACACTGCTGCTGGTGGTGCCCCTGCGCGGCGGCACCCAGCAAATTCCGGTGAACCAGAGCGACGTATATTTCTCCCGTTTGGCCTTCGCCAACCACGCCGCCCTCAACGCGCCCTGGAACCTGATGAGCAGCCTGGTGCTACGGGCCGATGAGCGGCCATTTGTGCCGCTAATGCCCGATAGCACGGCCCGGCGCTTGGTGGCGGGCCTCTACCCGCTGGCCGTGGGGGCCCCGGCCCCGGCCGATTCCAGCGCTTCCATCCTGGCCGAACCACGCCCCAACGTGCTGTTCATCATTCTGGAAAGCTTCACGGCCAAGCTCGTGGGCAGCGTGGGCGGCGAGCCCAACGTGACGCCCAACCTCGACAGCCTGGCCCGCACCGGCGTGCTGTTTCGCCACGTGTACGCGGCCGGCGACCGCAGCCAGAAAGGCCTCGTGGCGCTGCTTTCGGGGTACCCCAACCAGCCAACTACCAGCATCATCAAGTTCCCGCGCAAAAACGAGCACCTCCCCCACCTGTGCCGCAGCCTGGCGGCGGCCGGCTACCACTCGCACTACTATTACGGCGGCGAACTGGCCTTTGCCAACATGAAAAGCTACCTACGCACGGCCGGCTACGAGCAGCTCACGGAGCGGGCCGACTTCGCCGCCGCCGACCAGAATTCGAAATGGGGCGCCCACGACGGCGTATTGTTCGACCGCATCCTCGGCGACCTGCAGCAGCAGCCGCAGCCTTTTTTCGTCACGGCCTTCACGCTGAGCAGCCACGAGCCCTTCGATGTGCCCATGCGGCCCGCCTTTCCGGGGAATACCGAGGCCGATTTATTTCGAAATTCGGTGCATTACACGGACTTTACGCTGGGCAAATTTTTGCGCGAGGCCCGAAAGAAACCTTGGTACGCGCACACGCTGCTGGTGCTGGTGGCCGACCACGGCCACATGCAACCCGGCAATTCCAGCAACCAAAACCCCGATAAATTCCGCATCCCGCTGCTGCTAGCCGGCGGGGCGCTGCGGCCCGAGGCCCGGGGCCGGGTGGTTTCCGCCATCGGTTCGCAAACCGACGTGGCCGCTACCTTACTGCACCAACTGGACTTGCCAGCGGCCCCGTTTGTGTGGAGCCGCGACCTGCTAGCGCCTCACCCGCGGTCCTTCGCCTACTACTGCTTCACCGATGGCCTGGGGGCCGTTGCACCCGCCGGCACCGTGGTGTTCGACAACGTGAGCCGCAAAGTGTGGGACCGCGACCCGGCCGTGCCCGACGCCCAGTTGCACCTGGGTCAGGCCATGGAACAGGTTTCGCTGGAAGATTTCGCGCGTAAATAATCAAAGCCCGTGGGCATAAGCCTCAAAAGCAGGCCCCGGCCGTACCTTTGCGGGGCCATGCCCACACCCCAATCGGTTGCTTTCTACACCCTCGGCTGCAAGCTGAACTTCTCCGAAACGTCGGCCATTGGCCGGCAGTTTGAGGAGCGTGGCTTCCAGAAGCTACCTTTCGAAGCCGGCGCTGACCTCTACGTTATCAATACCTGCTCGGTGACGGACCACGCCGACCGCAAGTGCCGGAAGGTGGTGCAACAGGCGCTTAAGCACAACCCGGGCGCCTTTGTGGCCATCGTGGGCTGCTATGCCCAGCTCAAGCCCCAGGAAATTGCTAACATTCCCGGCGTGAGTGCCGTGCTCGGAGCGGCCGAAAAATTCCAGCTGGTCGACATCCTGGCCGATTTCACAAAACCCGCGGCCGGCCAGCCCGGGGCCGTGTACGCCTCGCCCATTTCCGAAGCAACCGAGTTTCACGCGGCCCATTCGTTTGGCGACCGGACGCGGACTTTCCTGAAAGTGCAGGACGGTTGCGACTACTCTTGCTCGTTTTGCACCATCCCACTGGCGCGGGGCGGCAGCCGCTCGGGCAGCGTGGCCAGCGTGGTGGCCCGGGTAGAGGCCTTGGCGGCTACGGGGGTGCAGGAAATTGTGCTCACCGGCGTCAACCTTGGCGATTTTGGTCTGCAAGGGCCGGAGCGAGAGCGCCGCGAAGACTTCACCGAGCTAGTGCGGGCCCTCGACGTTGCGGCGGGCATTCGCCGCTTCCGCATCAGCAGTTGCGAGCCCAACCTGCTGACGGACGACATCCTGGCAACGGTGGCCGCCTCGTCGTGCTTCATGCCCCACTTTCACCTCCCACTGCAAAGCGGGTCAGACAAGATTTTGGGCCTGATGCGCCGGCGCTACCGCCGGGCTCTGTATGCCGGCCGCGTGGCTCGCATCAAAGAGCTGCTGCCCCATGCTTGCATCGGAGTTGATGTTATCGTGGGGTTTCCGGGCGAAACGAACGCCGATTTTTTGGATACTTACCAGTTTTTGAACGAGCTGCCCATCAGCTACCTGCACGTTTTTCCGTACTCGGAGCGGGCCGACACGCTGGCGCCGACCCTGCCCGGCCGGGTGCAGGACCGGGTGCGGCACGAGCGCACCACCCAACTTCGAAACCTTTCGGAGAAGAAAAAACGCTTCTTTTACGAGCAGCATTGCGGCCAGGAAATGGAAGTTCTGTTCGAAGACGACGTGACCAACGGCCGCATGGAAGGCTTCACGCCGAACTACATCCGCATAGCTGCCAAATACGACCCGTTGCTGGTGGGCGAAGTAAAAACCCTGCGCCTGACCGCAGTAAACGCCCTGGGCCTGATGGAAGCCGAAGAAGTGGGCGTATTGGCCTAAACCATGGCCTGGCGGGCCATGGCCAGCATTTCGCGCAGCATTTGCTGCTGCTCCAGCAGGTGCTGGTTGCGCAGCTCGGCCACGGCCAACTGGTGCTGCAAGTGCTGGGCATGCAGGGCCGCCGCGATGTAAGTATCGGGGGCCGTGGGTTTGCTTGGCTCCAGAGTCGGGGGGCCAATTGGCGATGGGACGGAGACGGCAGGTTGCGTCGCTGCGCCGACCGGCGGAGTGGGCGACGCAGCAATTGGCACCTCCCGGGAAACGGCCGCCGCAAGGGGCAAAGGCTCGGGAGCTACAACCGGTTCTTCCCGACTGCCGATGGTTTCTAGCGGTTCTGCTGGCTGCAACGCGGCCAAGCGGGCACTTGGAACGGTGGCTGCGGCCAGGGCCAACGTGGCGGCGATGTCGGCCGGCTGCAGGCGGGAGCCAACGCCATTTGGCGCGGGCCGGCGCAACGGCGGCACTTCTATTGCGGATAAATCCAATGATTCGAGTGGCCGCATCGTTAGCAGTGGGGCAGGCGCAACGGGAGGTGCCCCAGCCGGTTGGCCGCCCACGAGCATTGGGCCTTTTCCAAGGAGCAGCCAGTCCCTTGAAACATTTGGGTAAATTTCAAAAACTTTACACAGCAAGTCAAATCCCGGCTTATTGCGCCCATCAATCAAGTGCTGAACTACGCTGGCAGTTTTGCCCAGCGAGATGGCGAAGCTGTTTTTAGTCAGGCCAAACTGTTGGATGAGTTGCGCAAAGCGCTGGTCGATGGGAACTTGAACGGACGGGGTCATAGCTTTTGCACAAATGCATAGATGTGCAAATGTAAAAGGCTAGCTGGATAAACAGCGTCCGCGACACCGGCCCCCCCGCCTCGCCAACCAACGCCGGGCGAGGGGTCCCTCTACTCGTACCGCAGCGAATCAATCGGGTCCAGGGCGGCAGCTTTGCTGGCGGGGTAGTACCCGGCGGCCATGCCCACGCCCACGCAGATGACCAGCCCCACCACCATCCACACCCACGGCACTAGGAACGAGCCCGACCCCACTAACTTGGCCACGCCGTTGCCTCCCAACACGCCCAGCACGATGCCGAGTGTACCGCCCAGCAGGCAAATCACGATGGCTTCCATCAGAAACTGAAATCGAATTTGCTTGGCCGTGGCCCCCAGGGCCTTGCGAATGCCGATTTCGCGGGTGCGCTCGGTCACCGAAACGAGCATGATGTTCATGAGGGCGATGCTGGCGCCGAGCAGGGTGATGAAGGCCATGACGCTGCCGCCGGCCCGCACCTTGCCCGAGATGGCATCGAGGGTGGAGGCCAGCGACTCGCTGCTTTCCACCACGAAACTATCTTCCTGGCCCAGCTTGTCGTGGCGCACGGCCCGCATGATGCCCGTGGCCTGCCCCATCAGGAAGGCCATGGTGCCGGGCTTGGCGGTGGCGGTTTTCACGTCGAACGTGAGGGCGCGCTGGCGGGGCATCTGGTTGCCGGTTTCCAGGGGCAACAGGGCCAGGCGGTCGGAGCCGCCGCCGCCCATGCTGCTGCCGCTTTTTTCGAGCAGGCCCACGATGAGGAAACGCCGCCTCAGGGCCGCCACGTACTGGCCCACGGGGTTTTGCTTGGGAAATAACTTCGACCGGATTTCGTCGCCCACCACCAGCACATTCGCGCCGTTGTCGAGCTCGGTTTGCGAGAACGTGCGGCCGTCGGCTAGGTTGTAGCCCTGGATTTTGAGGTAGTTTTCGTCGCCCGCAACGACTTGCATGTTGGGGTTGGTTTTGGTGCCGTTGGCCTTCATTTCCACGGCGCCGGCGATATACGCCGACACGCCGACCTGGGCCTCGTCGCCCATGGCGGTTTTGTATTGCTTGGCCTGCAAGAAGCTCAGCGGCGGGTACTGCCGGCCCTGCACGCCGCCGCGCCGGAAACGGTTGGTGTAGCCTTTGGCGTGGAGCTCAAACGAATTGGCTCCGAGGCTGGCGAAGGTTTCGGACAGCGAGTTTTTCATCGCGTCGATGCCGGTGAGAATGCCCACCAACGCAAACAGGCCGATGCTCAGGATGAGGGCCGTGAGTACCGTGCGCAGCAAATTGGCGCGGATGGAGCGGAAAGCTTCGCGGACGTTTTCAAAGGGGCTCATGGGCGGAGGGGGTGGCGGAAGGGTCAAAGTTCGGCGCCCGCCGCCTAACTTGAACCACGGCTGCCCCAACCTCGTTGCTGCGCTGCGTTTCTTTCCCAAAATTCTATGCCGCTCAAGCGTTTTCTGCTCGTCTTGCTGCTGACCGGGGCCGCGCTGGCCGCCCCCTCGGCCGCCCGCGCCAACCACGTGTTCATTCCGATGGACAACAGCCAAAAAGAATGTCTCAAGGCCTATGGGGTGGCTTTTTGGCTGCTGCAGCGCGAAGTGCCCGTCGATTGGTTGCTCAATTACCGCGGCGGCTCGTTCGCCTTCGAAACCACGGCCGGGGCCGAAAACGAGCTGGCCGTGCGCGGCGTCACGTTTCAGGTCATCAGCGAAGCGCAGTACACCGCCATCCTGCAGGAAATAGCCGACCCCAACGCCAACATGGACGTGATGAAGCTGGAAAAAGTGCCGAAAATTGCGGTGTACACGCCCAAGGGCAAGCAGCCCTGGGACGACGCCGTGACGATGGTGCTGGCCTACGCCGAAATTCCCTACACCCAGATTTACGACGACGAAGTGCTGCACGGCGAGCTGCCCAAGTACGACTGGCTGCACCTGCACCACGAGGATTTCACGGGCGAATACGGCAAATTTTACGCCACCTACCGCAACTACCCGTGGTACCAGCAGCAGGTGCGCGACGCGGAGGCCGCGGCGAAGCGCAATGGCTACACCAAAGTGAGCCAGATGAAAGCCACCGTGGCCGTGAAAATGCAGGAATTCGTAGCCGGGGGCGGTTTCTTGTTCGCCATGTGTTCGGCCACCGATTCCTACGACATTGCCCTCGCCGGCCTGGGAATCGACCTGGTGGAAAGCATGTACGACGGCGACCCGGCCGACCCCAACGCCCAATCCAAGCTCAACTTCAACCGCTGCCTGGCCTTCCAGAACTTCCAGTTGGTGCGCAATCCGCTGGAATACGAGTACTCCAACATCGACATGCAGCCCGGCGAGCGCGGCCTGGGCGAACAGAACGATTACTTTTCGCTCTTCACCTTCTCGGCCAAGTACGACCCGGTGCCCACCATGCTTTGCCAGAACCACGAAAAAACCATCCACGGCTTCATGGGCCAAACCACGGCCTTCCGCAAAAGCCTCATCAAGCCCGACGTCGTCATCATGGGCGACACCAAGCAAACCGGCGAGGCCCGCTACCTGCACGGCACGCTGGGCAAAGGGACCTGGACATTTTACGGCGGCCACGACCCCGAAGACTACCAGCACCTCGTGGGCGAGGAGCCAACGGATTTGTCGCTGCACCCGAACTCGCCGGGCTACCGGCTGATATTAAACAACATTTTGTTTCCGGCGGCCAAGAAAAAAAAGCAGAAAACCTGAGGAGGCCAACGCCTCTTTTGCCCCGCCCCGCCTGTTCGCAGTCGGGGCGTTTTTTTTAAATTAACACGCGTTTCCTATCCCCTAATTTTCGACCCTGCCCTCGCACCGAGCATTTCGATGTTTTTTATTGGACCGAAGAAGCCAAAGGGGCCGGCCTAACGCAGGGCCCGCTGCCGGGCCGGCGTGGCGGCGAGGGTAGCAGTGGTGCACCAGGCCGCGCCCAGGGCCGTATTGTTGGCCCGCAGGTGGGTAAGCGCCGTAGGCGGCACGGTGCTGGTCACCGAAGCTTGCTGCACCACCAGCTTGGCCACTTCCACGCGCTGGCGTGGGGCGGGCACCTTGGCGGCCACGGGAACTAGTAGTTCAATGATTACCAAGGACTCCGTTTCGGGCTCGTCCTCGGCAAGGCACAGCAGCTCAACGTTGCTGGCAAGGAGCGTTTTGTCAAAGTTTTGCATAAAAAGAGGCGGGTGAAAAAGGGTAGCAGAAGGGGCGGCTTAGTAAAGTAAATATGGGTTGATTTACCCGATTTATTGCTACCGAACCCGTTAAATTATCAGGCCCCCACCGGGCGGGCGCCGAACCGGGCCGGCGCTGGTGGGGTTATCTTTGCACCACGCCAATTTCGGCGCCCTGCCCCGCCCATGAACATCACCGAAGAAGCCGTTCTCAAAGCCTTGAGCTACGTGGAGGAGCCCGACCTGGGCCAGGACCTCGTCACGCTCAACATGATTGAGAACATTGTCATTGACGGCCTCACCGTCGCGTTTACCGTGGTGCTCACCACCCCGGCCTGTCCGCTGAAGCAACTTATCCACGACGCCTGCGAGCGGGCCATCCACACCATGGTGGAGCCCGCCGCCAACGTGGTGATTACCATGACTTCGCGCGTGACTACCCTGCGCCACAACCGCGGCGACCTGCTGCCGGGCGTTAAAAACATCATCGCCATTGCCTCGGGCAAGGGCGGCGTGGGCAAAAGCACCGTTGCGGCCAACCTGGCCGTGGCCCTGGCTGCCACCGGGGCCAAAGTGGGTTTGGTCGACGCCGATATCTCGGGCCCCAGCATGCCCACCATGTTTGGGGTGGAAAACGAAGCCCCGCACGTGTTTCAGGGCCCGAACGGCAAAAACCTCATCCAGCCCATTGAGAAATACGGCGTGAAGCTGATGAGCATCGGTTTTTTGGCGCCGGCCGAATCGGCCATTGTGTGGCGCGGGCCCATGGCCTCGTCGGCGCTCAAGCAGTTCATTACGGAGGTGGATTGGGGTGAACTCGATTACCTGTTGCTCGACCTGCCGCCCGGCACTTCCGACATCCACCTTACCCTGGTGCAAACCGTGCCCGTGACCGGCGCCGTTATCGTGACCACGCCGCAGAAAGTGGCGCTGGCCGACGCCCAGAAGGGTTTGCAGATGTTTCGCCAGCCCCAAATCAACGTGCCCGTGCTGGGCGTGGTCGAGAACATGGCCTGGTTCACCCCCGCCGAATTGCCCGACAACAAGTACTTTATTTTTGGCGAAAACGGTGGCCAGCGCCTTGCCGCCCAGCACGACGTGCCGCTGCTGGGCCAATTGCCGCTGGTGCAGAGCATCCGCGAAAGCGGCGACCAGGGCCAGCCGGCCGTGCTCGACCCGGACTCTGTGGTGGGCGGGATCTTCGCCGACCTGGCCGAAGCTGTGGCCCGGCAAATCAGTATCCGCAACAACGTGGCCCCTAAAACGGCCGTCGTGCAGATGAATTCTTAATTCCGTGGCAACTCCAACTTCCGCCCCCGTGTTCGACCACCCGCTCATGCCCCGCATCGAAGCGGCGCTGGACAGCCTGCGCCCCTACCTGGCCACCGACGGCGGCAACGTGCGCGTGGCCAACATCACCCCGGAAGGCGTGCTCCAACTCGAATGGGAGGGCGCTTGCGGGGCCTGCCCCATGTCGCCCATGACCCGCGCCGGGCTCGAAGACACGGTGAAGAAAGCCGTGCCCGAAATTACGGCCGTGGAGGCCCGTTAGGCGGCTCGTTTCCTCGACCGACACAAGGCGCCGGACCGAACACCTTGCCTGTATCGGCAACTGATGGCTGGCGCGGGATGGCTGCCCTGCCCGGCACCGCAGGACGTTTCTTTAACCGGGTTTTTAATCAATTACGGCCTTCGCAACTGCGCCACGCTATTTTTGCGTTTCATTGCATCCTTTCGACCATGGCCGCTTCGCCCAATTCCCCCGCCCTACGCTCCTGGATTGACATCCCGATTGACTCCGACTTCCCCATCCAAAACCTGCCCTTTGGGGTGTTTGAAACAGAGGAGCGGGGGACCCGTTTGGGGGTGGCCATCGGCGGCTATGTTCTTGACCTGTACGCAATCAGCCAGCACGGGTATTTCGAGGATTTGGCGGAGTTGGGGCCGGCGCAACCCAAGGTGTTTCGCCGCCGCTCGCTCAATGCTTTTCTGCGGTTGGGCCGGCCGGCGTGGCGGGCCGTGCGCCAGCGCGTGAGCGAGCTGCTGCGGCACGACGAGCCCCGCCTGCGCGACCACGAAGCCGCCGTGCGAGACTGCCTGCTGCGCCAAACCGAGGTGCGGATGCTGCGCCCCGTGAAGCCGGCCAACTACACCGACTTCTACAGCAGCATCGAGCACGCCACCAACGTGGGCACCATGTTTCGCGACCCCGCCAATGCGCTGCTGCCCAACTGGCGCCACCTGCCCATTGGCTACCACGGCCGCACCAGCAGCATTGTGGCATCGGGCACCGGCATCCGGCGGCCCCACGGCCAGCGCAAGGCCCCCGACGAAGCCTTGCCTACTTTCGGCCCCAGCCGCCAGCTCGACTTTGAATTGGAAATGGCCTTTGTGGTCGGCACCGGCACCGCGCTGGGCACCCCGGTGCCCATTGACCAGGCCGAAGCGCACATTTTTGGCCTGTGCCTCTTCAACGACTGGAGCGCCCGCGACCTGCAAAGCTGGGAGTACGTGCCGCTGGGGCCGTTTCTGGGCAAGAACTTTGGCAGCAGCGTGGCGCCTTGGGTGGTCACGCTCGATGCCCTAGAACCCTTTCGCACCGCGGGCCCCGCGCAGGAGCCCGCGCCCCTGCCCTACCTGGCCCACGCGGGCGCTCACAACTTCGATGTGCACCTCGAAATAGCCCTCGCGCCGCCCGGGGGCCCCGCAACCACCATCAGCCGCACCAACTTTGGCCTGATGTACTGGAGCGTGGCCCAGCAGCTCGCGCACCATACCTCCAACGGCTGCAACCTCGAAGCCGGCGACCTTTACGCTTCCGGCACCATCAGCGGCCCTACCCCCGACTCGCTGGGCTCGATGCTGGAACTGGCCTGGCGTGGCACCCGCCCGCTGCACCTGCCCGATGGCTCGGAACGAAAATTTCTGCTCGACGGCGACACGGTAACCATGCGCGGTTACGCCGAAAAGGACGGCGTCCGCATCGGATTCGGCGAGGTGACCGGAACGGTGCTGCCCGCGCTGTAGCGCCGTAATCATCCCGCTTCACTTCCTCCCAACACGCTTATCAACAATCGTGAAAAGTCTTTTTTTCATTGCCCTGTTCGTCCTGGCAAGCAGCCCTGCTTTTTGCCAGGATGTCGTCTTCAAAAAAACATCATTTTGGTCGACGGCATAGAGTGCTTGAAAGTTAATGACCGAGACCCCAACAACATTTCCTTTCTGGACTTGAAGGGCACGGAGCTGTTCTTCCTGAAGTTTATTCACAACAGCCAGTATGGCAGCCTGTACACTAAAATTACCTTCCTGAACCAAAAGCTGACCATGACGGCAACGTCGTACGGCTTCACGAAGAAAATACTGGTCAAGAAGCTGGTGGCCGACGGCACCTTGGCCAACTGCGCCCTGATTCCCGCCAAAGTAGAAAGCTTCGTGTTGAAATACGACGAAAACGTGGAGTGCCAGTAGCTGTTGGCAGCCATGGTGGCTGCCCGTTGCTGATTAGTGCATTCGGTCGTCACGCACCGGTAAATTAGTTACAATTTCGCCTTCGATATGCAGCAACTCCTGCAGGCGAATTTCTACTTCCCGCGGGTCGCAGTACTCTTTGGCCAAATCAACATACGCCACAAAATGCGCGGCTTCCGACACCATTAATTCGTAGTAGAATTTACTAAGCTCCTGGTCGGCGATATTTTGCCATAACAATTTAAACCGCTCGCAGCTGCGGGCTTCAATCAGAGCCGAAACCAATAGCTGGTCCATGAGCTGGCGCTCGCGGGCGCCCCCTTTGCGCACGTGAGCGAGCAGCTGCACCACGTACTCATCTTTGCGGGGCCGACCCAGGGCGTAACCGCGCTTGCGCAGCTCCAGCAGCACGCGCTCAAAGTGGCTCCATTCCTCGGCTACTAAGTCGGTCAGTGCATCAACCAAACGAGTTTTTTCGGGATAATGGATAATCATGCTGATGCCGGTACTCGCGGCTTTCTGCTCGCACCAGGCGTGGTCAACTAGAATATCCTCGATGTTTTTTTCGGCAATATTCACCCAGCGCGGGTCGGTATTGAGCTTTAGTTTAAGAATTGTTTTCATCAGTGGTTTGACTAATTAACCGTGATTTCACTGATTCGTATTGCTGAACATCAACAATCAGCGGAAGCACGGTTAATAAGTTTAAATCAGTGGTTTTAATTGAAGAAATTCCACTTCACGCCAAACTGGAAACGGCGCGGATAACCGGTGTAATAAGGCGTGGTGAAATAGCCGTTATCCAGAATTCCCTGGTTGGCATAGGCGGCTTTTAAAAATACCGAAACCGCTTTGATATCGGCCGAAAAAAATACGTCCACTACTGGGTAGTTGCGGATGGTGAAATGGTCCTGCTGGTAAAATTGCTGGGTGCTGGGGCTGTAATCAAAAGCGCGAAACCGGGACTGGTAATAAACTTCAGCGCCCACTTGGTTAAACAACGCTTTACCGAAAATATAGCTCTCGTAATACACCCGCGAATCGGTGACGAGGGCGGGGATGCGCACGCCTTCCACATCGCCGCCTTTGGTATAGGTCGCTTGGTTGTCAAAGCCGAAGCGGCCTACTTTCACCCGATACCGGGCGAAACCGATGGCCAGGTTGCGGGCCACGCCTATTTGAGCCGGTACGCCGGCCGTATTGTAGTAAACCAAGTTAGTCAGGTTCACCGCGCCGCCGCTGGCTTCGAAGCGTTGGTCGGAAAGTATACCTGCAACGGGCAATTTCAGGCGTAGGCGCACCGTGAGCTGGCTGGTGCTGGTGTTGCGAAACTCGCCGGTGGAGCCGGCCAGGTGCTGCCATTCGTAGTGGTTGCCCACAAACTGCTGCTGGGTGAGCGTGGGGGCGTAAGAGCTGCGCAGCGCTTCGGCCGAGAGCGGGCCGGTGCGCACCGACGCCCGCAGCCAATATTCGTCAAAAAACTTGTACTCGCCCGCTGCCTCCACGGCGTAGACGGTGCGGTAGTTGAAGGCGGCCGTGCCGCCCACGAAAGCCTGGAGCAGGCGCACCGGGTCGGCCGCCGACTGCAGGCGCAGGCCGGCCGTGGTGGGGGTAGGTACCAAGGTTTGGGTCACCAAATCGGCTTTGCGAACGCGGCCGTAAAGGCGGTATTCCACGGCCGCGGTGCGGCCCAGCACGCCCAGCGAATTTTCAACTTGCTTGAATTCGGCCCGGTCAAGGGTGGTGGTGGTGTTGCGCAGCACTTGGGGGTAAAAGAGCACGTGCGGGTAAAACCCGCCGCCGGCGGGCACGGGCTGCAAGGCCTGGTCGGCGTAGCTGTTGTACTGCCGCTTGGCGTCGAAGGTGTGGTACACGGTGAGCCCGCGGCCGAGCAGGCGGTAGGTTTGGGTGAAATACAGCTCGTCCCGGTCCTCGTTGTTGGCGGCTTGGGTGAGGTACACCCGCTCGCGCTGGTAGTTAAACAAGTCGCGGGGCCGGGTTTCGCCGGTGGTGATGCTATCGCCGGTTTCGGCCGAGCGGGAGCGAAAGGTGAGGGGCCGGATGCCGCCCTGCTCGATGGCCCGGTGGCGGACATTGCTGAAGTTAAAGAGCAGGTGATACCGCTCGTTTTCGGTCTGGTAGCGGCCGAAAAACAGCAGGTTGGAATGCTCGACCAGGCCATCGCGCGTGGAGCGGGCGGCCAGGATTTTATTAGAGGCGAACCGCTCGTAGGCAATGCCCACGCTGAAGTTCTTTTTCAGGCTGCGGCTGTAGCTGAACTCAAACACTTGCTCGCCGGCCCCGGACTGGATGTACCGAAAAAACGAGTACGGCGACCGGGAATCGTAGTAAGGCACCGACGTCGCGTCGCGGGCATATTTGTCGAACACATTGCGCCCAAACCGGGCGCCCAGTTGCAGGTTGGGCTGGTAGAGCAGCGGGCGCGAGGCCGTGCCCACGGCGCCCAGGTCCTGCTGAAAAGTACTGTCGTGAAACCAGAACCGCGCCTGCGGCCAGCGCGTGAGCGTGGTGTCGAGCGGGGTGCCCGCCGTGGAATCGCGCAGCACCTCGGCTTCAAAAACGACGCGAGTGGTTTTGGGGCCGTACACCACTTTCGTGGAGTCGTCGAGCACCTGGGCCTGGGCGGTGGGGGCCGCCAGCCCCGCCAACAGCGCCAATCCGATGAGCCAGCGCCACGGCGTGAACCGGGGGAGAGAAATGAAAAACAAGACCTTCAAACAACCAATATATACGCCGGCGCCCGTGCGGGCACCCGGCAGTGAGCAACCAAATCAACGCCCCAACCCCGCCGGGTAGGGGCCCGGCAGCAGCGCCCCCAGCTCCCGCGCCCCGGTGCCCAGAAACGCCACCCGCACCGGAATGGTATAGAGCGGCAGTCCCGCCAAACTCGTTTGCAGCGCGGGGGCTTGCAGGCGGGTGGCGTCTTTTTCGGTGGTAAAAATAGGCCATCCCGGCTGCCAATGCTGCCGCAGTGCCGCCAAGTCGGCCGGCTGGAAGGCGTGGTGGTCCGGAAACGCGGCGTGGTGCTGGATGCGGTAGCCCGCGTGGGTGAGGTGCTCGCGCAGCGGCCCGGGCTGCGCAATGCCAGTGAGCAGCACCGCCGGGCCGGGCGCGGCAAGCGCACCAGCCGCCGGTGTAAAAGCCTGTGGCTCGCCGTATTCGTAAGCTGAAAACAGCACCGGCACGTCCGGCCGGCAGTATGTTCGAATGCGGTGCGCGACTTCGGCCTGGGCTGCCACGGGCAGCGCAACCGGGCATTTGGTGACAATCACCACATCCGCCCGGCGGGCCCCGGCGCGGGCTTCCCGCAAGCGGCCGGCGGGCAGCACCTCGTCTTCGTAAAAAGGCCACGCCCACTCGGTGAGCAGAATGTTCAGGGCCGGGCGCACGGCGCGGTGCTGGTAGGCGTCGTCGAGCACGACAACCGTGATTTCGGGATGCGCTTGCAGCAGCAGGTGCACGCCGAGGCGGCGCGCCTCGGCCACGGCCACCGGCACCTGTTGCGCCCCGAACTGCAGGAAGTACTGCCACGGCTCATCGCCCACGGTCGCGGCCGAATCGGCGGGGCCGGCCAGGCGCGGGCCGCGGGTGCGGCGGCCGTAGCCGCGGCTCAGGATGGCGGGGCGGTGGCCGTAGCGCCGCAGCTCTTCGACCAGCCACACCACGTGCGGCGTTTTGCCGGTGCCCCCCACCCGCAGGTTGCCCACGTTGAGGAGGGGCACGGCGAAGGCTTCGGATTTTTTCCACCCCACGTCGTATAGCCAGTTGCGCACGGCCAGCACGGCGGCGTAAAGCCAGGAAAACGGCAGCAGCACAGTAGCCAAAACGGAAGTCATGAGCAGGCAAAGCGCCGAAACACCGGCCGGTAAAAGTACGGCCAGCGGCGGGCCGCTCGCACAAATTGCCGCTCGCCCGGTTGCATGCCTTTGATTCTTTCCAAAAAAATCCGGCTGCCATGCGCCTGCTCATTTTACCGCTATTCTTTTTGCTTGCCCCCTCGCTGATGGCCCAGCCGATGGCCGCCGACACGGTGCGCCCGGTTTCCGGCAGCGCCGAATTCGACGCCGCCCGCACCCGCCTGGACCAGCGCGGGCTACGGGTACTGGGTGCCTGGGGCGCGGCCAATTTGCTGGTGAGCGGCATCGCCACCGGCCAAACGGATGGCTCGGCCCATTATTTCCACCAAATGAACGTGGGCTGGGGCGCCGTGAACCTGGCCCTGGCCGCCATTGGCTACCAGGCGGCCCGCTTGGCGGGCCGCGCCCCGACCGCCACCCGCAGCGCCGTGGTGAAAGGCCAGCTGCGGACCGAAAACCTGTACCTGTTCAACGCCGGGCTGGACGTGGCCTACCTTGCCACCGGCCTGTATTTGTTAGAGAAAAGCCGCAACCCCACCGCCAGCGGCCCGCCCGAGCGCTGGCGTGGCTACGGGCAGTCACTGCTGCTGCGAGGAGGGTTTTTGCTACTTTTCGATGGAGTGCAGTATTCGGCGCATCACCGGCACGGGGCCCGGCAGCTTTATCCGCTGCTGAGTTGCCTCCGTTTTGGCCCGGGGGCGGTGGCCGTAACCATTCCGCTCGGCGGGCAGAGGCTCTTCGCCGGCTCGATTCCGGAATAAAACCTCGACTCAGCCCCACGTGTCCGCTTTCGCCAACCGCCTTCCGGAGTTCCTGCGCACGTTTCCGCTGCCAGCCGCGCTGCCGGGCGGGGTCGTAGCGCAGAGTCCATTTCGCGACCCGGCGGTGTACGAGCTGTTGAGCCGGTTCTGCCAGGTTTACTACACCGACAACCGCCCCCGGGTAGCGCTGCTGGGCATTAACCCCGGCCGGCTGGGCATGGGCCGCACCGGCGTGGCCTTCACCGACCCCGCTGCCCTGGCGGAGCCCTGCGGCATTGAAAACGACTTGCCCCGGCAGCGGCCGGAATTATCGTCACAGTTTGTGTATCAAGTGGTGGCGGCACTGGGCGGTCCGGCCGAATTTTACCAGCATTTTTACCTTGGCTCGGTTTATTCCTTGGTCTTGGTGCGCGACGGACTCAACCATAATTATTACGATTCGCCCGCGCTCGGCAAGGCGCTGTGGGCCGATACACGCTTATCATTGCTTCGGCAGGTGCAGGAGTTGGGCTTGCGCACCGACGTGGCCGTGAGCCTGGGCCGGCGCAACGGCCTGTTCTTGCAGCGCCTCAACGACGAGCTCGGCTTGTTCGCCAGAATCATCGTTCTCGACCACCCTCGCTACCTCATGCAGTACCGCCGCCGCGAGTTGAACGCCAACGTGGCCCACTACGTAGCGACCCTGGGCAGCACTTTAGATAACGGAGAATGAGTAATCAGCAGCGGACAGCGGATTGGCAGAACGCTAGTCATTTGTGCCTGCATTCCAACACCTCTGAAATTCCACTTTCCTCATCCTTCATTGAGTTAATGCCCACCGTTCAAGACCTGGCCCAACTACTGGAAGCCGCCGCCCCCCTCGCCTACCAGGAAAGCTACGACAATGCCGGGCTGCAGTGCGGCGACCCGCAGGCCGAAATCAGCGGCGTGTTGATAGCCCTAGACTGCACGCCCGCGGTGGTGGCCGAAGCCCTGCGCCGCGGCTGCAACGTGGTAGTGGCGCATCATCCGGTGATTTTCCGGCCCTTGAAGCGCCTCACTGGCGCCAACGAAGTTGAACAAACGCTCATCGCGGCCCTGAAAAACGACGTGGCCATTTACGCAGCCCACACCAACCTCGACAACGTGCGCGGGGGCGTGAACGACAAGCTGGCCGAGAAGCTGGGCCTGACCAACACCCGCGTACTGGCCCCGCAAAGCGGCACCCTGGACCGCCTCATCACCTACGTGCCCAACCGGCCCAAGGACCTGCAAGCCGATGTGGCCGGCCGGGTGCTGGCCGCTCTCTACGCTGCCGGAGCCGGGCAGATAGGCCAGTACACCGATTGCAGCTTCCGCACCGAGGGCACCGGCACTTTCACGCCGGGCGCGGGCACCCGGCCGGCCATCGGCACCGTCCACCGGCCCGAAACCGTGCCCGAACTTCGGCTGGAGGTGCTGCTGCCCCTGCACCGGCAGGACGCGGTGCTACGGGCCCTGCGCACCGCGCACCCCTACGAGGAAGTGGCCTACGAGCTGATTAAGCTGGAGAATGCGCACCCGGAAGTGGGCGCCGGCCTGGTGGGTGAGTTAGTGGAGCCGCTGGCGCCGGCGGCGTTTCGGGCACTGCTCAAGCAGCGGCTGCGGGTGCCGGTGGTGCGCCACACGGCCTTCGCGCAAGCCATCAAAACCGTGGCCATCTGCGGCGGCGCGGGCGCTTTCCTCATCGGCGCGGCGCGGGCTGCCGGGGCCGACACCTACGTAACGGGCGACGTGAAGTACCACGAATTCTTCGGCGCCGAGGGCCGGTTGATGCTCTGCGACGTGGGCCACTTCGAGAGCGAGCAGTTCACCGGCGAGGTATTTCGCGATTTGCTAACGGCCGGATTTGGGCGTACTTTTGCGGTCTTAATCGCTGAAACTTCTACGAACCCCGTTCAATATGACTGCTAAAAGTGCCGCCGTGGCTCCCGCCGACGTTCCCGTAGCCGCCAAGCTCGAAGCCCTGCTCACCCTGCAGCACCTCGACTCGCAGCTCGACGAAATCCGGCGCGTGCGCGGCGATTTGCCCGAGGAAGTGCGGGATTTGGAAGACGAAATTGCCGGTTACGAAGTCCGCGTGAAGAAATTCGACGAGGAGATTCAGGGCCTGAACGACTTCATCAAGAGCCGCAAGCAAGCCAGCAAGGACGCCGAGACGCTCATCAAAAAATACGACGAGCAGCAGCAGAACGTGCGCAACAACCGCGAGTACGAGGCCATTGCCAAGGAAATCGAGTTGCAGCGCCTGGAAATTCAGATTGCCGACAAGAAAATCAAGGAGTCGCAGTACCAGATTGACGTTAAAAACGCAGAAATCAGCGGCACCAAGTCAAAACTCGAAGAGCGCCGCAAGGACCTCGACAACAAAAAAGGCGAGCTCGACACCATCGTGGGCGAGAACGAGGAGGAAGAGCGCGGCATCATGACGCAGCGCGAAGCCGCCACCAAGCCCGTGGAAGACCGGCTGATGACGGCCTACACCCGCATCCGCGGCAACGTGCGCAACGGCTTGGCCGTGGTGCTGGTGCGCCGCGACGCCTGCGGCGGCTGCTTCAACACGGTGCCCCCCCAGCGCCAGGCCGACATTATTTCCCACAAAAAAATCATCGTGTGCGAGCACTGCGGCCGCATTTTGGCCGACGTGGAAGCCCGCGTCGTCTAAATCAACCGTTCAGGCTGCCCCCGAACAGTTGAGTTTTTTAAAAGGAACGGCCCGGTGCCGTTCCTTTTTTGTTGCAGGACCCATGGCGTTTTTGGCAAAGGTTACCAAGCATTGGAGCAAGGCCTGGCTGCTGCTCGGGGCGGCCGGGTGGCTGGCCGTTTCCGGGTTTGCGGCCCCTCGGCAAGCGGTGGAACCCGCCGGCCCGCCGGCCGACCGGCTGACGCCCACCAGCCGCCGGGCCTACGACGAAGTGCTGAAGCTCCGCTTGGGCCCGGCGCGCGAGTTGCTGCAGCCCGAACTGGCCCGCACGCCCGCCGCCCCCGCCCCGCTGCTGGTGGCCGACTGCGCCGATTTTGCCGAGCTGGTGATTACCCAAAACGAAAGCCGGTACGAGGCCGTTGCGGCGGCCCAGCAAGCCCGGCTTGAGGCGCTGGACAAAGCCCCCCCCGGCCCGTTACGCGACTATGCGCAAGCCGAAATCATGATTCACTTGGGTTTAAACCAATTGGTATTTAAGCACTTGGTAGGCGGCGGATGGCACCTGCGCCGCGGCTACCTATTAATGCAGGCCGTGGTGAAGCGCTACCCGGCCTTTGCCCCGGCCCGCAAGACGCTGGGCATCTGCCAGTTTGCGGTGGGGTCGCTGCCCGAAGGCTACCATTGGCTGCTGACCCTGCTGGGGCTGACCGGCGACGTGGAAGCGGGCCTGCGCAACCTGGGCCTGGCGGCAGGACAGCCCCACGACTTCCAACTCGAAAGCCAGATTTACCTGGGCCTGATTCGGGAAAGCTACTACAAGCACCCCGATGAAGCCCTGCGTCTCGCCGACCGCCTGCACGCCCAGCAGCCCGACAACCTGCTGTTCAGCTACTTGCTTATCAGCCTCAACAAGCGCCAGCACCGCGGCGAGGCCGCCCTGGCCGCGTACCGGGCCCGCCCCGCCGGCCCGGGCTACATGCCGGTGGCCTACCTCCACCACATGGCCGCCGACCTGCTGCTGTACCGGGGCGATTTTGCGGATTCGGAACGCGAGAACCTGGTCTTTCTGCGCGAGTACCGGGGCCGGCACTACCGCAAGGATGCGGCGTTTAAGCTGTATTTGGCGGCGTGGCTGGGCGGACAACCGGCCGCGGCGGCGGCCCGCTACCGGGAGCAAATCAACCAGCCCGGGCCTTCCGACGTGGAAGAGGACACGTATGCGCAGCACTACTACCACGAAGCGCAGGCCCTGAACCCGGTGCTCACCCGCGCCCGGTTGCAATCCGACGGCGGCTACCATCGGGCCGCGCTGAACACGCTGCGGAGTTTCCACGCCGGCCCTGCCGCCCCGTGGCGCGACCGGATTGAGGAGCCGTACCGTCGCGCCCGCGCCTTCCAGGGCCTGGGCCGGATTGATTCGGCCTGGACCGCCTACCAACGCACCTTGGACGAAGCAGCCGGCCGGGCCCCGTATTATTTCGCCCCGCAGGCGGCCTTGCAAATGGGCTATATGGCCCAGGAAGCCGGCCGCGGGGCCTTGGCGCGGTCGTACTTCGAAAAAGCCTTACGCTACCCCTGGCACGAATACAAAAACAGCACCGACGCCAAAGCCGCTTTGGCGCTGCGGGAGTTGCAGTAGCGGCGGTTCGGCTGCCCGTCATTGACCTTACGTAACGTGCCCCATTTTTCAGAAGCTGACCCTACCGTGCTGACCGTTTCCCTCGCCAACCTGCCGGCCGACTGGAGCGCGCGCGCCCTGCGCTGGGCCGCTGCTTTCCCGCACTGCGCCTATTTCGAGCCAAACGCCCTGCCCTATCCCCTGGGGGCTTACGAGCGGCTCTTGGCCGTGTCATCGGCGGCCGACGGGGTGGATTCCTTGGCGCACTTGGCGCAATGGCTGGATACGTCCGCGCCCCGGGCGCCCCGGTGTGGCTTCGTGACCTACGAGGCAAAAAACGAAATTGAGGCGCTGGAAAGTCGCAATTTTTACGGCTTTGCCTGGCCCCAGCTGCATTTTTTCGTCCCCACCACGTGGCTTTGCTGGCGCGCCGATGCCGTTGAGATTCATGGCCGGACCGACGGCGTATTGGCCCAGATACTGGCCCAGGCCATGCCCGCCGTGGCCGTGCCGCACGTTCCGGTGTTCCGGCCGCGCTTGGCCCGGGCCGACTACCTGCGAGCCGTGGCGGCCGTCCGCGAAGACATCCTGAACGGTGAGGTGTACGAGCTGAACCTGTGCCAGGAATTCTACGCCGAGGGCGTGGACCTGGACCCGGTGGACGTGTTCGGTCGGCTGATGGCGGCGTCGCCCGCGCCGTTTGCGGGCTTTGTGCGCTGGCACGAGCATTTCCTGCTGTGCGCTTCCCCCGAGCGGTTTGTGGCGCGCCGCCAGGACGTCATCTGGTCGCAGCCAATCAAGGGCACCACCCGCCGGGGCGCCACCCCCGCGGAGGACGAACACCAGCGCCAGGCCCTGCTTAACGACGAAAAAGAGCGGGCCGAAAACCTGATGATTGTGGATTTGGTGCGCAACGACCTCGCCCGCGTGGCCCGCACCGGGACCGTGCGCGTCCCCGAGTTGTTTGGCCTCTATCCCTTCCGGCACCTCTGGCAAATGATTTCGACGGTAACCGCCGAGCTGCGGCCCGGCGTGGGACTGGTGGACGTGCTGCGCGCCACCTTCCCCATGGGCTCGATGACCGGCGCGCCCAAAATCCGGGCCATGCAACTCATCGAGCACTACGAAAACAGCCGACGCGGCCTCTACAGCGGCAGCATGGGCTGCGTATGGCCGGGGGGCAACTTCGATTTCAATGTCGTCATCCGCTCCCTGCAGTACCGCCGCGACACCGGGTACCTGAGCTTCCAGGTGGGCTCGGCCATCACCTACGACTCCGACCCCGAGCGTGAGTACGCCGAATGCCTCCTAAAAGGCCAGGCCCTGCTGGAGCTGTTGGGCTCGGTTATCAGGGAGGAATAAAGCCGTCCGCACTTGCGCCCCCTCCGCTGTTTACGAGTTTCAGTTCGCCAATTCGCCTTCTGCCATTCTGTCATTTTAGCCTTACGCCTTGTATCTTTGTGCCCCGCTGAAAAGTGCTGCTATTATGTCCCAACCCCTGCTAACCCTTGATTTTTTAGATAAAGAAGCGGCCCTTGTGGATGCCGTGCCCGGCGCGGAGGTGCGCGTGAGCGCCGCCACCCGCACGGGCCGCCAGCGCAAGCTCTACATCGAGAGTTATGGCTGCCAGATGAATTTTTCGGACTCCGAAATCGTGTCCAGCATTTTGTTCGATGAGGGGTTTGACACCACCGAAGACCTGGCCTCGGCCGACCTGGTGCTCCTCAACACGTGCTCCATTCGCGAGAAAGCCGAGCAAACGGTGCGCATGCGTCTCTCGCAAATCAACTCGCACAAAAAGCGCAACCCCGGCATGTTGGTGGGCGTGCTCGGCTGCATGGCCGAGCGGCTGAAAAGCAAATTTCTCGAAGAAGAGAAAATCGTGGACCTCGTGGTGGGCCCCGATGCGTACCGCGACCTGCCCCAGCTGATTCAGCAAGTCGACGGCGGTCAGAAAGGCGTGAACGTGCTGCTCAGCCGGGAGGAAACCTACGCCGACATCACGCCGGTACGCCTGAACTCCAACGGCGTGTCGGCCTTCATCAGCATCATGCGCGGCTGCGACAACATGTGCTCGTTCTGCGTGGTGCCCTTCACCCGCGGCCGCGAGCGCAGCCGCGACGCCCACAGCATTCTGCAGGAAGCCCGCGACTTGCTGGCCACCGGCTACAAGGAAGTGACTTTACTGGGCCAGAACGTGGATTCCTACAAGTGGGCCAGCGCCGACGGCACCGAGCGCGTCAACTTCGCGGAGCTGCTGGAGCGCGTGGCCCGGCTGAGCCCCGCGCTGCGGGTGCGCTTCGCCACCTCCCACCCCAAGGACATCACCGACGAGGTGCTGCACACCATGGCGCGGCACCCCAACATCTGCAAGTTCATCCACTTGCCCGCCCAAAGCGGCAATTCCCGCGTGCTGGCCCTGATGAACCGCACCTACGACCGGGCCTGGTACGAGCAGCGGGTGCTGAAAATTCGCGAAATTCTGGGCGACGACTGCGCCATCAGCACCGACATGATTGCCGGCTTCTGCTCTGAAACCGAAGCTGAGCACGCCGACACCAAGGACCTGATGGATTTGGTGAAATACGACATGGCGTACATGTTCTTCTACTCTGAGCGCCCCGGCACGCTGGCCGCCCGCAAGCTGGCCGACGACGTGCCGCTGGCGACCAAAAAGCGCCGCCTGCAGGAAATCATTGACCTGCAGCAGCTCCACAGCGCCGAGCGCAACCGGCGCGCCGTGGGCCGGGTGCATGAGGTGCTGGTCGAGAACTACTCCAAACGCTCGAAAGAACACCTGAGCGGCCGCAACAGCCAGAACCAGGTCGTCATCTTTCCCAAGCAAAACTTTGTGAAAGGCAACTACGTGCAGGTGTTGGTGCACGCGTCTTCGGCCAGCACGTTGCTGGGCGAGGCGATTGAGTTGTTACGAGGTTAAACGCCATTTTTCAACGAACGCTGCAATGGCATTTGACAGAACTTTAGTTCTTGAACGATGGGAAACCCCTTGTTCATATGTAAAAGGCCTGTTTTTCGTCAGATTGGTTGAAGAAGTAGGCTTGACCTTTTGCGTACGGGACGAAGAATATGAGTATGCCTTTAAGTTCGAGAATTTTGGACCGTATCAGGTTGCAGATGAAGCTTTTTTGGGAGCTTACCAAATTGAGATAGAAGAACACAGAGCGTTAGCTGACTTTACTGAAAAGCTACTTGGTTGGACGTGCCTGGTTTCAAATTCGCTTTGGGAAAAATCTTTTAATGAAGGTTTGATGCATCACATATATTTCAGAGTGGGACTGCAGCACTATTCTATTCAAACCTGGGATAGCTGCTTGGATATCTTATCCTCTCAAGCCCCTGTTATCTCCATCTCAAGATTAACAGACAAAAAACAAACGCCCCGACCTTGACCACCCAAGAAATTCAATCCATCAAGCTCCGGTTCGGCATCATCGGCAACGCGCCGGCGCTGAACTACGCCATCCAAGTGGCCGCGCAGGTCGCGCCGACCGACATGACGGTGCTCATCACCGGCGAAAGCGGGTCGGGCAAAGAGTCGTTCTCGAAGATTATCCACGCCCTTTCGCCGCGCAAGCACGGGCAGTTCATCGCCATCAACTGCGGCGCCATTCCGGAGGGCACCATCGATTCGGAGCTGTTTGGGCACGAGAAAGGCTCATTTACGGGGGCCAACGAGGCCCGCAAGGGCTATTTCGAGGTGACCAACGGCGGCACCATTTTCCTGGACGAAATTGGCGAGATGCCGCTCGGCACCCAGGCGCGCCTGCTGCGCGTGCTCGAGAACGGCGAGTTCATCCGGGTGGGCTCCAGCAAGGTGCAGAAAACCGACGTGCGCGTGGTGGCCGCCACCAACGTCAACCTGCTCGACCGGGTGCAGGCCGGCACTTTTCGCGAAGACCTGTACTACCGCCTCAACACGGTGCCCATCACGGTGCCGCCGTTGCGGGAGCGCGGCGAAGACATTTACCTGCTGTTCCGCAAGTTCGCGTCCGATTCGGCGGAGCGGTACCGGAGCCGGCCCATCATCCTGCTGCCCGATGCGGTGCAAGCCCTCACGCGCTTCCGCTTTCCTGGCAATATCCGCCAGCTCAAAAACATTGCCGAGCAGATTTCGGTGCTGGAAACCGAGCGGGAACTGGACGCCCGCCGCCTGGCGCCCTACCTGCCGCAGGACCAGGTCAGCCGCCTGCCCATGCTGCTGGGCCCCGGCACCGCCGACGGCGCTGCGGCCGGCTACTCGGAGCGCGACCTGCTCTACAAAATCCTGTTCGACATGCGGCGCGACATGACGGACCTCAAGAAAATGGTGCTGGAGCTGGCCACCGGCCAACGCCCCCACGAGGCCCAGGAGCTGCTGCGCCAAAACAGCCACCTGTTCGGCAATACCGCCGCCACGGCGGCGTTTGAAGGCGGGCCGGGCGCGGAATATCTGCTGCCGGCGTCGTCCACCGCCTACGGCAACGAGGCCGCCGCGGGCTACGACGAGGAAACGCCGGTGGAAGACATTCCGCACGAAACCGAGGAGGAAACCCTCTCGCTCGACGTGAAGGAACGCGAGATGATTCTCAAGGCGTTGAAGAAGCACAACAACAAACGTAAGTACGCGGCCCACGATTTGGGCATTTCGGAGCGCACCCTGTACCGCAAACTTAAGCAATATGACCTGGAGCAAGTGTAGTTCGTTGGCGGTTAGCGGTCAATTATTAGCTACTGGCCTTTTGACTGTTTTTCGCAAGAGAACTATTGGCTACCAGCTAATAGCCAGCAGCTTAGTGCTAAGTGGCTGCGGCATCTACTCGTTCAACGGAACCAACATTGACCCGGCGGTGCGCACCGTCTCCATTTCCACCATCCAGAACAACGCCCCGCAGGGGCCGGCATTTCTGACCCAGCGCTTCACCGAGGACTTCAAGGATTATTTCCAGCGCAACACCAACCTGAAGCTGGTGCCGCGCGACGGCGACCTGCAGTTCGACGGCAACATCGTGGCCTACGACTTTGCGCCGGCCGCCATTCAGCAGGTGAGCGGCGTGGACCAAGCCGGCTCCAACCGCCTCACCATTCAGGTAAAAATCCGCTTCACCAACACCAAGGACGACAAGCAGAGCTTCGAGCAGGTGTTCCAGAACTTCGACGATTTCGCGGCCAACCGCAACATTGCCACCATCAACAGCGACCCGGCGTCGGTGCGCAACACAACCAACAAAATCATTACCGACATATTCAATAAGTCGGTGGCTAACTGGTAAGGGCCGAAGGCGTTGGCCGGCGGTTTTGGGAGAAGGGCGGGCTTGTGGCGCGAATTATTTTGGGGCAAAAGACTTCCGGCACGCGGGTTGGGCTAGGGCCTTTGCGTAAATTAGCGTAATGTTGCGCCCCGCTAATCTCTTGGCCGCGCAATCCCCGGATTTTATTCCGTGCGCTTTTCCCGCCACCCCGCTTTTCTGTGAACCGCGCCACGCTCCTGCACGTTTTGGACCAACCCACGGCCCTGGGCCCGGGCGAAGTGCGTGAGCTGGAACAGCTGGCCCAAACCTTTCCTTACTGCCAAACGGCGCACCTGCTGTTGGCCAAAGCCGCGCACGACCAAGGCACCATGCTGGCCGGCCAGCGGTTGCGCCGCGCCGCCACCTACGCCGCCGACCGTGCCCTCCTCCGCCGCCTCATCGAGCAAGAGGAGCCCGCCGCGGCCTTGGTCGCGGAAGCCGCGCTCCCCCCCGTCGCCGAAGCGGTGGACGCATTGCCGGCTGAACCGGCTCAGGCAGTCGCGGCAACGGAACGGGTTGCGGCGCCGGCAGCCGCCCCACCCGCTACGGAACCAGCCGCAGTAGCCCCTGAACCGCCGATTCCAGTGGCGCTGGCGGCGGCACTGGAACCTGCTTTGATTTTGGTACCGGGGCCAGTCCTTGAAGCTTCTGCTGCTGAAACGCCCCCACCTGCCCCGCCGACTGCGTTACTGATTGACGCGCCCTTGAATGGGCCGCGCCTGGATGCGGCCCCGGCGGATGAACAATTTTGGGGAGGCGCCGACCTGCCCACGTCCGATTCTGGCACGTCGGAAGCACCGACCGATTCAAGCCCGGCGGAAACACTCGTTGCCGAAGTGCCACCAGCCGCGGAAGCAGCAGGCCTGGAGACTCACGATGAGCCACCGGCAACGGCCCCGGCCATTCGGCCGCCCGTGGAGGTGGGCGAGGCGCGGTTTGAGTTCGGGCTGGCCCCCGAAGTCCTGTCGGTGCCGGTGACCTACGAGCTACCGGGCCTGGTTGATGAATGGGCGGCTTCGGCGGTGACGCGCAGCCTGGGCACCCTGGCGCCGCCCGAAGCACCTGTGCCACCAGCGCCGGCCCTCACGCCCGCGGCCTTCACCGGCGACGGGGAACTGGGCTATGGCCTGGGCGAGAGCAGCCGCCTGGGTTTTTCGGTGCAACTGCTGCGGCTGCTGTCCGCAACGGCGGGCCCCGCTGACGAATTGACCACGTGCGAAGCCGCGGCCTTGCCGGCGGCGGCGGCCTTGCCGCCCACGGGCGATTTTTTCGAGCCCGACCCGCTGTTGCTCAACCACTGGGCCGCCCACTGCCCGCCGGCCCCGGCCCTGCCTTCGTCGTTCGACCTGATTAACAACTTCCTGCGGCGGCAGCCGCGCCTCACGCGGCCCGCCATGCTGCCGCCCACCCCCGCCGCGCAGCCCGACCTGAGCGTGCGCAGCACCCGCGCCGAGCCCGATTTAGCCTCCGAAAGCCTCGCCCGCATCCTTGTCCGGCAGGGCAAAACGGCCCGCGCCATTGAGATTTACGAGAAGCTGATGGTGAAGCAGCCGGAAAAAATGGCGTACTTTGCATCCCAAATTCAACAATTGCAACCCCGGGCTTAAGCAGCCTTTTGATTTTTTGCCCCACATGTACACTGCCATCATCATCCTCATTCTCCTCGTGTGTTTCCTGCTGGCCCTGGTGGTGCTGGCACAAAATCCCAAAGGCGGCGGAATTTCCAGCCAGTTCAGCGCCGGCGGCGCGGCCAGCATGATGGGCGTGAAGCGCACCGGGGACTTGCTCGAGAAGCTTACCTGGGGCTTCGCCATCGGCCTGGTGGTGCTGTCGCTCGGCACCCACATGCTCACCCGCACCACGGCCGGCCCATTGCGCAGCGTGAACCAGCAACGGGCCCTCGAAACCCGCTTGCCGGCCCCGGCACCCGCTCCGGGTGCACCGGTTTCGGGAGCTATTGCCCCGGCCACGGCACCGGCCCAGCCCGCGGCACCCGCAACTGCCCCCGCCGTCAAAAAGTAATTCCGGCGCTTGCGTCTTTTCAATGGCATTCTAAAAGCCGGCGGCTCCTCGAGGAACCACCGGCTTTTACGTTAGCATCGGCCCCAGTTTAGCCGGCAGCGCGCCGGCCCTTGGTCGGTTTTACATCCCAACAAGACCGGTAATCCGCCACTTTTGCCAGCGGCTTCCCACCAAGACTGCCCATTTTGTCAGGTTTATGGCCCTGGCACGGGAAGTGAGGTTGGGCCGGCAACTCTGTTTTTCCATCCAATTCAACCCAAACACACACAGAATGGCACTTAGCATGAAACCGCTGGCCGACCGCGTCATTGTCCGCGCCGCCGCCGCCGAGGAAAAAACCAAATCCGGCATCATCATCCCCGATACGGCCAAGGAAAAGCCCCAGCGCGGCGAAGTAGTGGCCGTGGGCGAAGGCAAAACCGCCGACAGCGGCTCGCTCATCAAGCCCCAGGTGCACGTGGGCGACCAGGTGCTCTACGGCAAGTACGCCGGCACGGAAATCACCGTCGACGGCGAGGACCTGCTCATCATGCGCGAGTCGGACATTTTCGCCGTGCTGTAGGCCGGACGAGAATTCTTAATCCCTAATTCCTAATTCTTAATTTTCTCCAAAGTGGCTAAGAACATCCAATTCGACACCGAAGGCCGCGCCCGCTTGCAGGCCGGCGTGAACAAACTGGCGAACGCCGTGAAAGTGACCCTCGGCCCCAAAGGCCGCAACGTCATCATCGACAAGAAATTCGGCGCGCCCACCATCACCAAGGACGGCGTGACCGTGGCCAAGGAAATTGAGCTGCGCGACCCGATTGAGAACATGGGCGCTCAGCTCGTGAAGGAAGTGGCCTCAAAAACGGCCGACCAGGCCGGCGACGGCACCACGACGGCCACCGTGCTGGCCCAGGCCATTTACACCGCCGGCTCGAAGAACGTGGCCGCGGGCGCCAACCCGATGGATTTGAAGCGCGGCATCGACAAGGCTGTGCAGGCCGTGGTGGCCAACCTGAAGTCGCAGTCGAAGAAAATCGAGAACAATGCGGAGATTGCTCAGGTGGGCACCATTTCGGCCAACAACGATGCGGAAATCGGCAAAATGATTGCCGATGCCATGGACAAAGTGGGCAAGGAAGGCGTCATCACCGTGGAGGAAGCCCGCGGCACCGAAACCGAAGTAAAAACGGTGGAAGGCATGCAGTTTGACCGCGGCTACCTTTCCCCCTACTTCGTGACCAATCCGGAGAAGATGGAAGTGGAATTCGACTCGCCCTACGTCCTCATCTACGACAAGAAAGTGAGCACCATGAAGGAGTTGCTGCCCGTGCTGGAGCAAGTGCTCGGCACCGGCAAGCCCCTCGTCATCATCTCGGAAGACGTGGACGGCGAAGCCCTGGCCACGCTGGTGGTGAACAAGCTGCGCGGCTCGCTGAAAATCGCGGCCGTGAAGGCGCCCGGCTTCGGCGACCGCCGCAAGGCCATGCTGGAAGACATCGCCACCCTCACGGGCGGTACGGTCATCAGCGAAGAGCAGGGCTACAAGCTCGAAAACGCGACCTTGGAGTACCTGGGCACGGCCGAGAAAATCATCATCGACAAGGACAACACCACCATCGTCAACGGCAAGGGCGAGAAGGAGGCCATCCAGGGCCGCATCGCCCAGATTAAGGCCCAGATGGAAACTACCACCTCGGACTACGACAAGGAGAAGCTCCAGGAGCGCCTCGCCAAATTGAGCGGCGGCGTAGCCATCCTCTACATCGGGGCCAGCACTGAGGTGGAAATGAAAGAGAAGAAGGACCGGGTGGACGACGCCCTGCACGCCACCCGCGCCGCCGTAGAGGAAGGCGTGGTGCCCGGCGGCGGCGTGGCCTTCGTGCGCGCTCTCGAAGCCCTGGCGGCCGTGGACACCCACAACGCCGACGAGCGTACCGGTGTGAACATCATCCGCACGGCCCTCGAAGCCCCGCTCCGCACCATCGTGCAGAACGCCGGGGGCGAAGGCTCGGTGGTGGTGCAGAAGGTGCTGGAAGGCAAAGGTGACTTCGGCTACAACGCCCGCGAAGACCGGTACGAAAACCTGGTGGCCGCCGGCATCATCGACCCGACCAAAGTGACCCGCCTCGCGCTGGAAAACGCGGCTTCGATTGCCGGCCTGCTGCTGACGACGGAAGCCGTGATTTCGGACGAGCCTGAGCCCAAGGACGCCGGCCACAGCCACGGCGGCGACGGCGGCATGGGTGGCATGGGCGGCATGGGCGGCATGATGTAATCTTGCATCAGCTGCTAGCCTTTAGCTATTCGCTTGAAAAGCCTCGCTGGCATTGCCGGTGGGGCTTTTTTGTGCTTATAGGGTTTGCGTCAGGCGCGGTGCCGGGAGATGCCGGGAGGTGCTGGCGCGCGTCTCCGACGCGCTGCCCACTGGTTTCGCGTCTCTGACGCGGGGCGGAACGAACCAGGCGCTGCCGTTTCCGGGCCACAGGCCCGACGCCGGTAAGCAGCGCGTTGGAAACGCGCGCCAGCAGACGTAAAAAGCCCCCGATACAACCGTGTCGGGGGCTTTTTTTCGAGTCGGTTGCCCCGCTCAGCCAGAGGCGCCCGCAAAACAATCCTGCAGCCACTGCTGCGCGGCGGCCTCGTCCCGCGCCAAGGTGAGGAAGCCGGTCCAGGCCTGCTGCTCGTGCCACACCGGCACCAGCTCCCACACGCAGAGCGTGGGCTTGTGGGCTGCATCGCGCGGGAAAAGCGCGAATTCAGTTGCGGCGTCGTGGTCTTTGTAGAGGACAGTTTGACACAACTCGTTGGAGTTGCGCCAGGTGCAGACGATGAGAAAATAAAAAGCCTCGCCACAACGGTGCAATACGACAAAGCCCATTCCCTGCGCTTCCACCGCGGCGGCGGTGAACTGCTGACGAGCCATCTCGGTCACCGCGTCCGGGATGGGGCGGCTGTTCTCGTGCACACCGTACCATTTCAGCACGGCAGCGGGTAGCGTGAGCGGGGCCAGCGGCGTAACCAGCTTGGCTTTATGTTCATACCCGACGTCGATGCCCGAATTGGTGGCAAGGATGCGCGCAAGTGTGGCCATATTTCGTGGATGTGCTGTTTAGAAAGGCTACGCTTGTGCCACTGGCGCGGGGTAGTTGCGGGCGTCCATCATCTTGGCCAGCTTGCCGCTGATGAGGAAGAGGATGGCGGCGGCGGCGGCGGCTGACACCACGAACACCATGAAGAAATCGTATAGGTTGGTGATGTGGAAGCCGAGCAGCACCGGCGCGGGCGCGGTGGATTTCGGGTCGGGGTAGAGGCTACTCATGTAGCCGGCGAGGTAGTTGGCCGCCGCGTTGGCGAGGAACCAGACGGCCATGAGTAGCGAGGCGAATTTCACCGGGGCCAACTTGTTGACCAGGGACAGGCCGATGGGCGACAAGCACAGTTCTCCCACGGAGTGCAGGAAGTAGAGGGCCACCAGGAAGAACATGCTCACTTTCACGCCGGGCTGCAGGTTATGCACCCCGAAGCACATCACCAGGTAGCCGGCGGCCAGAAAGCCCAGGCCCATGGCCATTTTGAGGGGGGACGGCGGCTCGGCGCCGCGGCGGCCCAGGGCCGTCCAGACCAGGGCCATGAGCGGGGCGCCCACCACCACGAAGATGGCGTTGAGGTTTTGGAAAATACTGGCCGGCAGTTCAAACCCGAAAATAGTGCGGTTCATCTGCTCGTCAGCAAAGAAGGTAAGCGAGGCCGGCGCCTGCTCGAACGCCGCCCAGAAGAACACCACGAAAAACGACACGATGAAGATGACCATGATGCCTTTAATATCGGCGCCGCTTAAAGACTTGTCGCTAAAAATCATGTAGGATATGCCCAGCACAGCCACGCCAAGTAATGGCGCAATGGTGGCAAACTTGTTGGAGTCGAGCCACAGAGTGCCCAAAATCAATGCCAACAACACCGGCAGCAAAGCGTAGACGCCCATAATGCCGCCCGATTTCACCGGAGTCAGGCCCACCTGTTCGCCGGTGGGCGTGTGCAAGTATTTGCCCTTGCCCCAGTTAAAAACAGCGGTGCCGAGCAGCATGGCGATGCTGCAGGCCAGGAAGGCCCACCGAAACGCTTCGGGGTGACCGGGTTTGTCGCCGATGAGGCTGGTAACGGTGTTGCCGATGAACGAACCCAGGTTGATACCCATGTAGAAGATGGTGTAGGCGGCGTCCTTGCGCTTGTCTGTGGCCGAATACAGCGAGCCCACCATGCTGGAAATATTGGGTTTGAAGAAACCATTTCCTACAATCATCACGCCTAGGCCCAAGTACAGTAGCCAGTGGCTGAGCTGATGCGTGCTTTCCGGCCCGTAGTTAGAGGCAGAAACAAAGAGCGTGAACTGCCCCAGCGCCATTAGCAAGCCTCCCGTGAGGATGGAACGGCGGTTGCCCCAGTACCTATCCGAAATGAAACCGCCGATGAGCGGCGTGAGGTACACCAGGCTCGTGTAGCCGCCGTAGAACTTGGACGCGAAGGCCTTGTCCATCATCATGGCCTTGGTGAGGAACAGCACGAGCACGGCGCGCATGCCGTAGTAGCTGAACCGCTCCCACATTTCGGTGGCGAACAGCAGATACAGGCCGCGGGGGTGGCTGGTGGGCTCCGCCGACAGCGGTTGGGCGGTTTGCGCCGGAATGGTTTGCATAGAAGGAACGCGAAATGAGAAACGGGATGGTGAGCGGGAAAAATGGTCCCGGCGCGCAACCAACGCAGCAGGGGCACGGTAAATCTAGGCAAGTTTCGGCATTATGAAGCCGGGGTTAGCATTTGCGCACCCGGGCGCAGTGGCCGCCGGCAACACTTTGTGCCTATTTTTGTCATCTCACTTTCACGTTTCACAAATCCCACCCATGGCTGAACCCACCTCTGCCACTTACCGCAATCGTTTGCAGCCCCTGGGCTTCGCTGACGTTGCCACCGTCCACCTCAACCTGACGCCCGCTGAGCTCATCGAGCACGCCTTGCGCAACGGCGAAGGCCACCTCACCGACACCGGCGCGCTGATGGCCGACACCGGCAAGTTCACCGGCCGCTCGCCCAAGGACCGGTTCGTGGTGAAAGACGCCAACACCGAAAACAGCGTGTGGTGGGGCGACATCAACATCCCCTTCGACGCCGACAAGTTCGACCAGCTGCACCAGAAAATGGTGGCCTACCTGGGCGGCAAGGAAATGTACGTGCGCGAAGCTTACGCCGGCGCCAACCCCGACTACCAGCTCAAGCTGCGCGTGGTGAACGAGCAGGCCTGGCACAATTTGTTTTGCTTCAACATGTTCCTGCGCCCCGCCGAGGGCGCCGACACCGCTTGGACGCCCGATTTCAGCATCATCTGCGCCCCCGGCTTTGAGGCCGACCCGGCCGTGGACGGCACCCGACAGCCCAATTTTGCCATCATCAACTTCACCAAGAAGATGATTCTGATTGGCGGCACGGGCTACGCCGGCGAGATGAAAAAGGGTATTTTCGGGGTGCTGAACTACCTGCTGCCCCACGAAATGAGCACGCTGCCCATGCACTGCTCGGCCAACGTGGGCGAGGCCGGCGACACCGCCATCTTCTTCGGCCTCTCCGGTACCGGCAAAACCACCCTCTCGGCCGACCCTAACCGCGGGCTCATCGGCGACGACGAGCACGGCTGGACCCCCAGTTCCGGCATCTTCAACTTTGAAGGCGGCTGCTACGCCAAGGTGATTGACCTGAGCCAGGAAAAGGAACCCCAGATTTGGGACGCCATCCGCTTCGGCTCCATCGTGGAGAACACGCGCTTCATCCCCGGCACCCACACCGTGGACTACGCCAACAAGTCGGTGACCGAAAACACGCGCACTGCTTACCCCATCAACTTCATCGACAACGCCATTGAGCCCTCGGTGGCCGATGCGCCGAAGAACATTTTCTTCCTCACCGCCGATGCTTTTGGCGTGCTGCCCCCCATCAGCAAGCTTGACAAAAGCCACGCCATGTACCTCTTTATGTCGGGCTACACCGCCAAGGTGGCCGGCACCGAAATGGGCGTAACCGAGCCGCAAACCACCTTCTCGGCCTGCTTCGGCGCCGTGTTTCTGCCCCTGCACCCCACCAAATATGCCGAGATGCTGGGCCAGAAGATGGACGAGAACCCCAACATTAACGTGTGGCTCATCAACACCGGCTGGACCGGCGGCAGCTACGGCACGGGCTCGCGCATGAAGCTGCCCTACACCCGCGCCATGATTACGGCCGCCCTCAACGGCCAGCTCGAGCAGGTGAAATTCACCAAGCACCCCATCTTCGGGATGGCCGTGCCCGGTGCCGTGCCCGGCGTGCCCACCGAAATCCTGGACCCGCGCAACACCTGGGCCGACAAAGCCGCTTACGACAAAACCGCGTCTTCCCTGGCCGAAAAATTCGTGGAGAACTTCAAGAAATATGCAGACTTCGCCAACGAGGAAATCCTGGCCGGCGCGCCCAAAGTAGCGGCCGCCGTGGCCGTAGCTTAGGCAATCTTTTTGTTGTCAAAAAAGCCCACCAGTTGCATTTGGTGGGCTTTTTTATGGTTTAGTAGGGGCTCTTGAAACACATTCAAACACCCCCTTTAACGACCGTAAACGTGCGTCATACCGCCAAAAATTGTAGTGCCTTCTTCTGCCCGTACTTTGCTCTATGCTCACTTGCTTTGCTCCCGACCTCACGCCCGCCTCTGCTAACTACCAGCTTTCTGAAGACGAAAGCAAGCACGCCGTGCGCGTGCTGCGCCTGGGCATAAGCGACGCTGTGGAGCTGCTCGACGGGCGCGGCGGGCGCTACCAAGCCGCCGTGGCCGAAGCCAACCCCAAGCGCTGCCAGCTTCGCATCACCGCGCACGAAACCGTAGCGCCCCGCCCCTATTTCACCCACGTGGCCGTGGCGCCCACCAAAAACCTCGACCGCCTGGAGTGGTTCGTGGAAAAAGCCGTGGAGGTGGGCGTGGAGCGCATCAGCTTCTTGCGCTGCGCCCGCTCCGAGCGCCGCGAACTTAAGCTGGACCGGCTGCAGAAAATTGCCGTCAGCGCGATGAAGCAGTCGGGCCAAGCGTGGCTGCCGCAATTGGATGACATGCGGGACTACGCAGAATTTGTGACCACCGCAGCACCGGAAACCTGCTTTATTGCCCACCTGGAAAAAGGCGAGCGCACGGCCCTGGCTCAGGTGGCCGGTGCGGGGCCGGGCTGCTGCGTGCTCATCGGGCCGGAAGGGGATTTTACGCCGGGGGAAATTGCGTTGGCACTGGGCCGGGGCATCCGGCCCGTGACGCTGGGCGCCTCCCGGCTACGCACGGAAACGGCGGCATTGGCGGCCGTTTTTACATCGCACAGCTGCCGCTAACGGCTAACCGGCTGTGGTTCGGCACCTTCCTTATTCCAAGAATAAAAAAACGGGTCACCAAAAGTAAATAGCCCGTTGCTGACTCAGATACTAATTAATGCCCACTATTCAATCTGTACTTTTTGGTCGGCTGCGTCGGCTTCGGTGCGTAATTGCAGCAGATAAATGCCTGGAGGCAAGCCCTGCATCGACATCAGGTGCGTGAGGGTGGCGCCGGTAACGGGCAAGGTTTCGGTGCGCACCACCTGCCCCATTATGTTCACCAGCTTAGCGGCCGCCACGCGGCCTTTCAAGCCGCTGGCGGAAACCATGAGAAACTGCCCTGTGCTGGGGTTGGGGTAAGCCCACAGCTGGGGCCCAATCATCCCATTGGAAAAGGTGGCCAGCGGCGGGGCCAGGGGGGCGAGCAGCCGGATAACGGCAAACTGGCTTTGGGAGCCCGTTGTGCTTCCGCCCACGGCCACGATTTTGCCATCCGGCTGCAGGGCCAAGTCCTGGAGCTGGCCGTTAGTACCCGCCAGCGGCACGGCGGTGACCCCGGCAGTACCAAAACCGGCATCCGGCGTTCCGTTGCTGTTGAAGCGCGCAACGGCAAAGTCACCGTTGTTGCTTCGCCCGACCACCACCAGCTTGCCATCGGCCTGGACCCGGATGGCACAGCCAACGGGCGCAAACTGGCCGGCCTAAGTGGGAATCACAAAGGTTTGAACGCCGTTGGCGCCAAAGCTGGTGTCCAGGGTTCCGTTGGCGTTATAGCGGGCCAAGAAAGGATTGAGTCCGGCCGCCGTGCGAGTGGTGCCTGCTAGCACCAGCTGCCCGTTGGGCAAGCCGGTTACGGCCAAGCCATAGGTTTCGTAACCAATTGGCAGCGTCACTTGGCCGTTGGCGCCAAAGCTTGCATCGGGCGAGTCGGTGGCGGTTTTGCGAAACAGGCCCGCCACAAGGGAAGGATTAGTAGGACTGCCGCCACTAGCGCGACGGGTCCAACCCACCGCAACCATTCGGTCGGTGCCGTCAACGTATCCGCCTGTCAAATAATCTTCGTCATAAGTATTCCAACCAATCCGCCCCCCGAGAACGAGGCTGGGAATTTCGGTGCCATTGGGCAGTAAGCGCCTGATAAAAGACGTATGATAAAGCAGGTAAGCAGCGGTGCCGAACAGCACGATGTTTCCAT